>ENA-UEOR01000932-UEOR01000932.1-human-gut-metagenome-genome-assembly--contig:-NODE-932-length-17969-cov-16.672647_pt1 | contig 17969 bp, 9 predicted proteins | sample MGYA00242887_ERZ507890 | MGnify/ENA primary metagenome ERZ507890 (study PRJEB26167, sample SAMN06115431) | human gut metagenome | host: Homo sapiens | place: China:Guizhou | collected 2014-10-21...
CACTCCGTACAGTGCACTTTCCGGCACTTCACGACTACCTATCAAGTCGCTTTCTGTACGAGTTTTTTTTGATAAATTCTGTTCCATATCGGTTGTTTTATAACAATAACATTTTGGTTAGTACTTATATAACCAACGAGAAAGGTTATTGTTTTAATAAATATGCAAAAACTATTCAATAACTTTTTTGTTGTTAATACAAGAAAAAGAAAATACAAAGAGAGAAATCACTTATCTTTGTTTCGAACTTAAAACAACAACCTATGATATTACAATTAGCATTTGTTCTGACAGCCATTATTATTGGCGCACGCCTGGGAGGTATCGGGCTCGGTGTTATGGGAGGCGTCGGATTGGCGATACTCACGTTCGTTTTTGGTTTACAGCCTACCGCCCCTCCTATCGACGTCATGTTGATGATTGCCGCCGTTATCTCGGCAGCTTCCTGTATGCAAGCCGCCGGAGGACTGGATTATATGGTGAAACTGGCAGAACATTTGCTCCGTAAAAACCCGTCACACGTCACACTGTTGAGCCCGTTGGTGACTTACCTTTTCACGTTCGTTGCAGGAACGGGGCACGTGGCCTATTCCGTACTGCCGGTCATTGCAGAAGTCGCCACCGAAACCAAGATTCGTCCGGAACGTCCGCTCGGCATTGCGGTGATCGCTTCCCAGCAGGCTATTACGGCAAGTCCTATTTCCGCCGCTACCGTTGCGTTACTCGGACTATTGGCCGGTTTTGACATCACTCTGTTCGACATCCTTAAAATCACAATTCCCGCTACAATAGTGGGAGTGTTGGTAGGCGCATTATTCTCCATGAAAGTCGGCAAAGAACTGGTGGAAGACCCCGAATATCAGAAACGCCTGAAAGAAGGTCTCTTCAATAGCAAGAAGGTGGAGATTCAAGACGTAAAGAACAAACGTTCCGCCATGCTTTCCGTTATCATTTTTATATTGGCGACTGCCTTCATCGTCCTTTTCGGTTCTTTCGAAGGGATGCGTCCCAGCTTCCTTATCGATGGAGAGATAATTACATTGGGAATGTCCTCTATCATCGAAATTGTCATGTTATCGGCTGCCGCCATTATCCTGATAGTGACCCGGACGGACGGTATCAAGGCAACGCAGGGTTCTGTATTCCCGGCCGGGATGCAAGCTGTCATCGCCATCTTCGGTATCGCCTGGATGGGAGATACTTTTCTTCAGGGGAATATGGCACAGCTTACTTTCTCTATTGAGGGAATTGTCCGTCAGATGCCGTGGTTGTTCGGTATCGCCCTGTTCGTGATGTCCATCCTGCTATATAGCCAGGCAGCCACCGTGCGGGCATTGGTGCCGCTTGGGATTGCGTTGGGCATTTCGCCTTATATGCTGATTGCCCTGTTCCCGGCAGTAAACGGATATTTCTTTATTCCGAACTACCCTACCGTAGTGGCCGCCATAAATTTCGACCGGACGGGGACAACAAAAATCGGTAAATATGTGTTGAATCATTCGTTCATGATGCCCGGACTGGTGTCTACGGTCGTGGCGATTGCTTTGGGATTGCTCTTTATACAAATATTCTAACTATATATTATTAACCTAAACATCATTCAGTTATGAAACAATTCAAGAGATTTGGTCTGGTAGTAGTCGCACTACTATGTACCGTTACAATGGCTTTTGCCGCAAAACCGAATATTCATATCCTTGCCACCGGAGGAACTATTGCGGGTACAGGAAGCTCCGCCACCGGAACCAGCTACACAGCAGGACAGGTTGCTATCGGCGCATTGCTTGATGCAGTGCCCGAAATAAAGGATATCGCCAACGTGACAGGCGAGCAGATTGTGAGAATCGGTTCGCAGGACATGAACGACGAAGTCTGGCTGACACTTGCCAAGAAAATCAACGAGCTGCTGAAACGTCCGGATATCGACGGAATCGTTATCACTCACGGAACGGACACGATGGAAGAAACTGCTTACTTCCTGAACCTGACTGTCAAGAGTGACAAACCTGTCGTGCTGGTAGGTGCCATGCGTCCGTCTACCGCGCTAAGTGCCGACGGCCCGTTGAATCTTTACAATGCCGTAGTCACTGCCGCCGCCAAGGAATCTAAAGATAAAGGTGTACTGGTTGCCATGAACGGCCTGATCCTCGGAGCGGAAAGTACCGTGAAAATGAATACCGTCGACGTACAGACTTTCCAGGCCCCCAACTCCGGCGCACTGGGTTATGTGCTGAACGGGCAGGTTTTCTATAACCAGGTGACACTGAAGAAACATACCACTCAATCCGTATTTGATGTGACTCACCTCACTTCATTGCCTAAAGTCGGTATCGTATACAGCTACTCCAACATCGAGGCAGATATGGTGACTCCGCTACTGACACACGGATACAAAGGAATCATCCATGCCGGAGTAGGAAACGGAAATATCCACAAGAATATCTTCCCGGTACTGACCGACGCACGTAGAAAAGGTATCCTGGTGGTTCGTTCTTCACGTGTCCCGACAGGTCCTACCACGCTTGACGCGGAAGTGGATGATGCCAAGTATCAGTTTGTCGCTTCACAGGAATTGAATCCGCAAAAGTCGCGCGTATTGTTGATGCTCGCTCTTACCAAGACCACGGACTGGAAGCTAATTCAACAGTACTTTAACGAATACTAAAAACCGGACTGACTTATGAAAAATTTGATTTTTATGTTGCTCCTTGCGGGCAGCATAGGAGGAGTGTATGCGCAAAATGCGGAAAAGAAGGACAAGTTCTCCCCCGATACTCCCCTGTTCGAAGAACTGACGAACGTAAAGAAAAAGACGGATAAGTTCAATTTATACCTGAATATGCAAGGTAGTTTTGACGCCCACTTCCGGGATGGATTTCAGGAAGGTGATTTTAATATGCACCAGCTCCGCATCGAAGCGAAAGGGAATATCAACAACTGGCTGTCATACCGTTACCGCCAGCGCCTCAACCGCTCGAATGATGCCAACGGCATGATTGACAACCTGCCGACTTCTATCGACTACGCCGGTATCGGAATTCAGTTAAACGACCAATTCAGTCTTTTTGCCGGAAAACAATGTGCCGCATACGGTGGTTTCGAGTTCGACCTGAACCCGATTGATGTCTACCAATACTGCGACATGATTGATTATATGAGCAATTTTATGACGGGATTGAATGTCGGTTATAATATCACGCCCGATCAGCAGCTGAACTTACAGATATTGAACAGCCGCAACAGTTCTTTCGACAGTACGTACGGAATCACGGAAGACGCCGAAGGGAATATCCCCGATTTGAAGTCGGGCAAAATGCCGCTGGTTTACACGCTGAACTGGAACGGTAATTTCAATAATGTATTCAAAACCCGTTGGTCGGCTTCCGTCATGAACGAAGCCAAAAGTCATAATATGTACTATTATGCAGTGGGAAACGAGCTGAATCTCGGCAAATGGAACGCGTTCGTCGACTTCATGTATTCAAAGGAAGATATTGACCGGAAAGGCATTATCACGAACATTGTCGGCCGTCCGGGCGGACATAATGCATTCGATGCGGGTTATCTGTCCGTAGTTGCCAAATGTAATTACCGGTTCCTGCCGAAATGGAACGCTTTCGTGAAAGGTATGTATGAAACGGCTTCGGTTACGAAGGCGTCCGAAGGAATAGAGAAGGGGAATTACAGCACTTCATGGGGATACCTTGCCGGTATCGAGTTTTATCCAATGGAAACCAACCTGCATTTCTTCGTCACGTATGTAGGACGGTCCTACGATTTCACTTCCCGTGCCAAGGTGCTGGGACAGGAGAATTACAGTACCAACCGGGTTTCAGTAGGGTTCATCTGGCAAATGCCTGTATTCTAAAAATAGAGCTCTGTTTTAATATTCAAGTAAGAATGCTTTTCCGCACCTCTACTTGAATATTAAAACAGTAGCTCATATGATTAGTGTATGTGTTAAGTTATTATCCTGATTGATCGAAGGCTTTTCTCTTTTTTATCTACTGCCGGTCACCAAAGTCCGACTTCCATCCCAACCTACCGCCTCAATCCGAGTCGCTCCGGTAGGATAATCCACACGAGTTGTCTTATTAGTCACGTCACCAGTACCGACTATACAAATATCAGTCAGTTCTTTACCTTTATATGTTTCAAAAGCAACTACATTCTTCCATATAGCATGGTCTACCGTGACATAATCAGTTCCTTTGGTAATCCCGGAATTAAATGTTCCTTCTACGTTACTTTTGCTCTTGAATGCTTCCACGCTGTTGGCCGAGATGTATTGCATACCGCCTGAAGGCAATGGTTTTCCTTCTCCGTAAGCTTTCACTTCATCTACCATTTCCTGCGTTATATTTATGGTAGCAACCGTGTAGTCATCCACCTTCACATTATCAAATACTTTCAGCAGCCCCATACCCTCGAAGAATCCGCAAAGATTCAGTCCCGAAGCGTCAATAGCACGTTTCATGAAATTCACATACCTCCGCCCCGGAGAGTAACTCTTGTCATTATCATGGATAGCCGCCCAATGCACATCAGGCCAAAAATCAGGTTTTATATCCGCTGCCATAAAATACATAGTCATTTGCCATAAAGGGATTAATTTCACAAACGGATCAGATTCCCATACGCCCGGTTTGTCGGTGGAAATAGTTGCCACTTGCATGAAGTACGATTTATGGGCAACCAAAGCTTCGTTCAAGAAAGCATTTATACGCCCGCCCGCCAAAGCCGAACGTGCTCCCGGACGCTTGAAGGATTCATGTTCCAGTCTCAGATAGCCTTCACTCAACGGGTCGTTTCTCATCATATACTGAGCAAATGAACAGTAAAGATTATTGGTCACTTCCGTCCAACCATTGCCTTTCATCTGGGCAACCTGGTTGCCATGCCCAAACTCATGTCCGAAAACCCATACATTATTCTTTCTATAAAAGACCTTCGGAACCAACATCGCATCTTCCGTGTTGGGATAATTGGCACATACTCCGTTCCAGTTAGGACTTCCTCCCCAAGAACGGACGCCAAAAAAGCGGTTAGCAGGCACAGCATTGTTTTTCACCAGTCCCATCATCAGATATTCAAAATCCAACATACGGTCGTGCATATCGACTACTGCCTGAATTGCGTTTGGCGCACATTTGGCAAAGGCATTCACCGTATTCTGCAAGTGTACTCTTTGTCCCAGAATATCCATCATCGCATTCGGAATATCCACCGCACTTCTCTTAGCCCTCTCCAATATTTCCGGCCAAGTGGCATCCGTATCACCACGTCTTACATCCCAATAGCCAATCTGTTTACCGAAACAAAAATGAATATCGACATCTGTATCTCCGGCATCATCTCTCGTCCAATATTGAATATAGCCATTACCCGAATTTGCCGGAGTAATCACATTCAAACCTCCCCGCAAGGAGATCACGCTTTTCTTTCCACCTTCCCTATAATCGGCAATGGCAAGACTCAGCGGGGTATTGCTTGCTCCTTTGTACATAACGAAAACCAGCACCGGCTCTCCCTGCGTAAAATAGATTCCCGTCGGATTATCATATATGCTTCTTGAGCCTATAGTCAGTTCTTCTGCCACTATTTCAGGACTCTTGCAAGAATGGTAGGTACTAAAACGAAATTTTTTATCGTATTTCCCTTCCAGCAACTCTTTCGCTAATTGATAAATAACGGCGGTCTTGATCTCCTTAAGGCTTTCTGAAGTCACTGTACCCTTTAATTCCGAATAGGTCTCGTCCGTAAAGAACTTTTGCGCTTCCAAAATGTCATTTGTATTATCCGAATACTGATAACACTCAAACTCGGCCAGAGCCACATTGACGTTATCAATTCCGGGCGTCATCCGATCGATACGTACACGCACTTTACTCACTTGAAGGCTATTAACACTAATATCAACAGCCGCTCCCGCCGTTTGTGCGGCTACAAAACCGATTTCCTCATTCCAAGTAGTTTCGCCTTCTTTCAAAACCGAAACACCTCCACTGGCAAAAAGAGAATTTTTATCATTGTTCGAACGTTGCATCAAACGAACATAACCTATGTTTTCGGGCTGTTCCAATGTATATTCAATGATAATAGAATGTCCTCTATTGGCTTCCGGCGAACCTAGTGAGGCACTACTATAATTTGTCGAATAGTCTCCATCAATAGTTTTACTGACATCCTGATTGCCGTAAACATTGCCTTCTATAAGTTCCGCGCTTTTTACCTTCAATTTCGTATCACCCATACCTTCAGTGGAGGCTTTCTCCTGAATGATAGTAAAAACTACGGGGTCTTTTAACGCAGTTGAGACAAATTTAATATGCCCCGTGCGATTCTGAAACGTGATGTTCTTATGTACTGTAACCTTAAAAATCTTGTCTGAAAAAGTTCTTGTCACTATCGGTTGTTCTATTATTTCAACCCAGCCTTCCATATCAGCCTCTATCGTAGGTTCATTAGCGACATTAGAAGTTACAGTCAACAAAAATTCTTCACCCTCCTGTGTTACTTTCCTAGGGGTGGACTGATCAAAAAGAATCGCATATTCTGTTCCTAATTGAACAATTTTTATTTTCAAAGGCTGGCAACCCGGTGCCGTTAACCGGTATTCTGTCTCACGTTGCGTGGCTTCCTCATTCTCGGCAACGGAAAAACGAATGATAGCATTTTCTCCATCCGGAATGATTTCGTAACTACACCATTGAACAACTCCTAAAGAAGCAATTTCCCAGTCTCTCCGGTTCGTTATTACTTTCACGTCAAATGCTTCTACGGCATCCGAACCCAAATTGATTGTTTCACCAATCAAGTCTGTTTTTAGAAAGGGATCTATCACCTCTTCATCGTCACTGCAAGCAGTAAAAAGTAACAGGACGCATAACACTGTCAACATGGTACCAAAGTGTGTCTTCAAGAAATTTACCATAATAAATAATATTAGATTTAACTGATAAAAAATCCGTTGGCCGGAATCCTTTTATACTCAAACCAACCAACGGATAAAGTTATTTTTCAGATATATATCTTATTTAATGGATACTCCGTACAGTTTAAGTTCAGCCAATCGGAATTGCCACCTTCCACCTGCATCAGTGGTACTTTCACAATTCCAAGTTTGTACTATACGTATAAACTTAACCGGGGTATCACAATGGCAAGCTGATGTTGTGAAAGAAGCTCCCAAGTTAACCGCACCTGCCGCGCTCAAATCAGCCACACTATATGACTTTCGAGCATTAGGAATATCCTCAAATGTACCATCAACAGACCAAAGTACATCAAATCCTCTCAATAAAGAGACTTCATTTTGTAAACATTGTGTCCATGAGATAGCAAAATCTGTAACTCCTTCCGGAAGTTGCAATTGGAGATAAGGATTAGTGCCGCCGGTATTAACAAAGTTCCTATTAGGGAATGGAGTCTGCACATACGTTGCAGGATCTTTATCAAACAAACTCGCAGCAGTTGTATTACCTACAAAATCGGGGAAATTGAAACTCAACATAGAAGCATCCAACCCTTTGTTATTATACTCATATTCCTTACCTGTCACTGTCAGATTAAACTCCCGACTATCAAAATCAAAATTAATTCCTTCTATTTCGGTAATTTTAATAGCCACTCGTCCTCCTACAACCAGATTTGTCAAATCATCACCGCTTCCTGCCGATACCGACACCTTCAATGAAGCTTCTTTTCCCGGCTCAAACGTTACCAGACCATCATTTTCCAGCGTTACTGAGCTAGAAGACAAGTATCCTTCCTTTCCATCGTTATTCACAACTTCTACCTTAGCCGTGAAATCCCATTGGTTATCTATCTCTAACCCCATAGGTATAGTAAATAAAACAGGATCCGAACTATTTATAAACCCTTGGACACATTCTTCCTCAGAGACTTTAAATTCCAGCTTCGGAGTGGTAATCACAGGCTTCATGACATAGAGATTATTCATAGAATTTACAGAATCCGTAGCACTAACCAATGAAATGGGCAATACAAAAGTCTTATCAGCATTTTCCGGAAGTTCTACCAAGGCTTGAATTGCACTCGTTTTCATCACCACTTTGGACATTTTATATCTCTCATCGGACTGAAAAATCAACTCGCTGCCATCTATAGAATAGGTATTTGAAGGCAAAATAGTATAATTTTCATTGTATTCCTTCAATGCTTCATCCGACAATACGGTCAATTGAGCCTGAGCCGTTAATGACGGATCACATCCGGTCTTCATGATTGTTATATCAAAAGAAGCATCCTGACCGGTATTATAAAGAATTTTACTTTCTTCTCCGGTTTGCTTCAAAGACAAGATCTTATGATATTCTTTCGGATATGTATCATCATATTCATCGCATGCCGTATAGACAAATGACAATCCGCATAATAATGGTATAAATAAACTTTTCTTCATAAATTTGCTTTTTAAATTCATAATACAATTAGTAACCGTATGCCTGAACCATTTGCGGGTTTTTATACACTTCGGCATTCTGAATAGGAGCCAGATATAAACGGTCGTTCCATCTGAAAGGCTGGTCAATAGTAGTCCTTACATTAAATTTTTCAAACGGTACATCTTTCACCATTGCGTTCAACCCCTCACGTTTAGCACCAAAGTATTTCTGACCTTCCGCCCAACGACGCACATCATGATAACGATGGCCTTCATTCCAGAACTCAATAAATCGCTCATTATGAATCATTTCAATTAATTTACTCTGTTCCGGTACAGTCGTAGTCGTGGGAACACCGGCACGGTCACGAACCTCCTTCAAGTTGGCTAAAGCATTTGCCAGATTGGCACCACCTACGTTCGCCTGACATTCCGCCAGATTCAGATACAATTCTGCCAAACGTATAAGAGGTATCGGTTTGGTATCTCCAGCCTGGAAAGCTCCACCATCGAATACAAATTGAGCTGTCGGATTTACATATTTCTGGGTCATAAATCCTGTAACATTATAGTTACGCGGACTTCTGGTAAGGTCGTATCCATGTCCTGCAGCAGTCTTCATGTTCAAAACGCATGGCGAACCTGCATCACCACTGCTGGCCTTCAACAACTTTGAACCGTAATCACCACCATCGAACGCCATCCATGCGTAAAAACGCGGTTCACGGTTCACACAAAGTTTAATAATATCCTCTCTGTTGTTTCCTGCTATTCCTGCTTTTTGGAACCATTCTGCTCTTGAAACAAAATCGCCTGTTGAAGCGGCCTCTTCAGGCAACACACCATCTTCCGTATAGAAATGTTCAATGGTATATAGCGTCGGAGAAATAGCTGAAAATCCCCCTGCCCAAGAAGTCTTATTGCCTGTTTGGAATATATGCGCCGGTATACGTCCCTGTATTCTTGAATTAATATTCTTACCGGTTAGCCCCCAGATTAATTCCTTATTATGCGGATAGCGGGAAGCAACCATATAACGAAGCATCATTACTCTTTCTTTGAACTCTCTGTTCTCCTGGATATTATTATCCTCCTTTCCCGGCACATAAGGTAACCACTTATCATTATTTCCCAGTTCTGTCTGATACAATGTCATATCAGAAGCTTCCGTTCCATAAAGACGGCATCCACCCTCATTAAGCGCAAAATCCAACGCCTTCTGACAGGCCTCCATCGCTCTTTCCCATTTTTTCTCATTATAACTGCTGCTTACCAGTTCAATGCCATAATCATCCCGTCCGATAGATTCTTTATATTTAGCATCATCACCTACAAAAAAGTCTTTATCCCCGGGAGTATTCACTTTATTCTTCCATGAAGAAAAAGGGAATTGACCATTCCAAAGAGGAGAAGCAGCATACATCAGTACACGAGCTTTCAAAGCTTTAGCCATCGTAGAAGTAGCACGTCCCCATTCTGTTCCCTCACGGGTCGGCGGCAAATTCTGTGCTGCCAGATCAAGTTGATATGCAATCCAGTTAACACAATAATCATAATGACATCTTCCACCAAACTCGGAAGAGGGAGTACTCTGAGGTACATATTCCGTAATAACAGGTATAGGACCGTATTTTCTCAGTAATGCAAAATGATAATAAGCAATTAAAAAATGAGCTTCGGCCAACCACTGTTCTTTTTCACCCGGTAACCATTCCTGCAATAAGGTTTCACCGGGATTATTTTCGACCTGACGTAAAAAAAGATAGCATTGACCAATATACTTATAATAATTATTCCAAAGTCCATCCGGATTGGCTGCCGAGACTAAATTATATGCATAATCATCCCAAAAAGCTCCACTATCATTCCGCCATTCTATCGGCAGTGCAAACTCATCTGTGGAACCATTGAGAGCACTTGTGTGACCAATAGGAGAATCATCTTCCTGAAGTCCTGCATAACAAGTGAACAGAAATCCTAAAGTACTTCTCCGGGTCTTTGTAGCATCCTGTAGCCCTGCTTGTTCAGGCGGAACTACATCCAGATAATCACAAGAAACTAAATTAAATGAAAGAGCAGTCACAATCAGACCCACTCGAACTATATTTTTCAAAATATTCATATCTTCTATGATTTAGATTATTAGAAATTAAGTTGTAAACCTACATTGACCGTACGTTGCAACGGATAGCTATTCCAACTGCTCAATTCCGGATCCCACAAATCAAACGGACTGAAACGAAGCAGATTCGCACCACTGACATAAATACGCCCATACGGAATTTTATAACCGATTTCCAAATTCTTCAGACGCAGGAAAGAACCATTACGCAACCAATAAGTACTGTTGACCGTATTATTTCCTATATCACCGGTCGTCAATCCCAAACGCGGATATTCGGCATTCGGATTCGGACTATCTACCGACCAGTGATTATCTGCAATAAATTTCAACACATTCTTATTCGGTATACGATTCCCTTCAAGGAAGGGGTCCAAACCATTGATCAGAATGGAACGCAATGCAGAACCACTGAAGAAAATACCAAAGTCGAATTTTTTATAATTAACGGTACCACCGAAACCATATTGCAAACGTGGAACAGAACCGTACTTGGAAATCATACATTGGTCGTCTTCCGTTATTTTTCCATCACCATTCAAATCACGGTATTTGATATCACCGACCTTCGGAGTGCTATTTCCTACCATCTGTTCCGGGCTGTTGTCTATCTCCTCCTGGCTCTGGAACAGTCCTTCCGAAATATATCCGGTCAATCTGGAATATGGTTTTCCTGTTTCCGACTTCCAAATAGTAGGATAATCCGGTTCGTCTTTATAAACCAACTTATTTTTATTATATGTCAGGTTAGCCTGAAAACTAGCCCCCAAATCTTTAGAGAAATTCTTATGATAATTAAGGCTGAACTCCACACCCTTATTATCCATTTTACCGACATTTCCCCAAGGTTTTGCTTTACCATAACCCAAAGAATTAGGCCAAGACTGACGTTCCATAAATATATCGTAACGTTTGTCATAGAAATAGTCTATTGTTATATTCCAGTGGTCAAACAAAGTCATATCTACGCCAATATCAAATTTCTTCGCTTTTTCCCACACAGCATCCAGATTTGCATAATAGGCAATCTCCGGACCTCCCAATGTGTGATTCATACTCTCTCCAAATGTCCACTTTATCTGATCCAATTTATTATCCGTCAGCTTATCAATATATAAATAATAGCTTCCGCCCGCTTGTGCCAGATCATCGCTACCTACCAATCCATAAGAGGCTCTCACTTTCAGGTTATTCACCGCATTTTTCAAAGGTTCAAAGAACTTCTCATTACTGATAACCCATCCTAAAGACATTGCCGGGAAGAAACCGAAACGCTTCTTCTTGGCAAGACGTTCCGTACCGTTATAACCGAAGTTGATTTCAGCCAGATAACGTTGTCCGTAATCATATGTGAAACGTCCTGAGACTCCTTGATTACGATTAGGAAGCACATCACTTCTGTATTCCCTTTGCCGGTACATCAACATACCTCCGACATTGTGCAAACCAAATTGACGATTATAACTGATATTTCCCTGAAATTCAAATGTCTGATCCGAACTTCTGGCAATATCCGACTGTGCTATATAGTCTGCACCTTCCTGAATACGTTCCAAGTCATATTCCAACGGACTATCTTCACTGTATCCCACAGCTCTGAAAAGATAAGGAGTAATGGAACGATTGTAGGAACTGCTGGACCAGTTTTTAAAGTTTACCCAGATATTTGCCTTCAATCCTTTTGTTACAAACCCAAAATCCTGCTCCACTTTAATGACTGTATTCAATGTATTCGCATTCTGCTCCTTATAAGAAGTCATCATCTGCGCATAAGGATTAGGATAGAGATAGTCCGAACTCTGATAATCAGATCCATAGCGGATATACGTATCACCCGGTTGCGCAGGATAAGTTGCAGGGAAAGTTACCGGAGTAGTCGTCAGAATCATTTTAAACAAATCAGCACTATTGATATTAGGCCCTTTGTTCTGACGGATCTGAGCATTCATATTCATCCTGATTGTCGTTGTGGGGGTCAACTTATAGGAGATATTATTCTGGAACGTATAATTCATGATATTAATATTATTGTTCCACGAATAAGCTTTCTCCGTATTCAGCAAACCACTATCGTGGCTGACATTCAAGCTCATATAATACTTCACTTTTGTACCTCCTCCCGATACATTGATATTGGCACGCTGCGTCATTGTCATCTTTTTGAAAATGACATCCTGCCAATCCACATTTGGATATACATAAGGATTTACCCCGTCACGGGTCAACTGGATCCGTCTGTCCGAATACAATAATTGATCTTTCGATTTATTCGGATTTCTCGACAGGTCAGCTTCATTGTAAAGTTCCATATATCTGGGACCATCTACAAACTCAGGAAAATCGGACATGATATTGAAAGAGTTCTCCGCACTAACATTAACTTTCGTCTTCATATTGTAATCACCTCCCTTTGTAGAGATTATCATTACACCATTTGCACCGCGTGCACCATAAATTGCAGTTGCAGAAGCATCTTTTAAGATGGAGAAACTCTCGATATTTTCCGCCGGCACATAGTTCAGATCAGATACTGAAATTTCTACATCGTCCAATAATATAAGCGGTGTTGTACGCCCGCCAAAAGTAGAAATACCGCGAATATAAAAATCAGCCCCGGAACCCGGCTCTCCTGTTTTAGTGGTAGCAATCACACCTGCCAGCTTACCGGCAAACGAAGTACTTAATTGTGAAGTCGGCATTCGTAAAATATCTCCTTTCACATTTGTAATAGCCCCTGTCACACTCACTTTCTTTTGTACTCCGGAACCTACAACAACGACCTCGTTCAACGTCTGCTGTTCTCCGGACATCGTGACATTAACCACCCCTAAATCTTCTACCGGAGCTTCACGTTTCTGGTAACCGATGTACGAGAAGACCAGTACGGCTTTGTCTCCGCTCACAGAAATAGAATATCTACCATTCAAATCCGTGATAGTTCCACTTTTCTGACCTTTCACAACAATGTTCACACCTACCAACGGCTCGCCGTCTATGGCATCTGTAACCACACCTGTGACGACTCTTTTCTCTCCTTTCTGCTGTACACTCTGTTTATTCACTTTCAGTACAACTTCGTCTCCCCGGACTAAATAGTTAACATTACTCCCTTCAAATACAACTGACAATACTTTTTCAATCGTACCTTGGCAGTCAATGTTTTTGCGCTTTACTTCATCCAAATCTGCTGCATCGTAAAAAAACACATAATTACTGTTTTTTTCGATCTGACGGATAGCTTGTACTTCACTAAAATACCCTTTCACCTTTATGACTCCCTGTGCTGCTATTGCAATCAATGGGAAACAAAAGATTCCAAACCAAATGCACATGAGGTACTTCCACCTGCCATGCTGTTGCTTTTCTTCCATACTAAATAATTAAAAGATTAACATTAAAAAATTATACAAACATACTATAGTATACCTTTAACGGAATATGATATATTCTCCATTTTCCTTTCTATATCGCCACCCTGTACTGAAGCACATTTTTTCAATAGCTTCTTCCAATGACTCATTATAACGTAGACGCCCGTTTAACAGATTCTTGGTTGCCTGTCCGTGTTCCAATGATATTTTTACATTATATATTCTTCCTACAATCTCAATCCATGAACTTAAATCAACATTTGTAAATTCATAATTACCATCTTTCCATTTCACTCCTTGCATTTCATCCACTTTCACGCTTGCCTTCTCCGCGTTGAAGGTCAATTCTTGCGAAGGTTTCATCTCAATAGTATGCTCAGTACCTACTATCGTAAAATCGACTTTACCACTAAACAAAGTGACTTTAGAAATATTTGCCTGTTCCTGATTAATCAAAAAAGAAGTACCTTTTACTTCTACAAAAGCCCTATCAATGTATACGATAAAATGTTTGCCATCCTGTTTATAAACATCAAAATGGGAATTTCCTTTCAACCACACTTTTCTATTCTGAACAAAATTCTCCGGATAACGGATAGAACTTCCCGGATGCATCCAAACTCGTGAACTATCAGGCAGCATATATAGACGTCCTTCTTTTGATACTACTTCTACAAAAGCATCTTTCGCCTCATTTACCTTTTTTCCGGAGAAATACATCCAAGTTGCTCCAAGTAGCAGAACAAGAGCTACGGCAGCCACAGATAGCCAATATGGTATATAAACATGCTTTTTCTGTTGTCGGCAATCCAGACATTTCTGTCTTACCATTTTCCACATCTTTCGCCCTACTTCATCGTCAAGTTCTTTTTGTCGATCCATATTCCATTGCAGGTGCATTCTTTCTTCAAACTCTCGATGATGAAATAGTTCCTTTTGTTCTTTTTCATCCAGTTTGTCTGCTAATAAAGCTTTGATTTGTTCATATAGTTTCTTATTCATATCTATCTTTTTCACATTTTTCATTTTCATTATAAAACAAGCGTCTCTAATATTAAATACGAAACTTTTATGTCTATCCCTACATTGCATTGAACTTTTTTTCGAAAAATCAGAAAGCAGTTCTTTAGAACGCTAACCAGTCCTTTTTTTCTTATCTTTGCAAAACAATTATAATTATGCACGTAATGGAGAAAACATCTGTTTTAGCAAAATTAAAACAAGGAGACGAAACCTCATTTACCTTTGTATATGATCATTATTGGCGGAAAGTATACAGATTTTCAGAGATTTATCTGAATGACGACGAGGAAATAAAAGAGGCAGTACAAGAGGTTTTTATCAAATTATGGGAATCGCGTGCATCAATCAACGAAAACAAAGACATAGACGGATTACTCTTTATTATGACTCGTAACACAATTTTTGATTACTTCCGCAAAAGTCTGAATAAGGTAACGATGAAAATTACTGCTCTTGAGGTTGCTGAGAAAATTGCTATATCTGATGAGACGCTCGAAGTTAAGGATCTACTGGAATATATATGGAAATTAGTTTCTTTACTTCCACCACGACAACAAGAGGTTTTTATCATGAGCAGGAAACAACAAATGACAAACAAAGAAATAGCAGAACAACTTGACATTAGCGAGAAGGCGGTAGAACGTAATATCTACTTTGCTTTAAAATTCATAAAAAAGAATTTGAACCTATTTATTTTCTTCATTACGATACCATAAGAGACATTCTGCGTTTTAACTAGTTTTAACTGGGTTTGATATAGTGCTGGGCTAAAAATATACGTATTTATTAATAAGACACAAAGGTATAAGTTACCTTAAAACCTATAAATAAATATACCCATGAAACAGTATGCATTATTAGCTTTTCTTTCGCCAGTTGCAAGCCTATTGGCGGTTACAGGTCCGGCACAAAGCGAAAAGCTCAAAACCAAAACAAATCCTCAAAAGCAGCCAAACGTCATTTTTATCTATGCAGATGATCTGGGATATGGTGACCTCGAATGCTATGGAGCCAAAAACGTACAAACTCCCCATGTAAACCAATTGGCAGAAAGTGGTGTCCAATTCACCAATGCGCACGCCACTGCGGCAACAAGTACTCCTTCACGTTACTCCATGCTCACTGGAAAATATGCGTGGCGTGTACCGGGAACCGGTGTGGCAGCAGGTAATGCTGGTATGATTATCCGACCTGAAACTTACACGCTGGCAGATGTTTTTAAGAATTCCGGATATATCACCGGCGCTATCGGCAAATGGCATTTAGGATTGGGTGACAAATCGGGCATGCAAGACTGGAATGCTCCACTACCTACAGCACTGGGAGACTTGGGATTTGATTATTCCTATATTATGGCAGCCACAGCGGATCGCGTACCATGCGTGTTTATTGAAAACGGTAAAGTAGCCAACTACGATCCTTCTGCTCCTATTGAGGTTAGTTATCAAAAGCCATTCCCTGGCGAACCATTAGGGAAAGACCATCCGGAACTGTTGTACAATATGAAACATAGTCATGGGCACGACATGGCTATTGTCAACGGAATTGGTCGCATAGGATACATGAAAGGTGGTGGCAAAGCATTATGGAAAGATGAAAATATAGCCGACTCCATCACCGCACATGCTATTGATTTTATCGACAAGTACAAAAACCAGCCTTTTTTCTTGTATTTTGCTACAAACGACGTACATGTACCACGTTTTCCGCATGAACGTTTTAGAGGTAAGAATAAAATGGGAGTACGTGGTGATGCTATTGCCCAGTTTGACTGGACAGTGGGACAAATAATAGCAGCTCTTGAAGAACGGGGATTACGAGAAAACACATTAATTATCCTCTCTAGTGACAATGGTCCGGTAGTTGACGACGGTTATGATGACCATGCTGAGGAATTGCTTAACGGACATAGTCCTGCAGGTCCTTTTCGTGGTAATAAATACAGCGCATTTGAAGGAGGAACGGCGGTACCTGCAATTGTCAGTTGGCCGAAAGAAATCCCCGGTTCGCAAATTTCCGACGCCTTAGTATCACAAATCGACTGGTTTGCATCAATGGCTGCTCTAATCAATGCAAAATTACCAAAAGGAAGTGCGCCAGATAGCCAGAACCGCTTAAACACATGGCTCGGAAAGGATCAAACGGATCGCCCATGGATTATAGAAGAATCTTCAACCATGTCTGACCGATGGACTCTTTGGCTACCTGGAATCCCTGCAGGAAGTTCTGTCCGAATCCGTACCAGAACATAGATCCTTCTCTTCCCTGGTCAGAGGTCTTCGGAGATTTCTTTTTCTCCTTGAAGAGCTGATACTCCTTCGTATCTTCCGTGCGGTTCGCTGTGAACATCCGGTTACTGTCTCCGTCATAGAGCGCCGCCATCAGAAGTCCTTTGTCATCACGTACGGCTATCAGACGATTCTCCGTATCATAGGTATAAGTATGCGTCTTTTCATCCGCATCTAATTCCCTTACACGGTTTCCGTTCGCATCGTAGATATAGGTTGTCTCTTTTCCATCCTGCTCGCTTGACACCAGTCGGTTTGCCGCGTTGTAGGTATTCTTTGTGATAGTTTCTGTCGCCTGCTCCAATGCGTTTTCCGTACTTTGGCGGACTTCGATCTTGTTTCCTGCTCCGTCATAAGCGTACGTCACTCTCTGGATCACTTTATCTTCTGAATCCTTCATCACAATCTCGCTGAGCTGTCCCGCCGCATCGTAACCGTAATTAGATACCTTAGTCCCTTCTTTCGTTTCAATGGACTCTGTCAGGATATAGCCGGACAGGTCATAGGTATAGCGGTAGGTTGAGATTGTCTTTCCTTTTGCATCTCTGTTCTGGATCTCCGTCACCTGATGTGCGGCATCATAAGTAAGCTTTGCACTCGTTTGGTTTGCACGCAAAACTTCTGTCATATTTCCAGCCACGTCATAAGTATAGCCGGTCTCTTTTCCTTCCCGATCTGTGACTTTTATCAGCGGAGCATGTCCATCACGCCGACCGCCGGCAGGCAGACGCCGAACAGGTCGGGACGCTGCACTTCGC
>ENA-UEOR01000940-UEOR01000940.1-human-gut-metagenome-genome-assembly--contig:-NODE-940-length-17920-cov-6.359188_pt1 | contig 17920 bp, 13 predicted proteins | sample MGYA00242887_ERZ507890 | MGnify/ENA primary metagenome ERZ507890 (study PRJEB26167, sample SAMN06115431) | human gut metagenome | host: Homo sapiens | place: China:Guizhou | collected 2014-10-21...
GGCTCGCTTTCTCCGCCGCTGGCGGCGCATCGCCCGTTTCCCCTTCTTGGGTTTCCCGCGCACACCCTTCCTTACCGTCGCGGAGGATTTACCGCTTTATCGACAGTCTCTCCCCGGCGGGAGACCGCCGGGGAGACAGGATCTGAGAATATACGATATGAATGAGCATACGTTTTTTGAGTGGAAACGCTCCGAAAGACTGACGGCGGCGCTGGCGCTGGCGTTCTGCCTGCTGGGACTGGGATTGCAGCGCCTGCCGGGGGTGGGCTTTTCCGGAAAGCTGAGCTGGGGACTGGCGCTGGTCTGTCTGGTGTTGCTGGGCCTGAGCCGGTTGAGCCGCCGCCACCGGGGGTGGAAGATTTTGCTGCGGATTGCCCAAATCGGACTGGCGGCGCTGGTTTTGGGCTTGTCGGCGGTGGAGGTCTGGGTCATCCGGGCCGGACACCGGGACGAGTCATCCCAACCGGCGGACGCCGTGATCGTTCTGGGGGCCGGGGTCAACGGCACCACGCCCTCCGTGGCCCTGCAAACCCGCATCGACGCGGCGGAGCGGTATCTCAAGGCACATCCGGACATCCCGGCGGTGCTGTCCGGGGGACAGGGGCCGGGAGAGGATATCTCCGAGGCCCGGGCTATGTATGACGCGCTGACGGACCGGGGCATTGACCCGGAGCGGCTGATCTTAGAGGAGCAGTCCGCCAATACCCGACAGAATCTGCAAAATTCTCTGGCGCTGCTGCCGGATGACTACCATAAAACAGTGGCCATCGTCACCAACGATTTCCACATGGGGCGGGTGCGGCTGCTGCTGAACGCCGCCGGACCCGGCAGGGTGGTGCAGGTCCCGGCGAAGCTGCCGTGGTGGTGGCTCAGCGCCAACTATTACCTGCGGGAGAGCTTCGCCGTGGTGAACGATCAGGTGGTGCGTCCTCTGCTGGCCTAAAAAATTTGAAATTTTTTGGAAAAATGTGCAACAAAATCGGTGTTCAAATCGTCTTATAGGTACAGGAACAAAAACCGTCCGAAAGAGTGTTGAAGAACAGCGGGGAACACCGCCCAAAGGAGACAAGTGTGTATGAAAGGAGAAGCACGCACTATGGAAACGACAATGACCCGGGAACCGATCTGGAAGCTGTGGGTAGATACCCAGCGCCGTGTGGTGTCCTTTCATGAGGAGGCCGGTTCTCAACTGATGGAATTCCGGGACCGGGAGATGTTTTTGCGGTGTATCGACGGATACACGGCCCAGCTCTACCGGTATCAGTGACATGAAGCTTATCAAGCGGGTATGATCTTCCGCCATCAGCGGAAGGTCATACCCTTTTTTGCGTCAAAGAGCAGGATGATCTATATGAAAAAACAACAAATAAATCGAAAAAAAGAGGAACCGATTCTGTTTGTTTGGGGTTGCTTCTGAAAGGGACTGATAGTATGATAAAGGTATTACTTTTAAAACGGAGGTAGAGAGAAGTATGAACCGACTCTTCAAAAAGACCCTGTCCCTGATGCTCGTCATTGTCATGACGGTATCTCTGGGGGTTTCCGCCGCAGCTGCGGGTCAGACAGGTGCCGCGCAGGCTGAGGGCCCGCTGGGTATCGTCAGCGCTATGAGCGTGGAACTGAACGCACTGGTGGAGGCGACCAAGATCTCCAAGACGGAAGAGATCGCAGGCAACACCTTTTATGAGGGCGTCCTCAACGGCGTGGATGTGGTGCTGGTCAAGGCCGGTATCGGCAAGGTGCTGGCGGCGTCCTGCGCTGAGACCCTCATTGATACCTACCACGTGGGCGGCATCGTCTTTACCGGCATTGCCGGCGGCGTGGGCGATGACGTGAATGTGATGGACATGGTCATTGCCACAGAGCTGGTGCAGCATGACTACGGCACCGAGACCAACAGCGGCTTTGAGTGGAACGGCGAGGCCGGCAGCAATCAGGAGACCGGCATGATCCCTGTGGATGAGAGCCTTTCCAAGATCGCTTATGATTCCGCCTGCACCGTGCTGGGCGCGGAGAAGGTCCATCAGGGCGTGATCGCCACCGGCGACCAGTTCATTTCCAGCGAGTCCTATGTCAAGGAACTTCAGACCAAGTTCAACGCACTGGCCTGCGAGATGGAGGGCGCTTCCGTGGCCCGCGTGGCAGACGAGTTCCATGTGCCCTGCGCCATTCTGCGCTGCATGAGCGACAAGGCCGACGGCATTGCCCATGATACCTATGCTTTCAACTACACTGAGGCTTCCAATACCTCCGCCTCTGTGGTGAAGGAAATGCTGAACACCATTGCCAAGGATCGGGTCGCGCTTCCCGCTGCCAAGGATGTCGCAACAAAGGACACCACGCCTCGTACCGCCATCATCAGCGCCATGAGCGTGGAACTGAAGGCTCTTGTGGATGCCGCCGACATCCAGAAGGAAACCGTGATCGGAAGCAAGACCTACTATGTGGGTAAGCTCAATGGCGAGGACGTGGTACTGGTTCAGGCCGGCGTCGGCAAGGTCCTCTCTGCCAACTATACCGCGGCCCTGCTGAATAACTTCACGGTCAAGGGCGTTGTCTTTACCGGCATTGCCGGCGGCGTGGGCGATGACGTGAACGTGATGGACATGGTCATCGGCACCAGCCTTGTGCAGCATGACTACGGCACTGAGACCAACAACGGCTTCGTTTGGAACGGCGAAGCCGGCAGCAATCAGGAGACCGGCATGATCCCCGTGGATGGCACCCTTTCCAAGATCGCTTACAACGCTGCCTGCGATGTGCTGGGCTCTGCCAAGGTCCATCAGGGAGTGATCGCCACCGGCGACCAGTTTATCTCCAGCGAGTCCTATGTCAAGGAGCTTCAGACCAAGTTCGACGCACTGGCCTGCGAGATGGAGGGCGCTTCCGTGGCCCGCGTCTGCGATCAGTTTGACGTACCCTGCGCTATTCTGCGCTGCATGAGCGATAAGGCAGACGGCATTGCCCACGACACCTATGCCTTTAACTACACCGAGGCTTCCAACACCTCCGCATCCGTGGTACAGGAAATGATGAAGACCCTCAGCACTACGCTGCCCTTCACGGATGTGAAGAACACCGACTGGTGCTTCAGCGAAGTGGCGCGGGTCTATGCCGACGGCATCATGGGCGGCACCTCCAACACCACATTCAGCCCCGCCGGTACCCTGACCCGTGGTCAGGTGGTGGCGATGCTGTACCGTATGGCCGGCAGCCCCGCTGTTACTGCCAATACCACCGGCTTTTCCGATGTGGACAACGGCGCGTACTATGCCGATGCCGTGAAGTGGGCCTCCGGCAAGGAGATCGTGGGCGGCTATGCCGACGGTACCTTCGCGCCCAACCGCGCCATCACCCGTGAGCAGCTGGCTGCTATCCTGTATCGCTACGCCAAGGCCAGCGGCGCGGACGTCAGCGTGGGTGAGGACACCAATCTGCTGAGCTACAAGGATTTCCAGAGCGTTGGCCAGTATGCGGTGCCTGCTCTGCAGTGGGCTGTGGGCAGCGGCCTGATCGGCGGAACCACCAATGCGATGCTGTCTCCCAAGGGGACGGCAACCCGGGCACAGGCCGCTGTGATCCTGGTTCGTTTCGTCGGAATGACCGCCGCGAAGTAATTTCACCAGTTCCTCTGCACCGGCTCCGCCCTTGGGCGGGGCCGGTTTTTCCACGGGAAGCGGTTGGAACGGAAAAGTCTGTATTTTCCGGGGAAAAACCGGGAAAATACGGTTGACAAACGGCGGAAATGTGATATGATAACCGAGTAACTGGATATTTGGCGAAGAAAAGGAAGAGTAGCCGGTCGAAAGTCTGTAAAGAGAGCCGCCGTTTGGTGCGAGGCGGACAGGCGCGGCGGTGAAAATCACCTTGGAGCCTCCTGCTGAAAGACGACGCGAGTAAGCGTGGACGTGTGACGGGCGTTATTCCGTCAGCCTGTAATGGCAGGCGTGAGTGGCCGCGCTCCGCAAGGAGACCGGCAAGTAGAGTGGTACCGCAGAGTGTTTTCAAACGCTTTGTCTCTGAGTTCAGAGGCAAAGCGTTTTTTGTTTTGCGTGAAGGAGGATTGCCTGTGGAGTGTCCTGTATGCGGTAAGCCTATGGAAGAGGGATACCTTTCCAGCAAAGGCCCTGTGTTCTGGTCGGAGGAGGTCTCCGGATTTTCCCTGCCGACCCGACCGGGAGATGTGCTGCTGGGAAAAGCTATGGGGCTGCTGCGGCCAAAGGCATACCTCTGCCGGAATTGCCGGACGGTTACGGTCAAATACTGAGTAATACTAAGCTAAGGAAAACTTACAATATAAAAGGAGACGCATCATGGATTACAACAAGACCATCAATCTGCCCAAGACCGACTTCCCCATGCGGGCGGGCCTGCCCAAGCGGGAGCCGGAGATGCTCAAGCGCTGGGAGGACATGGACCTCTACAACGAGCTGCTGAAGAAGAACGAGGGTAAGCCCCGCTTCTCCCTTCACGACGGCCCTCCGTTCTCCAACGGCAGCCTCCACATGGGCCACGCCCTGAATAAGTCCCTGAAGGACATCATCGTCCGGTCCTACGCCATGCGTGGCCGGTACACACCCTATATCCCCGGCTGGGATAACCACGGTATGCCCATCGAGAGCGCCATCATCAAGGAGCAGAAGCTCAACCGCAAGGCCATGAGCGTGTCTGACTTCCGTACCGCCTGCCACGCCTATGCCGAAAAGTATATCGGCATCCAGATGGAGGGCTTCAAGCGCCTGGGCGTGGTGGCCGACTGGGAACACCCCTACAAGACCATGAACCCCAGCTTTGAGGCCGAGGAGGTCAAGGTCTTTGGCGAGATGTACAAGAAGGGCTACATCTACAAGGGCCTGAAGCCCGTGTACTGGTGCTACCATGACGAGACCGCTCTGGCTGAGGCTGAGATCGAGTATCAGGATGATCCCTGCACCACCGTGTATGTGAAGTTCCCCATGCATGACGATCAGGGCAAGCTGAGCCATCTGGACAAGTCCAAGCTGAACTTCGTGATCTGGACCACCACCATCTGGACCCTGCCCGGCAACCTGGCCATCGCGCTGCATCCCTCCGAGAGCTATGCCGTGGTGAAGAACAACGGCAACGGCGAGATGTATATCATGGCTGAGGCCCTCACCGACAAGGTGATGGGCGTGGCGGGCATCTCCGATTACGAGATCGTGGAGACCCACGAGGGCGCCTTCTTTGAGAATATGCTGGCGGACCATCCCTTCCTGCCCAAGACCAGCCGTCTGGTGCTGGCCGATTATGTTACCATGGATTCCGGTACCGGCTGCGTCCACACCGCTCCCGGCTTCGGCGCGGATGACTACCAGACCTGCAAGCGCTACGGCATGGACATGGTGGTGCCTGTGGACGATCAGGGCCGCCACACCGACTATGCCGGCAAGTACGCCGGGATGGTGGTGGAGGAGTCCAACCCTGTCATCCTGAAGGATATGAAGGAGTCCGGCGCTCTGCTGGCCAGCGAGGAGATCGTCCATAGCTATCCCCACTGCTGGCGCTGCAAGCACCCCATCATCTTCCGGGCCACCCCCCAGTGGTTCTGCTCTGTGGACGCGTTCAAGGACGAGGCCTGCGCCGCCTGCGACGAGGTCCGCTGGGTCCCCGGCTGGGGCATCGACCGCATGAAGAGCATGATCCGGGAGCGCGCCGACTGGTGCATTTCCCGCCAGCGCCGGTGGGGTCTGCCCATCCCTGTGGTGTACTGCAAGGACTGCGGCAAGCCCGTGGTGACCGATGAGACCATCGCCGCCATTTCCGAGATGTTCGGCAAGAAAGGCTCCAACGCCTGGTTCGACAAGGACCCCGCCGATTTCTTGCCCGCCGGTATGACCTGCCCCCACTGCGGAGGCAAGAGCGGCTTCGAGAAGGAGACCGACACGCTGGACGGCTGGTTCGACTCCGGCTCCACCCACTATGCCTCCATGAAGCGGGATCAGAACTTCTGGCCTGCCGATATGTACCTGGAGGGCCTCGACCAGTACCGCGGCTGGTTCCAGTCCTCTCTGCTGACCGCCGTGGGCGCCTTCGGCAACGGTGCGCCCTTCAAGGAGTGCGTCACTCACGGCTGGACCGTGGACGGCGAGGGCAAGGCCATGCACAAGTCTCTGGGCAACGGCGTGGACCCCGCTGACATCTTCAACAAGTACGGCGCGGACATCCTGCGTCTGTGGGCGGCTTCTGCCGATTACCACGCCGACGTGCGCTGCTCCGACGCAATCTTCAAGCAGCTCTCTCAGAACTACCTGAAGTTCCGCAACACCGCCCGGTACTGCCTGGGCAACCTGGACGGCTTTGATCCCAACAATCTGGTGGCTCCCGCCGACATGCTGGAGCTGGATCGCTGGGCCGTCACCCGTCTGAACGCCCTGATCGAAAAGTGCGCTCAGGCGTACAACGACTACGAGTTCCTGGTGGTGACCCACGCCGTCAACGATTTCTGTGTGGTGGAGCTGTCCAACTTCTATCTGGACATCATCAAGGACCGGCTGTACTGCGATGAGACCGACGGTCTGGCCCGCCGCAGCGCCCAGACGGCCCTGTATCTGATCCTGGATACCATCACAAAGATCATGGCTCCCATTCTGTGCTTCACCGGTGACGAGATCTGGCTGGCCATGCCCCACAAGGCGGGTGACGACGACCGGAACGTGCTGTTCAACGATATGAACGGTGTGTTTGCCGACTACGCTCTCTCCGCTGACGAGATGGCCAAGTGGGAGAAGATCATCGAGGTCCGCGACGCCGTCAACGGCGCGCTGGAGACTGCCCGTGCCGAGAAGAAGATCGGCAAGAGCCTGGAGGCCGATGTGGCCCTGACGGTCCCCGCCGAGGACGCCTTCCTGGCGGAGATGGACGGCGCTGCTCTGGCGGATCTGCTGATCGTCTCCAAGGTGGAGGTCACTGTGGGCGGCGAGTTGGCGGTTTCCGTCAGCGAGGCTGCCGGTACCAAGTGCCCCCGCTGCTGGAAGCACAGCACCGCAGCGGACGAGAACGGCCTGTGCCCCCGCTGCGCCAGCGTGATCGCAAAGTGCGCTGACTTCGGCGAGGTCTAAGCGTCTTATCCAATTCAAAAGTATACGAAACACCCCCGGTGTGCATCCGCGCACCGGGGGTGTTTTTGCTTGGGGGGGGGGGACAATAGCGAAACGGCGTGACTGAGCAGCTGGAAAAAACGAATTGATCTATGATCGAGAGAGGACGTCCGGGTAGAAAGTGGTTCGGACTTTTCTCGCATATTTCAAAGCCGCGGTAGACTTGTTATAGACTTTGTGGTATCATAAGTATGAAAAAAGAGCGGCAAATCGAAAGCTATGGAGGCGGCGCTATGCGTAAAATGACAGTAAAACAAGCCAGAAAAGTGAGAGACGCGCTGATGATTGGCGGTACCATAATTGTGCTGCTGGCATATTTTTGGAAACCTTTCGTTTGCGTTGGCGTTATAGTAGGACTTTCGGGCTTGATTCCACATTTCCTTTATAACAGATGTCCCCATTGTGGCAAGCAACTTTACAGAAATGAGGGAAAGTATTGTCAGTATTGCGGGAAACAACTTGATGACTAAATTTAAAATTTACCGAACTGATAAAATCTCATCAGAAACGAAAAGGCACGTTTCTGTACGCTGTTATCGAGAGTCACGCGTCCCGGACCGGATCATTTGGCCCTAGCGAGGCTTTGCCGCGAATATCAATAAACCCTCCGTATGCGCTACGTCATGCGGAGGGCTTTGCGTTTTATGAACTCCGGGTGTCGTTCCGGGGATACTTCTTATGCTGCGGAGTCAAAGGCTTCTTCCATCAGGAAGATGGTGCCGTCCTTTCCGCTTTCCACAATGGCGTACTGGCGGAGGGCGCCGTCCGCGTCCACATAGGAAATGCCCCGGTTGGGGATCGTTTCCACAAAGGGAATGGCCAGCAGGAGGGGACGGCCCGGGGAAAGGGCATCCGCCGTGTAGAGGTCATCCTCGCGGGTGAGCGTGAGCAGTTCGCTGTCCTCCCGGAAACCCACGATGAAATAGTGGAAGTCCGTGACGGAGCGGGTGGGCAGGAGAACGATCTCCGCCATGGGGTCCGCCTCCCGGTAAGCGTCATAGCCGCCCTCCGTCAGACCGGCATCCTCTGCGGGAAGGACGGAGAGGGCCTCGCCTTCTAAGGCGGGGGGTTCGGTCTGGGCGGGAGGCTCGGATGGCTCTGCCTGCTGGGGCGGCTGCTCCGGGGCGTGATCTGCTGGTTGGCCGCAGGCTGCCAGACACAGCAGCAGGGAAACGGCCATCAACAGGGTCAGGATGCGTTTCATGGGATCACTCCTTTACAAGCGGAAAAGCTCAGTCCTTGTCCTTGGCGGCTTCGATGGCCTTGACCTCCTTCAAGGTCCAGCCGGAAACCGTCAGGTCGGCGGCCATCACCGGGTCCACAGGGACAGCCAGATACATATTGTTGCCATAGGTATAAGCGCCGGAGGTGACGCCGATGACCTGACCGTGGGCGTTCATCAGCGCGCCGCCGCTGCTGCCCCGGGAAATGTCGGCGGAGTTGACAATGCAGGGCAGGGCATAACGGTCCAGCTCATGAGCGGTGGAGCCGATGATGCCGGAGCTGATGGCCAGCCCCAGACCCAGAGGGTTGCCGATGGCGTACACCGGATCGCCGGGGCGGATGTCCGCCGTGCCCACCAGATCCAGATGGTTGAAGGCGGAGGTGGTGCGGCGGGACTGATTGGTCCGGGAGACCTTGATCACGGCGATGTCGATACCGGTATCGTAGTAGAGGACCCGCTCCACCTCGTAGGTTTCTCCGTTGAGGAGGGTGGCGGTGGCCTTGATGGAATCTTCGATGGAGTGATAGTTGGTGACGGCCAGACCGTCGGCGCTGATGAAGAAGCCGCTGGCGTCGGCGGAGGAGACCTCATCGTGGACCTGCTCCTCTGTCTCATACAGGCTGAGCTGGAAGGCGGCGGAGAGGTAGCGGTCCGCCAGCTGGCGGGCGGTATAGTCCTTGTTCAGCAGGCCCAGAGCGTTGGCGGCGGAGGCAGTGCAGACACCGAGGTCCATCAGGCGGGAGAGCACCGTTGTTTCCGTTCCCTTATAACAGAAATCCAGCGCGTCATAAATGGCTTCCGCCAGATCGCCCATGGAGAGGATGCCAATTAGCTGGCGGCCGGTGAGTCCGATCCGCCAGGCGAAGGCTGCGGCGTCGGAGATCTCAAAGTCCCCGGTCTTGTCGCTGTAGCCCAGCATCCGCAGCAGCATAGCACACCAGGCGTCGGCGTTCAGGTGACCGTTGGGATCAAACTGTACGTTGCTGACGCCGGAGATCCAGCCCCGGCGGTTGGCGTAGTTCGCAGCGGTGCGGGCCCAGTCCGGCACATCCCGGAAACCGGCAAACCAGCCGTCAGTGTCCGGCTTTTTCTCGCCGCCGGCCAGACGAACCAGCAGCACGGCGGCCTGAGCCCGGGTGGCGGGCTTCGTCAGATCCCGACTGGGATCTTCGGAGAGCAGATGCAGCACCGTCAGGGCATCAGCCCGGCGGGCAGCATCCCCGGTCTGGGCGCTGGCCATGGGGACGGCGCAGATGAGAAGCATCACCGCGCACAGCGCGGATAACAGTCGTTTTTTCATGAAAAAGGCTCCTTTTGGATTTGGTGGCCTACATTGTAGCACCGAATGGACCGGATTGCAAGACGCCGGAGCGTTAGGCAAAAGAGGTGGAGATGGACAGTAGACAGCGATCAAAAAAACTGGTATGATAAACATATCGAGAAAATAAGCTTAACTTTTATGATAAAGGAGTGACTTGAAATGGAACTGAAAGACATTTTGAGCAAGTGCGATCACACGCTTCTGGCCCAGACGGCCACCTGGGACGAGATCAAGGCCATCTGCGACGACGGCATGAAGTACGGCTGCGCCAGTGTGTGCATCCCTGCCAGCTATGTGAAGCAGGCGGCGGAGTATGTGGCGGGCAAGCTGCCTATCTGCACCGTCATCGGCTTCCCCAACGGCTATGACACCACCGCGGCCAAGTGCTTCATGGCTGCCGACGCCGTGAGCAACGGCGCGGAGGAAGTGGACATGGTCATCAACCTCGGCTGGGTGAAGGACCGGAAATGGGACGAGCTGCTCTCGGAGATCAAGGCCATAAAGGAGGCCTGCCACGGCAAGCTGCTGAAGGTCATCATCGAGTGCTGCTTCCTCACCGATGAGGAGAAGATCAAGCTGTGCGAGATCGTCACCGCCTCCGGTGCGGACTACATCAAGACCTCCACCGGCTTCGGCGGGGGCGGCGCCACCCGTGAGGACGTGGCCCTGTTCGCCAAGCACGTGGGCCCCAATGTGAAGATCAAGGCTGCCGGCGGCATCGCCAATTTGCAGGATGCGGAGGATTTCATCAATCTGGGGGCTTCCCGTCTGGGCACCAGCCGCATCGTGAAGGCCGTAAAGGCCATGGAAAAATAAAAGGAGGATACTATGGGAACGCCGCATAATGAAGCCAAGAAGGGCGATTTCGCCAAAACCGTACTGATGCCCGGAGACCCCCTGCGCTCCAAGTTCATCGCGGAGACCTTCCTGACGGATTTGAAACTGGTAAACAACGTCCGGGGCGTTCAGGGCTATACCGGCCTGTATAAGGGCGTGCCGGTGAGCGTGATGGCCTCCGGTATGGGTATGCCCTCCATCGGTATTTATTCTTACGAGCTGTATACCCAGTATGATGTGGAGAATATCATCCGCGTGGGCAGCGCCGGAGCCCTGCGGGCAGATCTGGAGCTGGGCAGCGTGGTGGCCGGTCAGGGCGCCTGCGCCAACTCCGCCTATTTAGAGCAGTATGAGCTGGGCGGCACCTTTGCCCCCATCGCGGACTTCGACCTGCTGATGGCGGCAGTGGAAAGCGCCAAGGAACTGGGTGTGAAGATGCCGGTGGGAAACCTCTATTCCTCCGACACCTTCTACGATGCCGCCGGACGGAACATGCGCTTCCAGAAGATGGGCGTCATGGCGGTGGAGATGGAGGCGGCGGCCCTGTACTGCAACGCTGCCTACACCGGCAAGCGGGCGCTGGCCATCTGCTCCATCTCCGACAATCTGGTGACGGGGGAGGAGCTGCCCCCGGCGGACCGGCAGAACACGTTCACCAACATGATGAAGATTGCGCTGGAAGTCGCCGTGAAGATGGCGGACTGAGACCGATAGACTGTTAACGCTTCCTGAAGGGAACACCCCGCCCGATCCCGGGTGGGGTGTTCTTTTATGCGTGAAAGATATGGCAAAATTGAAAACAATTCGGGTTTCTTATTGCATTGCCCGGGTGAAATTGTTATAATGACATAGACCCTTGAGGTCGACCCTTTTAAAGAGCTTGCACCCGGCTTCCGAAGCCATACATAGGCTGTGATCCCTCCGGGGAACACGGCACGGTGCGTTTCAGAGCGGGAGCGGACGTTAAAAGGAGAAAACATGAAAGAGGTAGATTCCAATGAAGAAGTTTCTTGCTTTGACTCTGGCATTGGTCATGTCTCTGTCCCTGGTAGCCTGCGGCGATAAGAATACCGACGATACCAAGACCGATGCACCTGACCAGACCGAGCAGCCTGCTGAGAACGAGGGCGCCTATAAGGTCGCAATGATCACCGACTACGGTGACATCACCGACCAGTCCTTCAACCAGACCACCTATGAGGCCTGCAAGGCGTTTGCCGAGGACAACGACATCGAGTTCAACTACTTCAAGCCCGTCGGCGACAACACCGCCGACCGTGTGGCTATGATCGAGAAGGCCGCGGACGAGGGCTACAACGTGATCGTGATGCCCGGCTACGCTTTCGGCGGCGCCATCGTGGAAGCTGCTCCCGAGTTCCCCGACGTGAAGTTCATCGCTCTGGACGTGGCTGCCGGCGACCTGTTGGAAACTGCTGTGGCCAAGGCTGGTAAAACCTATGATTACACCCCCGACAACTGGGATCTGAGCGAGTACGTTGATATGAGCAACGTGTACTGCGCCGTGTACCAGGAAGAGCTGTGCGGCTACATGGCCGGTTACGCTGCTGTGAAGCTGGGCTACAAGAACCTGGGCTTCCTGGGCGGCATGGCTGTTCCCGCTGTTGTCCGTTATGGCTACGGCTTCGTGCAGGGCGTTGACGCCGCTGCTGCCGATCTGGGCCTGACTGATGTGAGCCTGAACTATGTCTATGGCGGTCAGTTCTTCGGCGATGCCGATATCACCGCTGTGATGGATACCTGGTATGCCGGCGGCACTGAGGTCGTCTTCGCCTGCGGCGGCGGTATCTACACCTCCGCTGTGGACGCTGCCAAGAAGGTTGGCGCCAAGGTCATCGGCGTGGACGTTGACCAGGCTGGCGTCATCGCTGGCTACGCCGGCGTGGAAGGCATGACCGTCACCTCCGCTATGAAGGGTCTGTATCCCACCACCTATGACACCCTGACTGACGTTATCGTCAACGGCAACTGGGATGCTTACAAGGGCAAGATCGCTACTCTGGGTCTGGTGTCCGGCGAGGATCCCGAGCTGAACTACGTCCAGATCCCCATGGGTGAGGGCACTCAGTGGTCTGACAGCTTCACTCAGGATGACTACAAGGCCATGGTGAAGGATATGTTCGACGGCAAGATTACCGTTTCCAACGATGTGAGCAAGACTCCCTCTGACTTCGCCACCGTGATCGCTGTGGAGGACCAGGGCGCTATCAAGGGCTAAGCGCAGAGCACAAATCTATATGCGAAAAGGAACGTCCTTTCGGACGTTCCTTTTTTATCCGTCAAAAGAAGGAGGTACGGAAAACCATTGGCACACTGGTGGAATGGGGCATTTCGGATGTTGGAGCGGCTGGCAGTTTTTTCGGGAACAGTTTGCGGAAAGCGGACGAGTCTCCCGATGGAAGCGCCCTGAGGAGACCACTCTTCAAAAAAATGATTCCGGCCGTCGATTTGCCTTTCTTTTTGAGCGGAGTTATAGTATACTGAACGTAATACTGGATGTGAGGGCAATATGCCGCTGCCGGTAAATGAATATGGTTTCCGTCCCCGCAAGATCCTCGCGGCGGGCCATTAAAACGGAAGGAGGGCGGTTTGACTTGGAAACGAATTACGCCATCGAAATGCTCCACATTACGAAGCGGTTCCCAGGCATCATCGCCAATGATGACATTACCCTTCAGCTGAAAAAGGGTGAGATCCATGCCCTGCTGGGCGAAAACGGCGCGGGCAAGTCCACGCTGATGAGCGTGCTGTTCGGCCTGTATCAGCCGGAGGAGGGCACGATCAAGAAGGACGGCAAGGAGGTCTCTATCAAGGACCCCAATGACGCTAATGACTTGGGGATCGGCATGGTGCACCAGCACTTCAAGCTGGTGGACTGCTTTACGGTGCTGGACAACATCATCATGGGCGTGGAGCCTACGAAGCACGGTTTCCTTCAGAAGAAGGAGGCCCGGGAAAAGGTGCTGGCCCTCAGCGAGAAGTACGGTCTCCATGTGGACCCGGACGCTTTGATCGAGGACATCACCGTGGGTATGCAGCAGCGCACCGAGATCCTGAAAATGCTGTACCGGGACAATGAGATCCTGATCTTCGACGAGCCCACCGCCGTGCTGACGCCTCAGGAGATCGACGAGCTGATGCAGATCATGAAGAATCTGGCGGCGGAGGGGAAGTCCATCCTCTTTATCTCTCACAAGCTGGCGGAGATCATGGCGGTGGCGGACCGCTGCACCGTGCTCCGCAAGGGCAAGTACATCGGCACCGTCAATACGAAAGACACCACCCCGGCGGAGCTGTCCGCCATGATGGTGGGCCGCAACGTCAATTTCCATGTGGAAAAGAAGCCTGCGGAGCCGGGAGACGTGGTGCTGGAGGTCAAGAATATGACCATGGCCTCCAAGGTCCATAAGAACAACGCTGTGAAGAATGTGTCCTTCCAGGTGCGGCGGGGCGAGATCGTCTGCATTGCGGGTATCGACGGCAACGGCCAGACGGAATTGGTCTACGGCCTGACCGGTCTGGAACCGCTGGTGTCCGGCGAGCTTTTCCTCTGCGGGCAGGACATCACCCACACCTCCATCCGCAAGCGGAGCACCATGGGCATGAGCCACATCCCTGAGGACCGGCATAAACACGGTCTGGTGCTGGACTATTCTCTGGAGGACAACATGGTACTCCAGCGGTACTTTGAGCCGGAATTCACCGACAAGGCGGGTTTCCTGCGGCGGAAGAACATCCGCGGCTACGCGGAGCGGCTGATCGAGCAGTATGACGTGCGCTCCGGTCAGGGCCCTGTTACCATTGCCCGCTCCATGTCCGGCGGCAACCAGCAGAAGGCCATCGTGGCCCGGGAGATCGACAAGGATCCGGAGCTGCTGGTGGCAGTCCAGCCCACCCGCGGTCTGGACGTTGGCGCCATTGAGTACATCCACCGTCAGCTGGTCGCCCAGCGGGACGAGGGCAAGGCGGTGCTGCTGGTGAGTCTGGAACTGGATGAGGTCATGGATGTACCCGACCGCATCCTTGTGATGTACGAGGGTGAGATCGTGGGCGAGCTGGACCCGAAAACCACCACCCAGGAGGAGCTGGGCCTCTACATGGCCGGCGCCAAGAGAGACGAGGTGAAGGCATGAAAAAGAATATTTTCAAGAGCAACGGCTTCCAATCGCTGCTGGCCTCTCTTTTGTGCATCGTGCTGGGTCTGTTCCTCGGCTATCTCGTGCTGCTGGTCATCAATCCCGCTGGCGCCGGCGAGGCGATCCTCACCGTGGTCAAAAACTTCCTGACCTATAAAAAGACATCCTCCCAGTTGAAATATCTGGGCAACACGCTGGTCAAGACCGCACCGCTGCTGATGTGCTCGCTGTCCATCCTGTTTGCCTATAAGGTGGGCCTGTTCAACATCGGCGCTGCGGGCCAGTACTGCTTCGGCGTGGCACTGAGCCTGTACGCGGCGCTGGGTTTGGGCTGGAGCTGGCTGCCTTGCCTGCTGGTGGCTATGGCCGGCGGCGCGGTGCTGGGGGCCATCTCCGGTGTGCTGAAGTCCTATTGCAACGTCAACGAGGTCATCTCCGGCATCATGCTGAACTGGATCGTCCTCTACCTGACCAATATGCTGCTGACCACGGTGAAAGAGGCCGCCAGCCCCTACACCATCGTGCTGGCCAACAACAACCCCTCTGCTGTGCTGCCCTCTCTGGGATTGGGGGCGCTGTTCAACAAGAATCAGTATGTGGGTCTGGCCATCCCCCTGTCCATTGTGATGGCGATTCTGATCTGGATCGTACTGGATAAGACCAGATTCGGCTATGAGCTGAAGGCTACCGGCTTCAACCGCAACGCCGCCAAATACTGCGGCATGGCGGAAAAGCGGAACGTGATCCTGAGCCTGGTGATCTCCGGTGCGCTGGCCGGCATGGGTGCGGCGCTGCTGTACCTCACCGGCTACGAGCAGTGGCAGTGCTCTACCTCCTCCGTTCCCGCCATGGGCTTCAACGGCATTGCCGCCGCCTTCTTAGGGGGACTGAACCCTCTGGGGACGGTGCTGGCGTCCTTCTTCATCCAGCACATCACCGCCGGCGGCGCGTATGTGGATAAGTCCCTGTACTGCGCGCAGATCTCCGATCTGATCTCTTCCATCATCATTTATCTCTGCGGCTTCGTGCTGTTCATGAAGCATGTGATGAACAGCTCCATTGCCAAACGGGAGGAAAAGGCGGCTCTGAAGGCCAAGGCTGCCGCGGAACAAGATGCGGCCAACGGGAAAGGAGGCGATCAGGCATGAGTTTGCTGCTGCAATATACCCTGATCTTTGCCTCCGTGCTGATCCTGGTGGCTCTGGGCGGCTGCTTCTCCGAGCACTCCGGCGTGATCAATCTGGGTCTGGAGGGCATCATGATCATGGGCGCTCTGGGCGGTGCCCTGACGATGCGCTATCTGGGAGAGAACAGCTCTCATTTTGCGACGATCCTGGCAGTGGTGCTGGTTTCCGCCGCGGTGGGCATGGTGTATTCCTGCCTGCTGGCTGTGGCCTGTATCAACTTCAAGGCGGATCAGACGCTGGTAGGTACAGCCTTGAACCTGCTGGGCACCGCCGGGGCCACCGTCATTGTCAAGGCCATCAACACTGCGGCCAATCCCGATGACGTGTCCTCCATCATTCAGTACGCCGGTGCCAAAAAGGCATTTACCGTGAGCATCGGCTCCTTTGAGTTCAGCTGGTTCATGCTCATTACGGCGCTTTTGCTGGTAGCCTCCTATGTGCTGCTGTACAAGACACGGTTCGGCCTGCGGCTCATGGCTTGCGGCGAGCATCCTCAGGCGGCGGACAGCGTGGGTATCAACGTCTATAAAATGCGCTGGGCCGGTGTGCTGATCTCCGGTTTCTTGGGCGGCTTGGGCGGCATCGTGTTCATCACCGCCGGTGTGTCCGAGTGGCGGTTTGAGTACGGCGTGGCGGGCTTCGGCTTCCTGTCTCTGGCGGTGATGATCTTCGGCCAGTGGAAGCCTCAGCGCATCGCGCTGGCAGCGCTGCTGTTCGGCTTCTTCCGGGCCTTGGGCAACGTCTACACCGGCTTTGCCTTCCTGAAGGCCATGAACCTTCCCAGTTCCGTTTACAATATGCTGCCCTACATCATCTCCCTGATCGTGCTGGCCTTTACCTCCAAGAATTCCCGCGCGCCCAAAGCGGAGGGCATTCCCTATGACAAGGGTCAGCGATAACCGAATCGACTGTTTGTGCTTCAAAAAGCGTCTTTCCGCACTGCGGAAAGACGCTTTTCCTCTGCTTTTTTCAGCAGAGAAGTGATTTGCAGAACGATTTGACATGGATTTTACATGGTTTGTCTTTTGCCTTTTACATACAGCCGGTACACTGATAAGTGTGAAAAGGGGGAAAACCCAAATATCAAATAAAAAAGGAAGACAAACATGAAAAAGACACTTGCATTGATTTTGACCCTGGCCTTGAGCCTGACGGCCCTCACCGGCTGCGGCTCCAAGACGGAAACGCCCGCCGATACCAACACTGACAACAGCGCGCAGACGGAGGCTCCCGCCACCCTCTCCGGCAGCGTGTCCACCAACGGCTCCACCTCTATGGAAAAGGTCATCGGCGCTCTGAGTGAGCAGTTCATGGCCGACAACAGCGGCGTCACCGTCACCTATGATCCCACCGGCTCTGGCGCAGGCATTGAGGCGGCCGGAAACGGCTCTGCCGACATCGGCCTTTCCTCCCGGGCTCTGAAGGACGAAGAAAAGACCGGCGGCCTGACGGAAACCGTGGTGGCCCTGGACGGCATCGCCGTCATCGTCAACGCGAACAGCAAGGTGGAGGACCTGACCGTGGAGCAGATCGCCAAGATCTTCACCGGTGAGATCACCGACTGGAGCGAAGTGGGCGGCGATGCCGGCACCATCTCCTGCATCGGCCGTGAGGCCGGTTCCGGCACCCGGGACGGCTTCGAGTCCATCACCGACACCAAGGACGCCTGCAAGCTGGACCAGGAGCTGACCTCCACCGGCGGCGTCATCGAGGCTGTTGCCGGCAACCCCAATGCCATCGGCTATGCGTCCCTCTCCGCTGTGGAGGGTAAGGACACCGTCAAGGCTGTCACCGTGGGTGGTGTGGCCTGCACGGAAGCCACTGTTCTGGACGGCAGCTACGCCATTCAGCGTCCCTTCGTGCTGGTGACCAAGACCGGCGAGACCCTGTCCCCCGCGGCCCAGGCCTTCTTCGACTACGCCACCTCCACCGCCGCCAACGACCTGATCAAGGCTGCCGGTGCGGTGCCTGTCGCGAAATAAATTCAGCGACAGGCATGGATTTCAGCAAAGGCTGAAATCCGGGCGATTAAAAAAGTGCAGGGAACCCTTCCTGGGTTCCCCGCCCCCAACACCCCC
>ENA-UEOR01000941-UEOR01000941.1-human-gut-metagenome-genome-assembly--contig:-NODE-941-length-17914-cov-18.618490_pt1 | contig 17914 bp, 10 predicted proteins | sample MGYA00242887_ERZ507890 | MGnify/ENA primary metagenome ERZ507890 (study PRJEB26167, sample SAMN06115431) | human gut metagenome | host: Homo sapiens | place: China:Guizhou | collected 2014-10-21...
ATAACAAAGCCCCAGCTTGTGAAAGTTGGGGCTTTGTGCTTAAAAAAAAGAAGGTGCGCATTTTGACACACCTCCATAATCATTAAGTTTATATTGAACTCACCTTATAAAAGGTTATGTAAACGTTTTTGGTACAACTTTTTTTAAGAAGGAACCATTCCCTCAAAAGGGGAATTCTATGGTTTTTGCTTTGAAAGTTTTTATTTCTTTGGTTTTCTGCGTGCCCACCCTTCTTCACTGAAGTCTGGTTCTTTGTCTTTAAAGAATTCCTGCCAGTCGTCTTTCTTTTTTGGACCGCGAGCATCCGAATAGCCTCGTTCTGCACGACTCGGTTTTTCTTTTTTGCCGGATTTTGGACCTTTGGTAGAAGCATCTTTTGTTTTTCTATCTTTATTGTCGTAGCGTGGAGTACGATCTTCTCCTTTGCCGAATCGTTTTCCGCCTTTGCGTTCACTTGAACCGTTTTCATGTCCTTTTCCGCCTTCTTCACTAGATACTTCTACTACGACTTTCCGTCCGTTCCATTTTGCACGGCTTAGAGCTTTTACGACATTGATAGCCTCTTTTTCGGGAACTTCAAAGAAAGAGAAGTTCTGCATTAAGTCGATACGTCCTAATTCAATGCGTCCACGTGTATTGCTATTCAGCAAACCGATGAGGTCACTGGGGAAGAAACTGTCCGTTTTGCCTAAGTTAATGAATAAACGGTTGAAGCCCGGAGCAGCTTTCCGGCTTCTTTTTTCGAAACCACCTTCTTTTCGGTCACCTCTTCCGGTACGTTCGCCACGGCTATCGGTCGGTACTTCTATTTCTGCGCGGTTGCGGTAATATTCGGCAAAGCGGTTAAATTCGTGAGAAACCATTCGTTTAATCAAGTCTTCCTTACTTAACCATTCTAGCTTACGGTAAATATCGGGCATGAATTCAGAAATCTCCTCTTCGTTTACTTTTACTTTCTCGAGGTCGTCAATTACTTTAAGTAACTGTTTCTGGCAAATTCCTGCTGCAGTCGGCATTTCTCCGGGAATAAACTTCTTGCCGATAATACGTTCAATTTCACGCATTTTCCCTTTCTCACGCAGGTTGATAATGGCGATAGAAGTACCTGTCTTGCCGGCACGTCCTGTACGTCCGCTACGGTGAGTATAGCTTTCCGTATCATCCGGCAATCCGTAATTGATGACGTGTGTCAGGTCGTCCACGTCCAGCCCGCGGGCAGCTACGTCCGTAGCAACGAGCAGTTGCAGGTTACGGATACGGAATTTCTGCATCACGGCGTCACGTTGTGCCTGTGACAATTCACCGTGCAATGAGTCGGCATTATAACCTTCCTGCATCAGTTTATCTGCAATTTCCTGTGTTTCCTTACGTGTGCGGCAGAAAATGATACCGTAAATTTGCGGATAATAGTCTACGATACGCTTCAGTGCTTCATACTTATCTTTAGCATGAACGGTATAGGCAACGTGCTTTACGTTGCTGGTACTTTCATTCTTGCGGCCGATAGTGATTTCTTTAGCGTTGCGCAGATAGTTCTTTGAGATACGCGCAATTTCCGGGCTCATTGTTGCAGAGAAAAGCAACGTATTACGTTCTTGGGGAACATCGGCAAGAATAGCATTGATACTATCCGTAAATCCCATATTCAGCATTTCGTCCGCTTCGTCCATTACCACGTTGCGAATAGTGGACAAGGATACGGTCTTGCGCTCCATTAAGTCCAATAAACGTCCGGGAGTGGCCACGATGATATGTACACCGCGTTTCAGGCTGCGTATCTGACTGTCAATAGAAGAACCACCGTATACCGGGAGTACTTTCAGCCCGTCAATGTATTTGGAATAATCGTTCAAATCTCCTGCTATCTGGAGACAAAGCTCACGAGTAGGGCAGAGGATAAGCGATTGTGGAATTCTGTTCTTTACGTCAATCTGTTGGAGCAAGGGCAGGCCGAATGCGGCTGTTTTACCTGTTCCTGTCTGTGCAAGAGCTACTACATCATTATTTTCTCCTAAAAGGTACGGAATCACTTCCTCTTGTACCGGCATGGGATTCTCGTATCCCATTTCTTCAATTGCTCTACGTATCTCCGGAGAAACGCCAAGCTCTTCAAATGTCTTCATTAAATCTCTGTATATCTTTTATTTCGGGTGCAAAGATAGTCAATATAGTTGAATCAACTATCATTTATCAGTTAATAAAATATTGTACCGCTATTCTATTTCGCGGGTATTATTTATAGCTTTCCGCAAATTCTACGGATACGGAGTTGCTGAAACTCCGGCAGACTTCTGCGGCAAAGTCTTTTCCGCACTGGATAACCTTATCCCAGGTTGCTTCGTTCAGGTTGTTCAAATCACGATATCTGACGTCGTATTTAAGTAATCCGTAGATCAGCCCGGCATTGAAGTTGTCACCTGCTCCAATGGTACTGACAGCTTCCAATGGTTCTATCGGATAATCTTTATTAACTAAATTTGTACGGAGTGATACTTTTTCCCCTCCCGCAGTACAGATAAACCGAGGACAGTAAAATTTGATTTTATCCTTGTATATCTTGTCCGCGTCCTGCATGCCGTACATATAGAAAAAGTCCTCCAATGAGCCTCGTACAATATCCGCATATTCCAAATTCTCGATAATGGTGGGAGCGAGTTTCATCGCTTCGTTTTTGTGTGAAGAACGGAAGTTGGGGTCATAGTAGATAATAGCTTTTTTCTCGCGCGCCTGGTCGAGCAGTTCGAGAATCTTTTCCCGCAATACCGGATTCAAGGCGTAGTAGGAGCCTATCATGACAATGTCGTCTTCTTCCAGTTTGGGGAACAGGACATCGAGACGTTGTTTGGGGTAATCCTTGTAGAAGATATATTCGGCATCACTTTGCTCATTGAGAAAAGCCAGAGATACCGGTGATTTCCCGTCAGGGAATACATTCACATGGTCGGTCGGGATATTGTTGTCACGCATGAATTGCAGGATAATGTTTCCCACGCGGTCGTTACCGGTTTCGCTGATGAAACCGACGTTTGCTCCCATCCGGCCTAAGGATACGATGCCGTTGAATACAGAGCCTCCCGGTACGGCTGCGGAAGGCTGGTCGCCTCGAAAGATGATGTCGAGGATTGTTTCTCCGATACCGATTACTTTTCGCATAGTGATCTTGATTTTTCTCCCAGATAACCTCCGTGGTGGCGTTTCGAATATTCGGCAATGGTGAATCCGGTTTCCTTCATGGTCTGTACTACCAGAATATCGCCGATAACAGTCATGGCAGTAGTCGAAGTAGTAGGAGTCATACCCAGCGTACAAACTTCGGCAGGTTTACCGGTACTCAGGCAAACATCCGATTCGTGCGCCAACGGACTATCTGGATTTCCCGTGATAACGATAAACTTCAGTTCCGGGTCCAGATTGTGAGCAAGTTGGGTAAGTTCGACGATTTCACGCGTCTTGCCGGAGTTGGAGATAAGCAGGAGCAAATCATTTTTCTGCAGGATACCCAAGTCACCATGTTGTGCTTCGCTAGGGTGCAGAAATACAGAGGGAATACCCGTAGAACAGAAAGTGGTAGCAATGTTCATCGCAATTTGTCCGGCTTTCCCCATACCGGAAGTTACTAGTTTTCCCTTCTTCTGATGTATCTGTTCAACAATAAGTTGTACTGCTTTCTCATAAGCGTCTGTTACAGGGATATTGAGCACAGCCTGTGCTTCCTGTTGCAAAAGTTGTTTAATGGAGTCTATCATATGATCAGTTTATTTTTTCTTTTAGTTCATCCGGAGTGTTTGCTATTTCGTAATAGGTTGAGAAAGGTTGGCGGGCAAAGCCTTTTTCTTCCAAGGTTTTGAGTGCTTTCAGCAGCTCGTTGTAGAAACCATATTCGTTATAGAAGATAACTTTCTTGTGGTGGTAGCCAATAGAAGCGGCAGCTATAACGTGGAAAACTTCGTCGAGTGTGCCTACGCCTCCAGGCAGTGCCACCAATACATCCGACTTTTCCGTCATTATATCTTTGCGGTCGCTCAGGTTGCGGGTATGAATCACCTCGTCCAGTAGAGAGCTTACTCTACCATTTTCTTCCAGTTTGGTCGGGACTACTCCAATGACCTTACCCCCGTTTTCTTTTACGGTGCGTGCTACGCATTCCATAAGTCCGAGGTTGGCTCCTCCGTAAATCAACGTTTTGCCTGTCTGTCCTATCCATTCGCCTATTCGGCGAGCACTTTCGAAGTACATTTTGTCAATGTTTTCAGAGGCAGAACAGAAAATTCCTATCTTTTCCATATACGTTGTAACTGTTATAGTCCACAAATATCTGCAATTTTCTATAAACAGCAATAAGTTTTATTGTATTTTTGTGGCATTAATTCAATAAGGAAGTAGAAAACAATGCATTGCAACGAATATACATTACCTAATGGCCTGCGTATTATCCATGAACCGACGCTTTCAAAAGTAGCTTATTGTGGTTTTGCGATTGATGCCGGCACCCGTGATGAAGCGGCAAATGAACAGGGAATGGCTCATTTTGTAGAACATCTTATTTTTAAGGGAACGGTGAAACGGAAAGCTTGGCATATTCTCAACCGAATGGAGAATGTAGGCGGTGACCTCAATGCTTATACGAATAAAGAAGAAACGGTTGTCTATTCCGCCTTCCTGACAGAACATCTGGAACGTGCGCTTGAGCTACTGGGGGATATTGTATTCCATTCTACTTTTCCGCAACATGAGATTGAAAAGGAAACAGAAGTGATTATTGACGAAATCCAATCCTATGAAGACAATCCTTCCGAATTGATCTTCGATGATTTCGAAGATATGATATTCCGTAATCATCCGCTGGGAAGAAACATTCTGGGGAAACCGGAACTTCTGAGGAGTTTTCGCACGGAGGATGTCCTGTCCTTTACCCGTCGGTTCTATCAGCCGGGGAATATGGTGTTTTTCGTTCAAGGACAATATGATTTCAAGAAAATTATCCGTCTGGCAGAAAAATATATGTCGGATATTCCTGCTGTGGAAATTGAGAACCGCCGTACGCCTCCGCCTCTTTATATTCCTGAACATTTAACGGTAACTAAAGACACACATCAGGCACATGTAATGATTGGTAGCCGTGGATATAATGCATACGACGACAAACGTACCGCACTCTATCTGCTGAATAATATCCTCGGCGGTCCTGGAATGAACAGCAAACTGAATGTTTCTCTTCGTGAACGCAGGGGATTGGTTTATAATGTCGAATCCAATCTGACTTCTTATACCGATACAGGTGCTTTCTGCATCTACTTCGGGACGGATATTGAAGATATGGATACTTGTTTGAAATTGACCTATAAGGAACTGAAACGAATGCGGGATGTGAAAATGACTTCTTCTCAGTTGGCGGCAGCCAAGAAGCAGTTGATCGGACAAATTGGGGTGGCCTCCGATAATTTTGAGAATAATGCGTTGGGCATGGCGAAAACTTTCCTGCATTACCATAAGTACGAATCATCCGAGCTTGTCTTTAAACGTATAGAGGCTTTGACTGCAGAGACTTTGTTGGAAGTCGCCAATGAGATGTTTGCTGAGGAATATTTGTCAACGCTGATTTACAGGTAGTATTGTGAGATTGCTATGCAGTAAAAGATAGTGGTATACGGATTAAACCATTTGGATCCATCCCCTTGTATTAACTCTATACCGTTATACTAGAGGATAATACAGGAGGATGGTAATTGGTTATTTAATCACAACATTTTTATTGTTTATATACAAATTTTCATGCCTTGCTAAGTTATAAAGGTTGGTTTCTGGACCATTTGATAACCCTGTTTTAGTATTCCACTTTGTAATCTTTGTGTAGATGTCCTCCTTTCCAAGCTTTTTTGCTAGTCCAATCTGCGTATGCATCTGTCCAAAACGGATCATCAGCGGGAAGACCGAGAGGTAGAAAACTTAAGGTTGCCATATAAAGGCTGCCAGTGGAGGTATAACCATCAGCACATTCTGGCTGATGACCGTTGAAGCCGAGCACTAACCAACCATCCTTATCGAAGTTCTGATTTCCCTCATACATATTTCGGTGTACGGCAGTCAGGGCGCAACGTACTTGGGCGGGAGAAACGTGTGAGGGCAATTTTTTGCGTAGAGCTACGTCTGCTAACGATTGGAATGCAGCGGTACGATAAGTAACCGAACGTCCGAAAGCGGGATATGTGCCATCGGGAGCTATCATACGTTCACAAAATTCAGAGTGGCGTATCATGCGGTTCATAGCTTCGTCTAGCTCCTTCTGACTTGCCCAACGTTTGGGTAAAAGATTTTCCAGCATAGCTACCATCATAGAATGCATCACGTAGGCGTTATAATTATCCATACTGAATGATGGACCATCACTATACCAGCCATCGCCTACATACCATTCTTTTACCTTGTTTTTACTTACACGAATACGGAACTGGTCGTATTGTACACCTTTTCCCAACAGAAATGATTCTGTTAGTCCGGTGAAGAGTAGCCAGTTGTTGTAAGCACCAGTACGATCACGTAAGGATTGGAAGGATTTAATATAGCGTTCTTTTGTAACTTCATCCAATGGTTCCCATAAAGCTTTGGGGGCACGGAGGAAGGCATGTACCAGATAGGCGGCATCTACGATAGGTTGAGCGTGTTTGGTGAAGTTCAGTAAGTCGGGTGATGCAGGATCTACTGCATTTTTTAATCCTTTCAGTACTTCTTCACGCATCTGCTTGCGTAGTTTACCTTCTTTTGTATCATCATCGGGGAGTGCTAGCCAAGGGGCAACCCCGGCGAGTGTGCGGCCTACAGCTTCCAGATGTGTCATGTCTTTGTAGCCTGCTGTTTCACCGCTACGGGTCTCAATGGGCATATTCTGGTGTAGTGTTCCTTCTGCGAGGTTATGGATGACAGGATATGATATTTTCCAAAGTAGCTTTACCCATATGGCGCGATCTTGGGTGCCAGTGGTTTGAATTTCCGTCATGGGAATATTCTTCTTTCCTTTTTTCTTGTCTTTGGCTTGTACTCCTATTGGCAGTAGTATTATAGCCGTTAGTAAACAGATTAGATAATTCTTTCTTTTCATGTTTTTTCCTTTTATTTATAGTGGACTTTTTCCGTCCAGCATTCGGTTATAACGATGTAAAGCTTCGATGAAATAGTAGTCGGCATACGTTAGCGGCACATCTATTTCTGAATTGTGAGGTACGGCACCTACACTATGCATCAGTATAAAGTTTGCATTCTTACCTAGCTCGGCACGGTAGTTGGTACTACCTAGTGCATGTAGAATCTGTTTGGCACTTTCCAGATATTTCTTGCTTTTGCTACCTTTGCTATAAGTACTCAGTTCCAGTAATGCCGAAGCTACGCAGGCTGCGGCGGAAGCATCGCGGTAGTTATTTACCATTTTACGGGCGTTGGAACGGATACCGGGTGTGTAACCTTCTTGAAAAGCATTAAAGTCCCACCAGGCAACCTTGTCGGAAGGAAGGTTGGGATGATCAAGGTAGAAGTCTGCCATCTTTTCTGCAGTTTTCAAGAAGCGTTTGTCTTTCGTCTCACGGTAACACATGGTAAATCCATAGATTCCCCAAGCTTGTCCACGTGACCAGGCTGAATTATCGGAGTATCCCTGAGAAGTCTCTCCTTTGATGGGCTTGCCTGTTTTTTTATCATAATATATGATGTGGAAGCAACTGTAGTCCTTACGTACTTGATGGTGCATTACTTGTTCTGCATGTGAAATAGCCACTTTACGAAAACTTTCATCACCCGTCACTTTGGAGGCATGGAATAATAGTTCTAGATTCATCATATTGTCGATGATAACAGGAAAATCATATACTTTGTCACCGTGCCAACTGCGAAATCCATTCCATGATTGAATGACTTTTGCTTGAGGGCGGAAACGTGTACAGAGTGAACGTGCCGATTCTACTAATATGTCCTCATATTCGTCTTTTGGTGCGAAGCGATTGGCATTACCATAGCTGCAATACATCATGAATCCAATATCATGATTGTCTGTGAAGGTCTTTGCGGGTTCCATTTGATGTGTATAAACTAAGGCAGAGTCTTGCAAAGCTTTGTCGCCTGTGTAGTTTGATAGATACCATAATGTACCAGGGAAAAAGCCTGCTGTCCAAAGGTAAATACTTCCTTTGCTGGGAGTACCGTCTTTGCGCATACTGTGTGGCATGATAGCTTTTCCATTTTTTCCTTGTGCAGGGGTTTGCATCATCAAACTATATTGTTTGGTGGCGAATTCCATATTCTCTTTGATAAATGCTTTTTCTGCTTGGAGTGTTTGCGCCTGTGTCGTTGTTAGTGAACACGCCAATGCAGTGAGGATAATCAATTTTTGGGGGATTATCGATTTTTGTTTCATAAATCTAATTATATTAGTTGGTTGTTATATATTGTGAATTTTATGGTACAAAGTTATTCCTATATGAGACAAATAAGGGGATATTCTGTATATTCTAGGGGAGTTTGTGTATTTACTTTCGTTTTTAACACCATTGAAACCCGAGTCCAATTTTCATGTATCAGGCATGGAATACTATGAGAAATGTCAATTAGTTGACATTTCTCATAGTTTATTATTTAAGTAGCTGCAATTTAATATTGAATATCTTTTTAAATTAATGGGACTACTTTTGATTCGCCTGTGACAGATATTGCGCGTATTTCGATATTAGTCGGCCATACTGCTAGATTCATATTAAATGCAGCTTCTGTCCCGACATATACCAACTTGGAGGTATCTTGGTCATATACTTCAAATGCAACAGCATTGCTAAATCCACTGACAGAAATGAGTTTTGTTTCTCTATCTAGTGTAGCGTTACCGCTTGTCCCCATTGATAAGTTACCTTTAAATATATGCTCATTCTTCTCCGTGATGTACCAGAAGGCGTGGGTTGGTTTCGGCAAGCTCAGTTCTGCAATTCGCTTTTTGGCAGCAGCCAATTCTGCATCACCTATTTTGAATACACCTTTAGTTCCGTAGTCAGTAATTTCGGTGTTAACTTTACGTAAAAAGCCCCATTTTTCAAAAAACTCACTTAAGTCTATACCTGAAACTTTACTGCAAATATACGGAAACTCTACTTGGTATTCCCAAGCTTGTTTTCCCGTCACAGTGTTGTTACGTATATATTCATAGACATCTGCATAGAATTCTGTGTTGCCCAACACATAAGCTATATACAATTGTAATTGCCAGAACGGAACCAATTGGCAGAATACATCAGCCGTGCCCTTTCCATCTATTTTACCCACTTGGATATGCGGTGCTCCGCTGAATGCCGTAGTCATGGCATTAGGATAATATCCCTTCAGCCATAAACGGGAGTCACCACTATTGATACGCTGCATGTACATAGAATGAATATTATTAGTCACTTCGGTCATACCTGTCCATTTTAGTCCTGGACGGGTTTGATTGCTGTGTCCCACTTCGTGCGATGGTCCCCAACTATCAGCTTTCAACTGTGCTAAATTACAAAGCCCGTTTATCGTACCTTTACTGTACCCTGTGTGATAGGTTGTAGAATACATATAAGAATCATTATACATCACGCTGAAAAGCATACGGTTCTTGAACATCTTATCATATTTCACCAGTCCCATTAATACTTGCTCATTATATACTAAATCATCATAAAATTTCACCCACTCTATCGGATTTTCTACTTGTTTCAGATTTTCTACGGGAAATATAATATGTGCATACTTGCCTAGCACATCCAGACATCCTACAGAGGCATTTGCCAACAACTTATTCCAGTTTTCCATAGTACCACTATCTTTCTGTGTGTCAAAATAGCCATTTACTTTTCCTGCTGTGAAATGCATTTTGACAGGTTGTGCAGTTGCATAGTTCTCTGTATGATAAGCTACATATAGTAAACCTTTCTGCTCCATATTGATTACATTTGTCCCCGGTCTCAATGAATATGTTTTACGGGTTCCGAATCCGTCTTTGCCGGGTGTATCAAAGTCAATAAGCATTAATGATAATTCTTGGTCGTGCATATCACCCACCATTACCACCATTTGTTCATTTGCTTCTACCGAAATTCCGGTAGGATTGTCCAATAGGCTATATTGCGTAGTTTTATTTTGTTCCGCATCTTTATCAGGATGCCTCCAGGCCTTAAATTCTGCAATACGGTAATTAGTCTCGTAGCAATCATAGTACATATACAAAGCTATATTTCTAAAAAAAGGATATGGACATGCTTCAATTTCTTCCAACGTAATACCGTTTTTCAGTTTACTGCAAAGCTCATCAGCAAACAGAGTAGAGGTATCGAAGACTTGGGAACTTTTCCCATAAAGCTCGATTTCCTGAAAAGCCACATACATATCTTTTTCAGTTACTGTATGGATGAGTATCTTCACAGTATGGGGATGTTTTACCGACTGGTTGAAATAAATAGTTTTAACTTTGTTGTCACTCTCTACACAATCGTACTTTTCTTTCACCAGAATAAAGTTTTCAGGTTCTTCGGCTGTGGAAACATAAATATCAATTACGCCTACCCGACCGTTCCGATAACTTACACGCGGATAAAAAATCATATAGTCTATTTGCTCGTCTTCACCGGACAAAAACAGTTTCAATTCGTGAGGAAAGTCATCTTTTCTTTCATCTACGGTACCGTATCCGGCCCATTTTGTATTCCAAGGAGTAACAAATAATTTACTATCACTTTTTACTCCGTCATAAATCGCTTCAGTTCCTTTCACGTGTTCATTCGGCCCTTCAGAATTTGATCCGTGTTTAGACCATGCACTTTTTATTTCCAGCTGTTTATCAGCCATATCAGCCAACCCTGTCTTATCTTTATCAGCAACATATGTTTTTAGTCCATTTTGTACCACTTTGACTATTGTTCCCGAACCATTCAGACAAATCTCTCCCGAGCGTCCTGATTTAGAATAATATTTCGTAACTTCGAACTTGAACAAATGATGTCCGTTATTATATATATGCTCTTTCAATGTTATCCATTCCGGATAAACAGGCGTCAACTCCTGTGGGGCTTCAGCGCTAAATTCCACTGTTCCTCCTTCTGCCTCTAATGTAAAAGCGGATTTATACAACCACACACGATCATCATCATCCTTGCATCCAACAAGGAATAAGATACATAATAAAGGTAATAAATATCGTATATTCATAATTATTCGTTCTTTTGGCATTTATAATCAGTTTCTTAATTATAGAACGGGTTTTGTATTACTTGCGGTGTTTTCTGCGTTTCATCATAAGGAATCGGCATCAGATATTGCCCTTTGTGGAACCTTCTCAATAAATCCAATTCAACAACTTTTAGAAAATCTTCGTCCGTTTCACCCAATGTATTTAATCCTTTTACAGGAACTCCTAAGAACTGTTCTGCAATTTTCCAACGACGAATATCATAGAACTGATGTCCTTCCATATAAAGCTCTAACATACGTTCACGACGTACTATTTCCATTAGATTCTCTTTGTTTTCGTAATATTTCGGTTGCGTAGAATAATTGTCCCAAGCATCTTTTACCCCCGGTATGCCGGCACGTGTACGTATCACGTCCAGATTGTCAATGCATTTGTCTATTTCACCCAATGCTGCATAAGCCTCCGCTAAATTGAGGTAAAGTTCTGCCATGCGGAAAAGCGGTAGCGGATATTCTACTACGCCAGTAGTGAATGACGGGGGAAGCAGTTTCTTGTTATTGTATCCGGTCACGGAATAGTTCAATGTTTGTGGAGCACCTCCTTCATTTTTTCGTCCCTGCGCTTTGCCAAATCGCAAGTCCAACACAACTGCTCTGTCACCGTTGTTCTTTCCCGGAGTTGCACCATTATATTGCCCTATTTCAAAATAACCGCCTTGGAAACCGACATTGGCATAAAAACGGGGTTCTCTGTCACAGTGTAGCCGCAATGTCTTCATTCCTGAGTTGTCGGCGGTATAACCATTTCCATCTACGTCATCCGGCATAGTTACGATAGCATAAGGATCACCATAATTCTTGTCGTATTCTACAGGGAGCCCATTTTTTGTATAAAAACGTTCTACTGATTGGAAAGTAGGCACAATGCATCCCTGCACTTCCCCAATATATCCTTTGCTTTGTTTTAGAACTGAACGGCGCTGATAACCATAATTGCCTTCTTTGCGGGTATCACACCAAATGACTTCCGGATTGTCTCCACCTTTAGTATCAAGTACGCAATAACGTACGCGGCGTTCTGCCTTATTTTTTGAGAATCCCGGTTTGTTGGCACTAGGTTCTCCTGCTTCAGCGTCGCCATACAGATGGAAATCAGCATCCTTCATCTCTTTGATAGCTTGTTCCGTCACTTCGACCACTTTTCGCCATTTATCCTCGCTATATTGTTGGGAAATTAAGTTTCTTCCGTCTATCGGACTTTTAAAATCGGCATACCAGTCATTTCCGTTAAAAAGTGGTGAAGCTGCATAAAGATACATACGGGAACGTAATGCCAGTGCCGTATAATAAGTAATACGTCCATATTCATCTCCGGGATGTTCCATTGCCAATCCCGGGAGTGCTTTTTCTATCTGTTGGTCGATAAATGTCACTACTTCGTCATAAGAACTACGTTCAGGGTAATCGTCAAGCGGCATATCCAAATCAAATGCTTGGCGCATGATCATTGTCGGACCGTAAGCACGGAGAGAAATGAAATGATAGTAGCCAATCAAATATTCAGCTTCTGCCCGGTAATGTTTCAGTTCTTCCGCACTTAATTCAGGCATTTCTTTCATTTTATCCAGTGCATCCAAGAAACGGTAACATTGTCCGATGCCGTCCCATACCCGTTGCCACGTATAAGAAGTCATACCAAGATTAGTAGGCCCATAATCTCCTTCATTGAAAGTTGAGAATGCCTCTTTACGGAAATATGATGTTTCCTCAGCACAAATCATATCATAAGATTCTGTCAGAATCTGCCGGGTAGTAGGTAAATAAGAATAACAAGAAGCCAAGAATTCTTTTATTCGTCCCGGCGTGGAATAAGTATCTTCTTCTTTCGTTCTCTCTTCGGGCACAATGTCCAGGTAATTGCATGAAGAACACAACATCAATGCCAATAGTCCGATATATATATAATTTTTTTTCATTGTATCGTCTGTTATTTAAAAGTCATTTGAAAACCTAAGTTAAATACACGCTGTGTCGGATATTTCAATCCATTACCACCGCCCATTTCTGGATCCCACTCCTTAAACGGGGAGAAGGTTAGCAAGTTAGATCCACTCAAATAGAAACGCATATTCTTAAACGTATATCCTAATTCTGCATTTTTCAATTTCAAGAATGCAGCATTCCGCAACCAATAGTCTGAATATTCTGTATTATGGGAGTTCGATTCAACAGAAAGACGCGGATACTTGGCGTTAGGATTCGGATTGGCTTCCGACCAATAGTCATCTGCAATAAACTGGCGTACATTAGTCAATGTCGTATTTCCAAACGGATGAATGCCACTCATCATTAATGAAACACGTGCTGCTCCTTGAAAGAAGAACGAACAATCCCAGTTTTTCCACTTGATAGATGGACCGAATCCGTATATAATCTCCGGATTAGTGGGATATCCCATATACACTTTATCATTATTGTCTATGATGCCATCTTTCTCACCATATACATTTGGTTGATCCAAATACCAAATATCACCTGGTAAAACAGGAAGTCCTTTGCCTTGGTTGGGAGCATTCTTGATGCTTTCCTCATCCGGGAACAGTCCGTTACTGACCCACCCCATTAGCATATCAACAGAATGACCGACTTTCGATTTCCACGGATATTCTAGGAATGAAGGTTCATCCTGTTCCAACACTGTATTATGTGCATAAGTAAATGTGCCCTTGAAAGAGACGAATAGGTCTTTGTTTATCTGTTTATTATAGTCAAGTGAAAACTCAATACCTTTATTTTCCATTTTTCCGGTATTAGCATAAATAGTAGCTCTTGTTAATCCTGAATATTGCGGAATACTACCTGTGCGACTCATAAATATGTCAGAACGGGTTTCTTTGAAAATATCGACATTCAGGTTAAGTGCATTAAAGAATTGCATGTCCATACCAATGTTCCATTTTTCACCAGTCTCCCATGTCATCTCATTATTTTGATAACGTTTCCACAACGGGCCTTTATAAGTTTTATTTTGATTCACTCCAAAAGTATAATCGTAAGGGCTGCCTGCTAATGTTATATCAGATAGATAAGCAAAGCGTCCTGCACCCGTATCGTCATTACCGACCAATCCCCATGAAGCTCGTAGTTTCAACTTTGAAACGTAGGGACGAATATTGTCCCAGAATTTTTCTTCAGAGATGTTGTATCCGAGGGCGAATGAAGGGAAGAAACCGAAGCGTTTGTTTTTGGCGAAGTTTTCCGAACCATTGTAACCGAAATTCATTTCGGCCAGATATTTTCCATCGTACATATAAGATGCACGACCGGCGATACCTTGCTTCCGTTTGGGGAGTGACTCCAACAATGTGCTAGGTTCTAGTACATTATATTGATTTTGATTATAGAGAAACATTACATTGAGATCGTGCACGTCATTAAATGTATGCTGATATTCAAGCATAGCTTGCAAATAAAGTTTACGATCACCAGTTGCACTCTTATCATAATTCAACTGTGTGGAGTTTTCTGTTCCGTTCACACGTTTTAATGCAAACTCCATTGTTTCACGATCATAATCAGTAATAGCGAATTTATTATATTTACTTGTCTGTTTATTTACTGACTGTGACCAATTCTTGAAAGAAAACAAACCCGAAAAACGAAGCCCTTTCAAAAGCATATCCAGCTTTTGTTCCAGCTTGAAGTTTGCAGTCACTGTAGTGTCAAACTGTTTTTTATATCCGGTCACATATTCTGCTACGGGGTTACGGTAACCATCTTCATACGGTCCACCAGGTTTGTCTCCCCACAGTACTCCGTTATAATTGGCATACATACCTGCGGGATACATTATAGGAAAATCTACTGGATTGGAGATTTGCGATAATCCAAAAATATCATTTGTCGACTTTTCCGGCCCTTTCCAGTCACGGATAGAAAGGTTCAATCCCAATCCGATCTTTGTAGTCGGAGTCACTTTTACGTTCAGATTGTTAACGAATTCGTAGTTAAAGTAGTTGATGTTATTGTTATAAGAAAAATAGTCTTTACTGATGGAACGTAAATTTCCATCGCTATGACGGAAACTACCGCTCATGAAATAGTCCATTTTCTTATTACCACCGCGAACATTAAAATTAAAACGTTGTGCGTAAGAGTTCTTCTTGAACATCTCATTATACCAATCTACGTTAGGATAGATATACGGATTTTTTCCGGCGATAGTTCCGGCTATTTTCTCCCAACTATAAGGAGTTGCACTCGATCCTGGTCGGGAAGCTGCTTCATTGTACATATTCATATAAGTGACGCCATCCACCATTTCAGCTACATCCGACATTTGACTTACTGCCGTCTCTAAACGGAAATTAATCACCGGCTTTTCCAAATTCTCCCCACTTTTTGTTGTTACGATCATCACGCCATTTGCACCACGTGTACCATAGAGGGCGGTAGCTGTAGCATCTTTTAAAATTGAGAAACTTTCGATAGCTTCAGGATCAAGACGGTTCAATTCACTACCCGAAGCTTCTACACCGTCAATTACGATCAATGCTCCCGTAGCACCGCTAAAAGTGGATTTACCACGAATCCAAAAGTCAGCACCGTCTGCTCCCGGTTCACCACTACGTTGTACGGCAATTACTCCCGCCATACGTCCAGCAAAGGCAGAAGAAAGGCTGGAAGAAGGTATTTGTAGTTCTGCCGGTTTGATTTGTTCTACCGAGCCCACCATTGAAGCTTTCTTCTGTCCGGCTCCAAAAGCGGTAACTACGACTTCTCCTAATTGGGCAGCCGATTCATATAGTTCCACCGCATACATTTTCAGATTGGAAACTGTAAGTTCTTTCGAGTCATATCCTATGTAAGAGATGACTAATACATCATTTACCTGACAGTTAATAGTAAACTCACCATTCATATTGGTGACAGTCCCTGTGTCTTGCCCTTTTAGCTTTACAGTACCACCAATAATAGGTTCTTTTGTCATACCATCATAGACTACGCCTTTTACGGTAGTCTTTGTGTTTTTCTGTTGTTCTATTTTATATACCTCTCCTTCATTGTTCAAGCGCATATCTTCTGCTAAAACCGGAGTTGCACATAAAAGAAATGAAAAAGGCAATACGGTTCTCATCTGATAAAGTGCCCGTTTTGTCCCGAGTGTCATTTTTTCTATTCGCATTTTATTATTATTAAAGGTTAAAAGATGATTGTGAAAATTATGTTACGCCGCAAAGTTATTTTTATATATAATAAATAGAGGGATATTTTGTCTATTTTGAGGGGAGTTTATGTTTTCCCTTTTGCTTTTAACGTATTGTGCGGTGAGGGGCTTTTTGAAGGCGTAAATTATTTCCTCCTCAGATGATATGTTAAAAAGGGCTTTTTTATGGAAAAGACAATTTCTGTACCTTGAATAGCTGGAATCTCCTCCCTGTTTAAACAATTTTGTCCATCTTTGCATTGGCTAAATAATTAAGTCTTTACCTAAAATAGAACTTTTATGAAAATAGTACGAATTTGGACGGTTGCTGCCTTATGCAGCATGGGAAATCTGCTTTATGCGCAGACTTCTTCTTATTCAACGCAACAGATAGCTAAAGATTTGGAATATTTTACAGACTGGACAGCGGCTTCGCTTCCCGAAGGTTTCAAAAGTAAACAACTGAAGGGTTTCGGTACATCGTTGATGAAAGAGTTGGCGGCTAAACTGTTGGATAATACTTACCAATCACGTTACTTGCTACACTCATACAAACCTATTCCTTCCAATAAGGTGTTAGCACAGCAAATGAAACTTTATAGTGGTTATAGTCGCTATGAGAATGTTACTGGTGTTTATCTGGAACAAGGTGAGAATGTGGTATTGGTGGGAGATTTACACGGACGCAGCGTGGGGTTACTTATTCCTGATTGGATGCGTCAACCTACTCCAGGTTATCCACCGACAAAAGATCCGGAAGGCTGGGGGCTGAAGAAGCAAGAAATACCTCTACGCGAAGGCGTTAATGTTATCTATGTAGAGAAAGCGGGGAATGTCTATTTGGACTATTTTGCCGATGATCCTGATACGGCTCCTGAAATTACCATTCATTTTGTTACAGGAAAAGAAAACGGCTATTTTGATGCTACTGTGCAGAGCAACGATGACTGGAACCGCTTGTTGGATAATGCCGTTAGCCCTATTATGGATGTTAAGTCCAAGTATATGCAGATAGCTTATCCCGTGAGCCAACTGAAGAAACTGGCCTATGGTAAAGGTCGGGAACTGGCAGAAAATTATGATAAGATAATGCTGGTACAATATGATTTCTCGGGTGCTACAAAATATAATCGTATTCCTAAGAAACGTATTTTGGCCCGTGTTAACTTTAACTATTTTATGTTTCGTGATGGTGACGGTGTAGCTTTTGAGGGTACAGATGGCACTATGAAGGCAGCGATAGGTCCGGAAGTGACAACTAACTGGGGCATTCATCATGAGATAGGACACGTGATGCAGATGCGTCCCTGGCTTACTTGGGGAGGAATGACAGAAGTGAGCAATAATCTTTTCTCCATGTATGGCACTATGAGTTTGGGTGATTCCAGTCGTTTGAGTAAGCGTCATATTTATGAGGCTGCTTTTAGTAAAGTACTTAATGCGCCAGAAAAGCAGTTTATTATGTGTGTGAAGGATCCTTTCCATAAATTGATACCCTTCTGGCAAATTCAAATCTATGCC
>ENA-UEOR01000948-UEOR01000948.1-human-gut-metagenome-genome-assembly--contig:-NODE-948-length-17873-cov-5.837154_pt1 | contig 17873 bp, 15 predicted proteins | sample MGYA00242887_ERZ507890 | MGnify/ENA primary metagenome ERZ507890 (study PRJEB26167, sample SAMN06115431) | human gut metagenome | host: Homo sapiens | place: China:Guizhou | collected 2014-10-21...
GCAGTTGGAGAAGTCTTACCGCACGGTCATGCTCTTCTACAAGAATACGGATTCCGACAAGATCAAGAACATCTCCAAGCACCGCGCGGCATAGTCAAGTGGCAGTTTGCCTCCTTGACTTTCTTCTGTAATAATTCGAAATTGTAAACGATCTGTGTATGCGCTCTTTAGTGAGTCTATAATTTCTTGCTCTGTTTTTCCATCGACAACAGATAATGTTTGTATTAAGTTATAAACTTGTGGATAAAAGTCTGTAGCTTTTTCACTCGCAGGAACGGCAATTTTAAACTCGGGGTCACTCTTGCTCTTGAATACCCACATTCTTGTAGAGTTAAATGTATCATCCCTAACCCAGCCGGTAAACAAAAGATACTTTTCAATCGATGCAGAGGTTATTCCACTAAGGTTCCTCAATAAGTAAGAGTTCATAGCTTTTTACCTCCCTTTACCTTTTCCATAAGGCCAATCAAGGCAGCAGGGGAGAGTATCTGCCCATCGGGGATAAAAATTCTTTTTGTAGTCTGATTGGTAGTAGGTTCTTGCCCTTCTAAAGAGCACCACCATGCACATCTTTTCATAATGAGCTGATCAGCTGTAACTTCAAGCCAGTCGTTGCTATCTGTGGGTAGCGCAAGCAAAATCAGAATATTAGGCAACATGGAACTTTCTTCAACTAAATCGTTGTAGTTTTTGCTTTCAAGATCATATACCACATGACCGTTTTCAAAAGTAACATCGCAAGAACTTTTGAGTTGAAAATTTATACCGAAGCAACTCTCTACATACCGACCACCGCGGTTAACAACCTCTTTTATTGTGCCATCATACCCGTAGTCATGTTCGGACTTTCCGAAGTTGAATCCTGCTTTGGCAATAACAGCTCTTACATACGCTTGCCCAAGGGCTTCTTTTTGATGCTGAACAGTTATTGACATATATCTCACCTTCTTATAAGAGTAGGCAACAGATATAAGTATAATAACTGATTTTAAAACCATTTGCAATGATTTGTTGGGTTTTGCTTTAAGGTCATTTGCACCAAAAGCTCCCGCTGCCTATAAAGATTTAGGCAACGAGAGCTTTTGTTAGAATAAAAACCTCTTGCTGACTGCCAGATTGATACTTTCAATTTTAGTCCGTTGTAGTTTTATTTGCTGCTCGCATCTCTTCGTCCAAGTCGGCAAACATCAGCTTTAGCAAGATGTCTGCCATGCTTTCACCGTCTTTCCTGTACCGTGGCTCAACGATAAAAACTCGACCGCCAATTTCGTATCGTTGGGGCTCTCCGGCAATATATTCTTTTTCCATGCCCGCACCTCCTTTCCAACATGGACATAAAAATTATATCATGCCGTGGAGGGACGCAAAGCAGAAAAATTATTTTCCTTGATATACGGGCTTTCTTTGACTATAATGAAAGACATTCAGGGTGTGTTTTGGGGTTGCCCGCGTATTGAAGCGCTCTTTTAACCCGGTTTAGGGGGGTATGTAACCGCACTAACCGGGAGAGCGCTTGACTGGCAGTCAAGAGGTCAGCGGTTCGATCCCGCTTATCTCCACCATGGAAAAGCCTTGAAAGTGTAAACTTTCAAGGCTTTTTTGCTTACCATCGATCCGAAAGAAACGCGGGTGGAAAGAACATGAGACTGATCTGCATCGGTGACAGCCTGACCTTTGGATACGGCGTGCATCTGTCTCAGCGGTGGACGCGGCTGTGCGCACAGGAGACGGGCTGGGAGCTTGTCAATGAGGGCATCAACGGCGACACGACCGGCGGCATGCTGGCGCGCATGCAGGGCGGGGTGCTTGCGGAGCTGCGCGAGGGCGGCCTTGGCGCCGACCGGCCCTATGTGCTGCTGATGGGCGGGAGCAACGATGTGTTCTACTCCGGCTCCGACGCTGCGGCGCGGGGAAATATGGGCGCGATGATCCACCAGCTCTTTTCCGTGGGCGTGCTGCCGATGGTTGGTATCCCGCTTCCGGCGGATGCACCGCATGCGCCGCGGGCGTGGGCGGTCGCGGTCGATTTTGAAGCGGCGGAGCGGACGATGAAAGAGTACTGCGCATGGCTCAAGCGGTACTGCACAGCGTTTGGCGTGCCGTATATCGACTTCTGCGCGGATTTTCTGTCGCCAGACGGATCGATCCGCTCGGAGCTGCTGCTCGACGGTCTGCACCCGACGCCGGAGGGACACTGCTTGATGGCGCGGCGGCTGAGCGCGCAGCTGAAAAGACAAGGATAACAGCCCTGAAAAAGGCTTGAAAATCAACGACCCTGATAGAAGGAGACCACGACCATGAAGCTATCATATCTGGACCTGATGACGACCGATCCGAGCTACAATCTGGCGATGGAGCAGTACGTGTTCGACTGCCTCCCGCGCGACCGCATGTATTTCATGCTCTGGCAGAATGATAACGCGATCATTGTCGGAAAGTATCAGAACACGATCGCTGAGATCAATGAAGAGACCGTGCGCGAGCGCGGCATTCGCGTGGTGCGCAGACTTTCCGGCGGCGGCGCGGTCTATCACGACATGGGCAACCTGAACTTCACGTTCATTACAGATGTCGGCGAGAGCAATGCGCTGGACCTCAAGCTCTTCTGCGAACCGGTCGTGCGCACGCTGGCGACGCTCGGCGTGAAGGCGGAGGTCAACGGCCGCAACGACATCACGATCGACGGAAAGAAGTTTTCCGGCAACTCGCAGTACATCCGCCAGGGACGCGTGATGCACCACGGCACGATCATGTTCGATTCGGACCTCTCTGTCGTCAGCGAGGCGCTGCGCGTCGACCCGACGAAGATCCAGACCAAGGGCATCCGCTCGGTGCGCAGCCGCGTGACGAACGTTGCCGAGCATCTGCCGGAAAAGGTCACACTGCCGGAATTCCGCCGCATCCTGCTGGAAAACATCCTGAAGGAGAATCCGGGCGAGGCCTACCCGCTGACGCAGGACGACCTTGCGGCGGTGGAAAAGCTGCGCGCGGAGCGTTACGCCACATGGGATTGGAACTACGGTTTCTCTCCGGTGTGCACGATGCTGCGCCGCCGCCGCGTGGACGGCTGCGGCATGATCGAGGCCTACATCACCGTGGAGCACGGAAAGATCGCGGCCCTGTCATTCAAGGGCGACTTCTTCAGCGCCTCGGAACCGGACGAGCTGGCGGCGCACTTTGTTGGCTGCACGCCGTACCGCGCGGGCTATGAAAAGGCACTCAGCGATGTGGACGTTTCGCGCTACTTCGCGGGCTTGCAGAAGGATGAGCTGATCGACATCCTGTGCAAGGGATAATGAAAAGGGGAGCCGGCGTAAAAAGTGCCGACTCCCTTTTTCTCGCTCAAATGGCAGGCAGAGCATGTCATTTTCCACCCATCAGCAGAGCCAGTAGCTCTGCAAGCTTCGACTTCACTACGACATCACCGCTTGCGGCGCTCTGCGTCAGGATGCCGTCGCACAGCGGGGAAAACGCTGCGCTCCACCACTGGAGGGTATTAGTGCCGCGCGCGGCGCAGAAAAGCAGCATGACCGCGAGGCCAACGGCAAGGGAAAGCTCCCATTTCGTCCATTTCATCGAAAAACCGCCCATCTCAAAGAATTTGCTTCGAGTATGGACGGTTTTCTGAGTTTTCAAACAAATTCGGCGCAGAAAGTTTTGACGCACTCGCCTTGCAGTGCCTCGCACGCTCTGCGGCAAGCCGCTTTGTCAGAGAAGAGGCCGAACACCACGCTGCCTGAGCCGGTCATCGCCGACGTCTTCGCGCCGTAGGCGAGAAGATCGCACTTGATGGTCTCAATGCGCTCACGCTGCTCGCCGTCGAGCGCCTGCTCAAAGACGTTGCGCACGTTTGCACACAGCGTGTCCGTGTCGCCGTGCTCGATGGCGGCGAGCATCGCGTCCGTGTCAGGACGGTCGGTGATCGTCACGCCGTCTACGCGCGCAAAGAGCGCGGGTGTGGAGATCGGGAAGTCCGGCTTGCAGACGGCGACGAAGAAGCGCGGTGCGGGCTTGAGGACGGTCAGCTTTTCGCCGCGGCCCTCGGCCAGCTGCGTGCCGCCGCGGATGCAGAAGGGAACATCACTGCCGACGCTTGCGCTGATCTGCTCGAGCCGCTCGTCCGTGAGGGTGGGGGAGACGAGCTCGCGCAGCGCGCGCAGCACCGCCGCGGCATCTGCGCTGCCGCCGGCCATGCCGGCCTCGGACGGAATGCGCTTTATAAGCGCGATGTCGATGCCGCCGCCGTAGTCCATCGCCTCGCAGAAGGCTCTCGCCGCCTTGACAGCGAGGTTGCGCTCATCGCAGGGAAGCGCCGCGCCGTCGACGCGGCAGGTGATGCCTTTGCCGTCTGTGAGCGTGACGGTCACATCGTCGTGGAGCGAAACGGTCTGCATGACCATCTGCATCTCGTGGTAGCCGTCATCGCGCTTGCCAAGAATGTCAAGCGTCAGGTTGAGCTTAGCATAGGCAGGGACAGTTATGCTGCGCACGGGCTCCTCGACCGGCGCATTCAGCGCCTTGCCGCAGTGGGGGCAGTAGGCACCGCCTTCACCTATGCGTCCGAGCGGTCTGCCGCAGTGCGGACAGCGGTAGTAAAGAACCCCAATCACGATGGCAAAGAGCATGATCGCGATACCGAGAATAACAAGCGGTACGCTGACGCTTGTGCCGACGCCGCTGAGCAGCGCGCCGGTAAGAAGCAGCGGTGTTTGGAGCTTTTGGACCCTGCGATAGTCCATCAGGGGCTTTTTGTCGTTCATCGCGGCCTCCTTGTGCGCTCAGTGCTTCTTTTTCTTGTGCTGGATCTTTTTCTTCTCCTCGGGCTCCGGCTCGTCGGCGATCCACGCGCCGCATTTTGGGCAGCGCTTGGGATTGCCGCGGCCCAGCTGCTCGTGACAGTAGGGGCAGCGGTAAAAGCGCCACCAGACGATGAGAGAAGCGCCCATCATCATGAGGCCGACGAGCGCGGCGACAGTGTTTTGAAAGCCCCACGCGCCGACGAGGGAGACCACTGCGCCGCCCCAGAGCAATACGTCCTGCCATATCCTGGCTGTTTTCAAATCCATAGGGAATCCTCCTGATGAGAAAAGCGCCGCAAGGCGGCGCTTTTCTGCAATGGTTACATTAGATCAGCGGATCTTGCGTGCCTCGACGTAGTAGCGCTTGTCCTGCGCGTGACCCATGGAGAAGGTCTTGCGCGGCAGAACGCCGTCGGCCATGACGGTCTTGAAGAGCTGCTCCTTGCCCATCGCGGGAAGCAGGAAGCCCATGTTGCCCTCCTTGGAGCCGAGCTCGCGGGTGACCTCATCGCCGTGGATGTAGTCGACCTCACCGCCGAACTGCTTGAGGTACTCGTCGATGAAGGTCTGCAGTGTGCCGACGGCCAGCTGGACCTTCGGGTCGGGGACGGTGACGAAATCGTCGTGGCCGTTCCAGCAGACCTCGATGACGTGGCCCTCGCCCTTGCCCTCGTGGGCGTTGGGGTAGAACTTCTTGAACTCTTCCATGAACTTCTCATGGTCGACGCCGAAGAGCACGCGGTGGATGGGCTCGAACTGGAGCGCATCGTCGTGGTTGTTCACGACCTCGACAAGTGCGTAGCGGGAGGGCAGCGCGAGGTATTCCTCGGGAGTCTTGCCCTTCTTCTGCTCTTCATAGCAGGCCTTGGCGGTGGCGAGGGAGTGGTTGCCGTCGCCGACGGCGAACAGCAGGGGCGCGACGCCGGAGACGCCGTACTTGCTCTTCATTGCCTCGTCGGTCGTGAGGCCGGTCAGCGCGTCGGCGACTGCGTCGATCTGCGCAGCGGAGAGCTTGTAGCCCTTGATATGGCCGCCGTTTTCCATCAGGTCGAAGTCATAGACGCTCTCCATCTTATCGGCCGCGGCGGTCAGGGGCTCGATGACGGTCTTCTCGGGGTCGTCAATGAGCAGCATGACGTGGGGCAGCTCGATGGGGGCGTTGCGGCGCACGCGGGCGCGCGGGGGGATACGGTCGAGCACGGTGCCCTCAGTCGCGCGGATCAGCGCGCCGGAGCCGGGGGTGAAGTCGTACTGGTCGAGGTCGACCATACCGATGAGGCCATGACGGATCTTACCGTCGCTCTGGCCGCGCTCGATGTAGATGAGGGAGTCCTTGAGCGTCTCGAAGATGCCCTCTTCGAGGTACTTGCTCATCGAGGCGTTGATGTCGGCGATGAACTCGTCGACGTTGGGGGCCTTCAGGTTGGCCTCGGGCAGGATGAGGCGCAGGGTGGAAGGCGCGTCGCCGACGGTCTTCTCCACGCGCTCCCAGTACTCGGGCTCAGAGGTGAACTGGTCGCATGCGACGACCGCCCACTTGCTCATATCGACATCCTTCTTGGGCAGCAGAATGTCGGAAGGATAAAAGCCAAGCTTGGAAAACTTTTCGTTCATGGTGATTCCTCCGTTATTTGTTTGATAAGCGGAACGCGGGGTGCTCCGCTGGTGCGATTGTAAAACAAATTATACAATAGTCCACGCGAAAAAAGCAATGGAGAAAGTGAAAAAATGTCCAAAAGCGCTTTATGGAAATGCCATGATAGAGCGCTTCGCGGCCCGCTTGCTTGACGAACGCCCCGCGGCATGATATTCTAACAAACTATGCGGAAAAATACGAAAGATTCAGGTGAAGATTTTGGATAAGCGCGCAGATCTGGGACACGGGGACGTCAAAAAGCTGCTCTTTTCGCTCTCCGTGCCGACGATCACCTCGCAGATCGTCAACATGCTCTACAATCTGGTCGACCGCGTGTTCATCGGCCATATGCAGCCCGCCGAGACCGTCGGAAAACTCGCGCTGACGGGCGTTGGCGTATGCCTGCCGATCATCATGGTCATCTCGGCGTTCGCGTCGCTCATAGCCATCGGCGGCGCGCCGCGCGCCTCGATCGCCGAGGGCGCAGGCGAGAGCGAAAAATCCGAGCGCATCATGGGAAACTGTCTGACGATGCTTGTGATCACGGCGCTGGTGCTGACGGTGCTGTTCGAGTCCTTTGCCGAGCCGCTTTTACTGATGTTCGGCGCGAGCGAGAACACCATCGGTTACGCGCTTGACTATATGCGCATCTACGCCCTCGGCACGATCTTCGTGCAGCTGACACTTGGCATGAACGCCTACATCACGGCACAGGGCTTCGCCACCGTGAGCATGAAGACGGTGCTCATCGGCGCGCTCTTAAATACGGCTCTCGACCCGCTGTTCATCTTCGTGCTCGGTCTCGGCGTGCGCGGCGCGGCGCTGGCGACGGTGATCTCGCAGGCAGTGTCGGCCGTGTGGGTGATGACGTTCCTCACGGGAAAGAAGACGCGCTGGTACTTAAAGCGCGAGAACCTGCATGTGGACGCGAAGATCGTGTTGCCGTGTATCGCGCTGGGACTTTCCCCGTTTGTGATGCAGTCGACGGAGAGCCTCATCGCCATCTGCTTCAACTCATCTCTCCTGCGCTACGGCGGCGACATGGCCGTCGGCACGATGACAGTGCTGACGAGCATCATGCAGTTTTCGAACATGCCGCTTCAGGGCTTGACACAGGGCGCACAGCCCATCGTGAGCTACAACTTCGGCGCAAAGAACGCCCAGCGCGTGCGCGACGCCTATTTCTGCCTGCTGCGCGCGTGCTTTACTTATTCAATGGCCATCTGGCTTCTGGTCGAGTTCTTCCCGCGCGCGTTCATCCTGATTTTCAATAATGACCCCGCGCTGGTCGAATACGCGGCGTGGGCCGTGCGCATCTACATGGGGTGCAGCGGTATTTTCGGCATCCAGATCGCCTGCCAGCAGACGTTTGTGGCGCTCGGCAACGCGAAGACGTCGCTCTTCCTCGCCGTGTGGCGCAAGATCATTCTGCTCATCCCGCTCATCTATATTCTGCCGCACTTTTTCGCGGACAAGGCGTTCGCGGTGTTCCTGGCCGAGCCCGTGGCGGACTTCGGCGCGGTGGCGCTGACGAGCTTCACATTCTATCGCCAGTTCCGCCGCTCAATGCGCGAGCTGGAAGGTGCGGAAGCGACTGGGGAGCGGTAAGGAAAATTTTTAACGCAAAAATAAAAGGAGAGGGCAAGCCCCTCTCCTTTTATTTTTTACGTCTGGCCGCCGCTTTCCATCGGCTCTTTCTCGCGGAACAGCATCGTGATGCACCAGATGCCGGCAAGGCCGACGAGCGTGTAGATCACGCGGCTGAGCATGCCGATCTGTCCGCCGAAGAGAAAGGCGACGCAGTCAAAGCCGAAAAGGCCCACGCTGCCCCAGTTGAGCGCGCCGATGATAGCAAGTGTCAGCGCGATCTTGTCGATGACCATGAAGTTCCCTCCTTAAAAAGATGGTTTGGTCTTCGGTAGTCTTCCCGTGATGGGCGAAAATATGCGTACGGCGTTTTCTGCGTTGCCCGAAAAAGAAAACTATGATAAAATTAGGATAAAATATTGATAACTTTAAGAGAGAAAAAGGGGGAAGGACGCTTGCTGCACATACTGATGGGACGCGCGCGCACGGGCAAATCCGAGCGCGTGCTGCAAAGGATCGCCGCACTGGGGGACTCGTCGCAGCAAATCCTGCTCGTGCCGGAGCACGCCTCGCATGTGGCGGAGATGGACCTGTGCCGTGTTTGCGGCGACACCGCGTCGCGCCATGCCGAGGCCTTGACGTTCAAGCTGCTCGCCTCGCGCGTGCTGAGCATCTGCGGCGGCAGCGCGGACGTGACGCTCGATTCGGGCGGAAAGCTCCTGACGCTCCAGCGTACGCTCACGGAGCTTGCGCCGGTGCTCAAGGTCTACAAGCGCCCGTCGCAGCGCGCGGCATTTTTGGAGAGCCTGCTCGCCGTGATGGAGGAATTGCAGGCCTACGCCGTATCGCCCGAGCAGCTATCCGAGAGCGTAGCGCAGATCGAAGGCGAGAGCGGCGACAAGCTGCGCGACCTTTCTCTTATCTACGGCATTTACCTCAGCAAGCTCCACGCACCGGGGCACGACGCGCGCGATGTGCTTGAAAAGCTGGAGGAAAACCTCGAAGCGTCGGGATATATTGACAATAAAGACATTTTCCTCGACGGTTTTTCGTATTTTACGGGGCGTGAGCTGCGCATTCTGCGTATCCTGCTGCGGCGCGCGAAGAGCGTGACCGTCACGCTCCTTGGCGACACGCAGGACCGCGAGCTCTTTTCCGAGAGCCTGCGCGTGCGCGAGCGGCTGTACGCGCTCGCGCGCGATGCCGGCGTCGCATGCGAGGAGGAAATTCTTCCGCAGGGCGAGGTGCGCGGCGCGCTCGACCATATCGAGCGCTGCTTTTTCGGCGCAGCGGACGAATTTACCCAGCCGACCGACACCGTCGCGCTCTATGAGGCGGGCAGCGCGTACAGCGAGTGCGAGTGGGTCGCGTCGCAGGTTTTACAGCTCGTGCGCAAGCAGGGCTACCGCTACCGCGAGATCACCGTCACGGCGCGCGATCTCGACTCCTACGCGGGCGCAATCGAAAACGTGTTTGCCCGCTACGGTATTCCGCTTTATTATGCCCACCGCAGCGATATTTTGAAAAGCCCCGTGCTGACGCTGCTGCTCGGCGCGCTCGACGCCGCGAGCGGAGGCTTTGAGTATGAGGATGTGTTCCGCTGTCTCAAGACCGGCCTCGCCGGCCTCAGCATGGCGGAATGCGACATTCTGGAAAATTATGCGCTCAAGTGGGAGATCCGCGGCGCGATGTGGACGCGCGAGACGCCCTGGTCGGCGCATCCCGACGGCTACGGCGAAGACTGGACGGACGAGGCAAGGGCGCGGCTCAAGACGGTCAACGCCCTGCGCGAGCGCGTGCAGGGGCCGTTTGCGCGCCTAAAAAAAGGCGTGGGCGGCAGCGGTGAGGCCGAGCAGAAGGTGCGCGCGCTGTACGGCTATTTGGAGGAGATCAAACTGCCGGAGGTCTTGCAGACGCAGACCGAGCAGCTTTTCGCCGCGGGCGAGGCCCAGCGCGCCGAGGAAACGGCGCAGCTGTGGAGCATTCTTTGCAGCGTGCTCGACCAGTTTGTGGAAATCCTGGGCGACGCGATCCTCGACGCCGAGGAGTTTGCGAGTCTGATGCGCCTTGTGCTGACGCAGTACAGCGTGGGCACGATCCCCGTGACGCTCGACGCGGTGAACTTGTGCGAAATGACGCGAAACGACCGCCACACGGTGCGCGCGCTGTTCCTGCTCGGCGCGAACGACGGCGTGCTGCCTGCGGCGGAGAACCGCGGCGGCGTGCTGCGCGACGAGGACCGCGAGGCGCTCGAGAGGCAGCAAATCTTCCTCGCGCCGCACGGGATGGAGCAGTTTCATCTGGAAATTCAGAATCTTTACGCCGCACTGGCCCAGCCGACGGAAAAGCTGACGGTGTCCTATCCCGTTTCGGACGGAAAGGGCGCGGAGAAGCGGCCATCGTTCGTCATTGGGCGCATCGCGCGTCTGCTGCCGTCGATCAGCGTCGAAACAGAGAGCGCTGACAAGGAATATCGCCTGTCAGCAAAGTCGACGGCGCTCGAGTATGCGGGCGAGCATATCGGCGGCGCGCTGTGGCAGTATTTTGAAGGACAGGGCGACGCGGAGCGTGCGCTTGCCGCGATGAAGGACGCTTCGCGCTATACGCGCGGGCATCTGTCGCGCGACGCGGTGCGCGCGCTCTACGGCGGCGCGGTGACACTGTCCGCCTCGCGCATGGACATGGCGCGCTCATGTCACTTTGCCTATTTCATGCGCTACGGCCTGAAAGCCAGGGAGCGCACGGGCGCGGGCTTTGACGCGCCGCAGATCGGCACGTTCGTGCACGATGTGATGGAGCATACGCTGCGGCAGGCGAAGGAGTGCGGCGGACTGCATACGCTATCGAAGGACAAGCTGCACGCGCTCGTGCGCGCGTCGATCGAGGAATACATCGACCGCGTGCTGCCGGACTTGTGCGAAAAAAGCGCGCGCTTCCGTTATCTGTTCAACCGCCTGTGTGCGACGGTCGAGCGCATCATGGACGAGGTGAGCGAGGAGCTGCAAAGCTCCGACTTTGAGCCGCTGGCATTTGAGCTGGAATTTGGTGCGGACGGGCAGCTGCCCGCCATCACGATCCGCGAGGAAAACGGCACGGCGCGCGTTGTCGGCAAGGTCGACCGTGTGGACGGCTGGCTGCACGACGGCAAGCTATATTTGCGCGTCGTGGACTACAAGACGGGCAAGAAGAGCTTCGACCTCGCCGAACTGCGCTACGGGCTGGGGCTCCAAATGCTGCTCTACCTCTTTACGCTTAAAGAAGAGGGACAGATGCTTTTCGGCGGACACGAGATCGTTCCCGCGGGAGTTCTCTATACGCCCGCGCGCGAGCCGATGCTGCGCTGCGCGCGCGACACGGAGCCCGAAACGATCGAAAAAGCACTCAAAAAGGAGCTGCGCCGCAGCGGCATGGTGCTCGAGGACCCGGCGGTCCTGCAGGCGATGGAGCACAGCGCGCTCGAATCGCCGTGCTACCTGCCCATCGCGGTGAAAAGGGACGGCGCGGTGACGGGAAGCCTTGCTTCTGCCGAGCAGCTCGGAAAGCTCTCGAAATACGTCGACCATATTTTACATGAAATCACGCAGGAGGTCTTCGCGGGCAACATCGACGCCGACCCTTACGCGCGCACGCCGCAGCAGTCGGCCTGCACCTACTGCGAGTTCGCGAGCGCGTGCCACTTTGAAAACGGCTGCGGCAGTGACCGTATGGAATACATCAAGGCGACGAAAAACGACGAATTCTGGCAGTACATCGACGAGGTGAACGGAGAGGGGGCGCACGAAAATGGCTGAAAAGCTGACAAACGAACAGCAAGCGGCGGTGGACAGCCGCGAGCGCAGTCTGCTCGTCTCCGCGGCGGCGGGCTCGGGCAAGACAAAGGTGCTCGTCGAGAGGCTTTTTTCCTACGTAGAGCGCGAAGGGGCGAATCTCGACGATTTCCTCATCATTACCTACACGCGCGCCGCGGCGAGCGAGCTGCGCGGCAAGATCGCCAAGGCGCTTACCGAGCGCATGGAGCGCGACCCCGGCAACTACCACCTGCGGCAGCAGATGCTGCGCGTTTACCGCGCGGACATCAAGACGGTGGACGCCTTCTGCACCGCGCTTCTGCGCGAAAACTGCCATCTGCTCGGCGAGGACGCGCGCGGCCACGCGCTGCGGCCCGATTTCCGCGTGCTGGACGAGAACGAGGCGCAGGTGCTGCGCGAGCGCGTGCTCGCGCGCACGCTGGACGATTTTTACGGCCGTCTGACGACTGGCAGCACACTGCTCGCCGACACGCTTGGCGCGGGGCGCGACGACAGCGCGCTTGAGGACTTAGTGCTCGAGCTGCATGCAAAGCTGCAGGCGCAGCCGTATGAGGACAAATGGCTCGAGGCGCAGCGCGCGTTTTGGCGCGCCGTGCCGGATAAGATCGAGGACACGCCCTATGGAAAAATTCTGCTCAATGAGGTGCGGCGCAAGGCGCGCCACTGCAAAAACCTTTTGCAGCGCGCGGCGCAGGAGATGTGCGCGAATGACGCGCTGAACCAGAAGTATGCGCCCGCGTTCCTCGACGCGTCCTACCAGCTTGAAGCGCTGGAGGGGAAGACCGCAGAGGGTTGGGACGCCGCGCGCGGCGTGACCATCGCGTTTCCGCGCCTCGCCGCGGTGAAGGACAGCGACGGCGGCGAGATGAAAGCGCGCATGAAAAGCCTGTGGGACAACTGCAAGGAGACCGTCAAGGGCTTTGCCGAGATTTTTTCCGCCTCGTCCGACGAGGCGGTGGAGGACCTGCGCACGATGGCGAGCGCAATGCTCGCGCTCATCGACCTGACGGCGGACTTTTCCCGCCGGTACAACGAGGAAAAACGGCGGCGGAATTCTGCTGACTTCTCCGATCAGGAGCACGAGGCCATCCGCCTTCTCATCGGAGAGGACGGCGCGCCGACAGAGCTTGCGCGCATCGTCAGCGCGCGCTACCGCGAGATCATGGTGGACGAGTATCAGGACACCAACGAGGTGCAGAACCGCATTTTTGACGCAATTTCTTGTAAAGGACAAAACCTTTTCACTGTTGGCGATGTCAAGCAGAGCATCTATCGCTTCCGCCTAGCCGACCCGCGTATTTTTTTGCAGCATTATAACACCTGGCCGCCGCTTGAGGACGCAGAGGAGCACGACAGCGCGAAGCTGCTGCTCTCGCGCAACTTCCGCTCGCGTAAGGAAGTGCTGGACGCGACGAATTTTATCTTCTGCAATATTCTTTCCGAGGAAATGGGTGAGCTCGACTACGGCGCGGATGAAATGCTGCGCCTCGGCGCGAATTATGTCGAATCGAGCGCGTGCGGCGCGGAGTTCCATCTGCTCGATCTGCCGACGCAGACGGGCGAGCAGCGCGTGCGCGCGAGCGAGGCTGAGGCCGCGTTCGTCGCGGACCATATCAGCAATATGCTGACAAGTGAATTTCCTATACAGGATGACAAAACAAAAGAGCTGCGGCCCGTGTGCGAGGAGGACATCGTCATATTGATGCGCTCGCCGAGCACGCGCCTTTTGGACTATCGCCGCGCGCTGGAGGCGCGCGGCCTCCACTGCGCCGCTGACGCGGGCGAGGACTTTTTTGCCTCGATGGAGATCGCAGTGCTGTTCGCGCTCTTGCAGGTCATCGACAATCCGCGGCAGGACGTGCCGCTCATTGCCGTGCTGCGCTCTCCGCTCTTCGGCTTTACACCCGATGAGCTCGCGGCGATCCGCGCGCGGCAGCGCACGGGTGACTTCTACGATGCGCTGCTTTTGAGCGAGGATGACCACAGCAGAGAATTTCTCGATACGCTGGACGCTTTGCGCAACAGCGCGGCGCACCTGAGCGTGCGCGAGCTGCTGAGCGAAATCTACCGCCGGTGCAATGTGCTCGGTATCTTCGGCGCGATGCGCCGCGGGGCGGAGCGCAAGGAAAATCTGCTCGCGTTTTTGGAGCTCAGCGAGGACTACGCGCGCTCGGGGCGGCAAGGCCTTTTCGACTTTGTGCGCACGCTGCGCGAGCAGCTTGCCGAAGGCGAGGCGGGGACGATGCAGACCGCGCACGCATCATCAGGCGTTCGCATCATGTCGATCCACAAGTCGAAGGGCCTCGAATTTCCGGTCGTGATCCTCTCGGACCTCGCGCGTCGCTTCAGCAATATGGACTTTTTGAGTTCGGTGCTCGTGCACCCGCAGCTCGGGCTGGGGCCGGTGTGCGTGGACACACAAAGGCACATCCAGTACCCGACGGTCGCACGGCAGGCGCTCGAGCGCACGCTGCGGCGCGAGGCGAAGGCCGAGGAGCTGCGTGTGCTGTACGTTGCGATGACGCGCGCGAAGGAAAAGCTCGTCATGGTGCACACGCAGGCAAACGCGAAAAGCCGCGTCGCCGACCTTCTGGCGCTGAGCGATTGTCCTGTGCTGCCCGAGGCTGTGGACAGCGGCAAGTGCATGGGCGACTGGATCATGCTGCCGCTTTTGCAGCGCAGCGAAGCGGCATCCCTGCGCGAGCTTGCGGGGCAGAATGGCGAGGGGAGATTCTATGCTGACGAAACGCCGTGGACGGTGCGTGTGCACGACGGTTTGAGCTTTGTGACGCCGCAGCAGCGGCCCGATGACGCGCCAGTGGATGCCGCGCCGCCGAAGGATGAGCTGCCGGTGGATTTTGCTGCGCTGTCGTACCGCTACCCCTACGCGGGGCAGACGGCCTTTCCCGCCAAGCTGACGGCCACGCAGCTCAAGGGCCGCGCGCTGGACGAGGAGATATCCGAAAATACAACGCTCCCACCGCGGCTGCGCAGCCTATATAAACCAAAATTCCTTGCGGGCGAAACGACGCTCACGGGTGCGGAGCGGGGCACGGCGCTGCACCTTGTGATGCAGGACCTTGACTTTTTCTGCGAAGCAAGCGAGCAGAGCGTGCGTGAGCAGGTCGAAAAGCTCAGAGCGCAGCGCAAGCTGACCGACGAGCAGGCAAGCGCCGTCGATGTGCGCGCGATCGTCCGATTTTTGCGAAGTGATCTTGCCGCGCGCATTCGCAAGAATGCGCAGACGGTGCGGCGCGAGTACCGCTTCTCGCTGCTGCGGCCGGTGCGGGACTTTGCCACGCTGGACGCCGACGACGCGGTGCTGCTGCAGGGCGTGGTAGACTGCTTTTTTGAAGAGGACGGCGAGCTTGTGGTCGTGGACTTCAAGACTGACCGCATCGGAAGAACACAGATCGAAGAACGAGCTGAGCACTACCGCCCTCAGCTCGAGGCATACTCCATGGCCCTTATGCGCGTGATGGGCAAAAAGGTCAGGGAAAAGGTGCTGTATTTCTTCTCGGTCGGCGAAGAAAAGGTGCTGTGAATACATAAAAACACCCTCCGCGGGAAATCCGCGGAGGGTGTTTTACAAGATTTGCTCACACGATAAAATGCTCTAAGATCAGCACTGTCGCGCAGCAGACGAGCGAGACGGGGAGAAGTCCCAGCCCGCACCAGGCGGCGAAGATGCCGATGACCATGGCCGCCGCGCCCGCGATGGGCGACTGCGTGGCGTTCATGATGGCGGGGAACGTCATCACCGCGAGCGTGACGTAGGGCACGTAGAAGAGAAACGAGCGCAGGAAGGAATTCTGGATCGGCTTGCGGATCAGCGTGAGCGGCAGGACGCGGATGAGATAGGTCGTGGCCGCCATGACGAAAAGATATAAATACGTTTTCATGCGACGAGATCATCCTCCTTGTGCGGGAACAGAATGGCGGCGGCAGCAGAGATCACGATGGTCAAGACCAGGATGCGCATGCCCTCGGACAGCTCGCGCGTGAACGGCAAAACGCTTGCAAGAAGCGAGCAGAGAAAGCTCACGCCGATGCAGCCGAGCACGATGCGGTTCTGCTTGCCGACGGGGATGATGATGGCGAGAAACATGCCGAACAGCATCACGGAGCAACCGCTGACGGCCCAGACGGGCATAAGATTCCCCATCAGCACGCCGAGCACGGTGCCGATGCTCCAGCCCGGCATGGCCGCGCACATGGTGCCGAAGTAATACCACACCTCAAGATACCCAGGCTGCGCGATGGCGAGGCCGAAGATCTCATCCGTCAGGTCATAGGCGATGAGGAGCCGCCAGGGAAGCGGCGTATCGGGCGAGAGACGCTGGCTGAGCGCACAGCTCATCAGAAGATAGCGCGCGTTGACGACCAGCATCATCAGCGCCATGGCCCAGAGGCCGGAGTCGGCGGCGATGATGGTGATGCCGCCGTATTCACCCGACGAGGCGTTGTTCAAAAAGCTCAGCAAAAAACCCTGAAAAATGCTCAGGTGCGCGTTGTGCGCGCTGATGCCGATGCCGAAGCTGACAGCAAAATAACCAAGCCCAATGGGGATGCCGTCGCGCAGTCCCCGCAGGAAATGTTTTTTCGACATAATTCTGATGTTCCTTTACTTCCAATCATCCGTGCGCAAGGCGCGTAAATGTCATTATACGACTGAAAACGGCAGAAGTAAAGAGAAATTGCATAACGAGCGTTAAAAAATTGACGATGAAATTAGGGAAAAGTGCTAAGGAAGAGAAAAGCACGGAGAGGATCAAAAATTTCTCTTGCAATTTGACACAAAGCGTGGTAATATCCTATATGGCTTTTTTAGAAAAGCACATTTGGATCGGAAAGAGGTGAACACGAGCAATGAAGGAAGGAATGAAGGCCATCTGCAATTACGACAGCGATATTATCCCTTATCTTCATGCCAAAATCGGATCTGCTTTCATACGTGTAGATGAGTCCCATTTTGAAAAATATCATGAATTTAAGCCTATGTTCATCCAAAAGCAATAAATAAGTAAAAATAAACTCTGTTTTTCCCACTTCGCCACAACATCCTCGTCTGCCAATGCACAGGCGTGTGGAAGGTTTGACTTTCCGGTTCCGTTTTGTACTACAGCCATCAAGTCAATGAGACGTACCAGAAAGCCAAACCTTCCACACGCCATCCCATTCGCCACCTACAACTTAATCTTAGCCAGCGCATCCGCAAATGGATTATTCACCGGCTCATCCTTCTGCTGTCTTAAATATTTCTGCACATCCTTCTTGCTGACTCCCGCACCTTCTTTCTTCCGTCTCTCCTGGAACGATGTCAGCTTCTCCTTATGTCCGCAGACACACACAAAAATCTGTCCATCCCCTCTTCCTTTCAGCTGCATCTTCTTGTGACACACAGGACATCTCGCATTCGTTGTCCGTGATACTGTTTCGCGGTATCCGCACTCTCTGTCCTGACAAACCAGCATCTCACTGTTCTTTCCTTTCACTGCAAGCATTCTCTTACCACATCGCGGACATTTACTATTTGTCAGATTATCATGCCGGAACGTTCCAGCTCCCGCCTTAATCTCAGAAACCACCTGATCCGTATATTTATCAATATCCTTCATAAAATCCTTCCGCGAAAGCTTTCCCTTCGCAATCTGCGACAAACGCATTTCCCAGTCTGCTGTAAGTTCCGGCTGTTTTAACTCTTCCGGCACAAGTTCCAGAAGCTGCTTCGCTTTCGATGTAAGATAGATATCTTTTCCACGCTTTTCCAGCAAAAAGCTTTTAAAAAGTTTTTCAATAATATCCGCTCTTGTCGCAACCGTTCCCAATCCTCCTGTCTCGCCAAGCGTTTTCGCCATCGCTTTGTCATGGCTTTCCATATAAGCCGTCGGGTTCTCCATTGCTGACAAAAGTGTTGCTTCATTAAAATGTGCCGGTGGCTTCGTTTTACCTTCTGTCAATGACAACACAAGTCCTTTAATCTCCTGTCCTTTTTCCAGTTCCGGCAGTGTCTGTCCCTTCAAACCCTTTCCAGACTCATAC
>ENA-UEOR01000951-UEOR01000951.1-human-gut-metagenome-genome-assembly--contig:-NODE-951-length-17849-cov-10.369458_pt1 | contig 17849 bp, 12 predicted proteins | sample MGYA00242887_ERZ507890 | MGnify/ENA primary metagenome ERZ507890 (study PRJEB26167, sample SAMN06115431) | human gut metagenome | host: Homo sapiens | place: China:Guizhou | collected 2014-10-21...
GTGGAGATATAGTCCTTGAAGCGGTTGGGCAGCGGGTGGTACATATCGTGGATGAGGCCCAGGGTGCTGTAGCACTCAGCCAGGGTGTCCAGGATGATGCGCACCGCGTAGATGTCGTAAATTTCATCGAAGGACTTGTTCTGCATGATGGTCTTGCGGTAGATGCCGTAGATGCTCTTGACTCTCCGCTTGATGGTCGCGCCCTCGATGCCGCTCTCCTCGAGGCGGCTCTTGATGACGCCCGACACGCTGGCCAGAAACTCGTCGCCCGCGCGCTCGCTGAGCATCTTGTTGATCTCCTCGTAGCCCACGGGGTCGAGGTAGTGGAGGCTGCGGTCTTCCAGCTCCTCCTTGACGTTCAGGATGCCCAGACGGTTGGCGATGGGAGCGTAGACCTCCATGGTCTCCCGGGCCTTGTCGCGGCGCTTCTGCTCCGGCCATGCGTCGCCGGTGCGCATATTGTGCAGGCGGTCACAGAGCTTGATGATCATGACGCGGACGTCACGGCTCATGGCCAGCAGCATCTTGCGCAGGTTCTCGGCCTGCAGCTCTTCGATATTGGAAAATTGGATCTTGGTCAGCTTGGTGACGCCGTCCACCAGCGCAGCCACCTCTTCGCCGAAAGCGGCGGTCAGGTCGGTCAGTGTGGTGGGGGTGTCCTCCACCACGTCGTGGAGCAGGGCTGCGGCGATGCTCTCGCTGTCCATGCCGAGGTCCAGCACGAGGCGGGCCACGGCCAGCGGGTGGCAGATATAGGGCTCACCGCTGCGGCGGCAGACCCCCTTGTGGGCGTCGTTGGCCATATTGTAGGCTTTTTCGATCATGGCCATGTTGTAGGCCTTGCCGCTGGCCTTGATGGCCTCCACCAGCTTCTCCCAGGTCACGATCTCGGGCCGCACCTCCGAGGGAAGGGTCCCCTCAGGGGCGTTGGCCGGCAGAGCCGTTGCGGCCACGGTAGCCATCTCCGTCACCGGCATAGGCTGATGGAGATGGGTCTTTGCAGAGTAGCTGTCCTCTTTCGCCGCAGCCGATGCTGCGGGCGCGGGGACGACAGGTTTCTTTCCCTCAGGCATCTTTATCGTTCCTCCAGACATTTCAGGATGGGCGCATCGGCAAGGTTCTTCTTGCCGGTGGCAGGCACGAGTTCCCAGAACTTTGCCCCGCCCCGGTCAGCCGCTGTGATGAGGCCGACCTGTTCCAGCGCGGAGATGGCCACCAGCGTCCGGCCGGTGTTCTCCTCGCCGAGTTTTGCAAACAGGGGCTGCAGGTCTTCGGCGTGCCAGCGCCGCGCCTGCAGCTCCCGATAAACGGTGATGATATGGCTGCGCTCCGGGGCGATGCTCTCCTTCTGCTCCGGCGTCAGGGGCGTACCCCGGCGCAGCGCCTGCACCAGCGCGGCCTGCTCTGCAGCTGTGTTGCCGAGGCCCGCCGGGTGCAGCTCGATGATGCGGCCCGACAGCTGTGCGCCCCGGGGCGAATCGTAGACCGAAAGGCTGATGGCTGCGTCCACGACGTCGCCCGTCGAGTAAGGCACCTGTTCCGGGTGCATCCCGAACCAGACGGCGTAGATGCTGGAATTGCCCTGCCGCAGACGCAGGCGGCAGTGCTTGCCCTCCGAGACGGCGTAGACGCCCTCCACGACAGCCATTTCCAGCACGAAGACCGGGCTGGGGTTGTCGGCACCGTAGGGTGCCAGCTGGTCGAGGCGGCGGACGCTCTCCACCGTCAGGCGGTCGAGGTGGACGGACAGATCGCATTCCAGCGGCGGGGTGCGCAGCACGGGACACTCCCGGGCCGCCCAGTCGTTGAGCCGCTGGCGGAGCGTCTGCAGATCCTCTTCCCGCACCGAGAGGCCCGCTGCCATGGCGTGGCCGCCGAAGCGGAGCAGGATGTCAGCACAGGAGGCGATGCACTCGTGCAGGTTGAAGCCCTGCACGCTGCGGCCGCTGCCCTTGCCCTCGCCGTGCTCATCTACCGACACCACGATGACCGGGCGTCCGGTCTTTTCCACAAGGCGGGAGGCCACGATGCCGATGACGCCGGGGTGCCAGTCTCTGCCCCAGAGCAGGATGACCCGGTCTTCGAGGCGTTCCGGCTCAGCGTCCAGCAGCTCCTGCGCGGCTTTGACGATCTCCATCTCCGTCTCCTGCCGCTGGATGTTGATGTCACTCAGCTTATGAGCCAGTTCTTCGGCCCGGTCTTCGTCTTCACAGAGCACCAGCTGCAAAGCGGTCACGGCGCTGTCCATCCGGCCCGCCGCATTAAGGCGGGGCGCGATGGCGTAGCTGATGTTCTCTGCCGTCACCGGCTTGCCTGCAAGGCCCACTTCTTCCAAAAGGGCGCAGAAGCCGGGTCTGTCCGTATTTTGCAGCTGGCGCAGACCGGCTTTGACGATGGTGCGGTTCTCCCCTGTCAGGGGCATGACGTCGGCCACGGTGCCAACAGCGGCGAGGTCGCCGCAGTATTCCAGCATCTCTTCCGGCGGGCAGCCATCCAGCGCGGCGCAGAGCTTGAAGGCCACGCCCGCGCCGCACAGGCCCTTGAAGGGGCTGTGGTCGTCGGCACGGCGGGGGTCCACGATGGCCACTGCCTGGGGCAGGGTGTCGTGGGGCAGATGGTGGTCTGTGATGATGAGGTCGATGCCGAGGCTGGCCGCGAATGCGGCTTCCTCTACGGCAGAGATGCCGTTGTCCACCGTGACAATGAGGCGGCAGCCCTTATCGTAAATCGACTGGATAGCGTTCTTCGAGAGGCCGTAGCCGTCGCCCTCCCGGCTGGGCAGCATACACTTGACGGCGGCGCCCATCCCTTTCAGGTGCTGATAGAGCAGGGCCGTGGCGGTCACACCGTCCACGTCGTAGTCGCCGAAGACGACGATCGTCTCCCCTTCGTCGATGGCCCGCAGGATGCGCTCACAGGCTTTGTCCATGTCGGTCAGGAGCATGGGGTCGCTCAGCTCTTCTTCGCCCGCCAGAAGGGTCAGCGCCTCGGCGGGGTCGGTGATGCCCCGGGCAGCGAGGATGCCGGCCAGCAGGCCGGCTTCTTTCTGCTGGGCCGCGAGGACAGAGCGGTACTTTTCCTCGCTCCACTCTTCGTCCATGTTCTGGTATTCCAGCTCTTCGGTGTTCTGCTGGGCGATGGCCGCTGTCAGCTCTTTCAGGGCGGCGCGGTCAACGGTCTTGGTGTTCCAGGCCCGGTAGGTCATCGCAATCCCTCCCCGGCCAGACCATCGTTCGCCAGCATCCCCTGCAGAGCAGCGATCTCGCTGGAAACGTCCAGCGCCACGTCCGACAAAAGCTTATCGTAGAGGTTATCATAAGCCTGATTCAGGGTGTGCAGGATGCCCGCAATATCCCGGCGGATGGCCTCCGCGTTCTCGCCCTGCTGGCTCTGCACGTCGTTGTAGGTATGCAGGAGCTTGAGGGTGGTAGGGATATAGTATTCCGCAAAGCGGCGGGCCTTGGGCAGGCTCTCTGGGTGGGCTTCCAGCCAGGCACAGATGGACTCGGTGGTCTTCTGCATATGCTGCAGCTCCTCCACAGCCCGCTCATCCTCCATGAGCTCCTGCTCCTTCTCGAGCACCTGCGCAAAGCGGCGGGTCGTCTCGAGGTTCAGGGGGACTTCTCCGGCCTGTTCCGGCGCTTTTTCCGGTTCGGGCTGGGGCTGATTTTCCTGTGCAGCGCGGTAGTCCTCTGCCGTCAGGTAGAGCTTGTCGTTTTTCTCGTCCAGCCAGGCACTGAGCCAGCCCTTGTGGATGAATTTCCGCAGCATCTTGAGAGCCTTGGTCTTCTTTTTATGCGTCAGGTCGGCCAGCATGGAGAGGGACAGGCCCTTGTGCCAGTCGAAGCCCTCGGCGGTATCGGCGTAGAGCTCCAGGGTCTTGGCGGCCTTCATACGAGACGCGCCCGCTGCGGTCAGCCAGCCGAACACAGCGGTCACAGCGGCAGAGCACCACCCCGTCACCGCGATAGCACCCAGTGCGAGATCGCCGATGGCACTGAGGAACGTATCCGCGGTTTCGGCGGCGGCTGCTCCCAGCGCCAGCTCATCGCCCACCATCATGCCGCCGGACGTGAACGCCCCCGCCGTGCCGAAGCAGGCGATGGCCGTGATGCCGAAGATGACGGCGAAGGTGATGCCGGTCGCCAGCATGGCGACGCCTGCGCTGTGGCGCTTTTTCGCGCTGGTGCGGATATTCTCGATGGCCGTCGGTTCCGGCTTCTTTGCAAAGAAATTGCGCGCCCAGTCGGTCATCCCGCTGGCGCTGGCACTGCTTCTGGCCTCCTCAGCCCGCTTCTGGTACTCCTGTTTTCCGGCCTGAAAGGCCCGGCCTGCCTCCGAGATGCCATAACCGGCGGCGTTCACCGCAGCGCGGCCCACATCCCACACACGGTCGCCGATCTCCTCGCCCCGGCCCTCAAAGCCGTGGCGGAAGGAGTCGGACATGGTGTCGCCCAGCTCGCGGAGCTGGCGTTCCAGCTCCCGCTGCACCTGACGGCCCTCGCTGTCCTTCGCCGTGCGGTTAAAATCGTTTTCACGATCAGTCATTCAACTTCTCACCCTTCTGCCGGGCTGTACCGGCTGATGATGGCGCGGGCCACCCGCAGGCCATCGACGGCGGCACTCATGATGCCGCCCGCATATCCGGCACCCTCGCCGCAGGGATACAATCCTGCCAGCTGGGCGCATTCAAAATTTTCTTCCCGTTTCAGCCGCACCGGGCTGCTGGTACGGGTCTCGAGGCCGGTCAGAATGGCCTCGGGGGCGGTGTAACCCGCAATTTTCCGCTCGTAAGTCCGCAGACCGGCCCGCAGGGTGTCGGCCAGTTCGGTCGGCAGCAACGCGCCGAGGTCCGCAGCGACGACGCCCCGGTCATAGGTGGGCTGGACGCGGCCAATGTTCAGCCGGCCCCTGCCCTCCAAAAAGCTCTGGATGTTCTCCGCCGGGGCGGCATACTCTCCGCCGGGACGGCCTGCCGCATAGGCCCGGGCTTCCAGCTCCCGCTGGAAGGCGATGGCCTTCCGGGGGTCGTTGCCGAAGTCTTCACCGCCCACGCTGACCACCACGGCCGCGTTGGCATTCCTGCCGCTGCGGGCGTGGTAGCTCATGCCGTTGGTCACGACGCGGCCCTTTTCGCTGGCCGAAGCCACCACCTGGCCGCCCGGACACATACAGAACGTATAAACGCACCGTTTTTCAACGTGCTGCGAAAGCTGATATTCGCCGCGCGGCAGGGCCGGATGGCCCGCCGCCTCGTGGTAGAGGCTCTTTTCGATTTCCGATTGGAGATGCTCTGCCCGGAAGCCGACGCTGAAGGGCTTGCACTCCAGCACGAGGCCGCTGTCCATCAGCATCCCGAAGGTGTCGCGGGCCGAGTGGCCCACCGCGAACACCAGCGCCTCACAGGGGAACGCACCGTCCGTGGTCTGGATGCCGACGAGCTGGCCGTCCCGCCGCTCGAAGCCGGTGAGGGCTGTGTTGAAGTGGACTTCACCGCCCAGCGACTCGATCTCTTTTCGGATCGAAGTGATGACGCCCCGCAGCAGGTCGGTGCCGACATGGGGCTTCTGCTGCCAGGCAATTTCCTTCGGCGCGCCGTGCTCGAGGAACACTTCGGTCACGAAGCCGCAGAGCTCGTCGCCGATGCGGGTGGTGAGCTTGCCGTCCGAGAAGGTGCCGGCGCCGCCCTCGCCGAACTGGATGTTGGCGTTCTCGTCCAGCTCGCCGGTGGCGGAGAAATGCTCCACAGCCTTGACACGCTCGTCCAGCGCAGGGCCGCGTTCCAGCACGATGGGCCGGTAGCCCTGACGGGCCAGCAGCAGCGCCGCAAAGAGGCCCGCCGGGCCGAGGCCGCAGACCACAGGCCGGTGCGTCAGCGGCAGAGTGCCGTTCTGCACCGAGAGATCGGTCTTTCCCCGGACGGTAACGCTGCGGGAAGCGCCCGCACAGGCGGCCTCTTCCCTCTCCTCTTTCAGGGTCACGGCCACGGTGTACACCAGCTTGGGCTGGCCGTGGCGGGCGTCCACCGAGAGCCGGGCGATGCCCAGATGGCTCACCTTTCCCCGGGGGACGCGGGCGAGGCGGAGGGCTTTTTCGTAGGCCTGCGGCTCCCCGGCGGAGAGGGGCAGGCGAATATCATGGATCAGGATCATATACTCAGTTACTTTCTATCTTGCACTGCACCACATAGCTGCCCAGTGCAAAAATTTTGTCGTTGGCCGGCACATAGAGGCGGCAGGCGATGTTCTGCTGGCCGATGGCGACATAGAAGTCGTCGGCGTCGATCTCAATGACCACCTGTTCCGGATTCAGTGCTTCCAGCGAACCGGCCGGGCCGCAGAGGGTGACGTTCATCAGCCGCTCCGTCTCCACGGTCAAGGTGTAGGTGGAGGGCAGGTTGATGACCTGCACACAGCTGGCGGGCAGGTTCATGGTCTTGGTTTCCAGACGGGAGCTGTCGAAGCTGACCGTGATGCTGGAGATATTGTCCAGCAGGCGGATGCCGCTGGGCAGTTCGATGGGCATTTCGTACACCTTATCCAGTGCAAAGGTGGAAAGGTCGATGGTACCCACCGACAGGGCGGACAGACGGTCGATCTGGGACTCCGGGCCGGCCACATTGAGGGTCTTTTTGCTCAGGGAGTAGACCAGCACCGAGGGGTCAAAGTCGCGGGGCGCGTTGATAAAGCTGACTTCCACCGGCAGGGTGGCCAGCTTATACACCTGCAGCGTGACCTCGACGCTGTCCGTTTCCAGAGTAGTATACTCAAATTTCACCTCTCCGCCGCTGCGGGTGTAAAAACGCAGGCCGGTGTCCAGAGTGACTGGACTGGTCAGCTCGCCGCTGTAGGTCACCTCGGCGGTGCAGGTCTCTACCTTGCTCAGTTCGGTGCTGGGTCCGGAGAGAGTCACCGTCTCCTTCGAGATGTCGGTGCCGTAGAGGATATAGCCGTCTGCTATCTTCAGGTAATTCGTCGTCACCTGGATGGGCAGGGTCTTTTCTTCCACCACATCGAACACCACGTCCACGGTGTTGTCGCCGTCGATGGAGACGGACACACCGGTGAGCAGGGTGCTCTGGCTCCGCACCTGAAGGCGCAGGCTCTTTTCGCCGCTGTCGCGGACGCTGGACCAGTCGGGGTAGACGACAAAGTCGTTGGCCGACAGGCTGCCGATGGTGTAGCCGTCGCCGGAAAGCTTCAGGTTGACCGTTTTTTCCTCTGCATTGACGATGCTCAGGCCCCGGGAAGTGTAGGCAGCCGAATCATAGGTAAAGTCCACCGGAACATTATAGATGGTGGTGGTGGTGCCGGGCTGCACGACGATGGTGACAGCCATCCACGCGATGACTGCACCCAGCAAAGAAAGCAGGAGCCGGATGCGGCGGTCGTTCAGCAGATTGCGCTTGGGGGGTACGGCAGGCTTGCCGTTGTTCTGCTCAGTGCTCATTGCTGCTCATCCTCCTCCTTGTTGTTCACCCAGTTCAGCAGGCGCTTGCCCCGGGCCTTCCAGCCCTCGGCAGCGCTCTTCTCGCTGGCAGTCTCCTTAGGTATCATCTCATCCACCAGCCGGGTGTAAAGGGTCTGACGGTCAAAGTGGCGCATGAGTACACCGTTTTTCGCCATCGAGATGATGCCCGTCTCCTCGCTGACCACGATGGCGATGGCGTCGGAGTTCTCGGCGATGCCGAGGCAGGCGCGGTGGCGGGTACCCATGTCCTTGCCCAGGTCCAGGTTGTTGGAAAGGGGCAGCACACAGCCTGCGGCCTTGATGCGGCCATCCTCGATGATGGCTGCGCCGTCGTGGAGGGGGGTACCCTCGTAGAAGATGGTACCCAGCACCTCGAGGTTGACTGCGCTGTTCACGGGCGTGCCGGTGCGGACGATCTCAGAAAGGTTGGTGTTCCGTTCCAGCACGATGAGCGCGCCGGTCTTGGTCTCCGAAAAGCGCTCTGCCGCGTCGCAGATGGCGATGATGGCGCTGCGCCACGCGCCCTTGAGGCTGGTGTCGTTGTAGCGGTTTTTATTGAAGAAGCGATAGGCCCACTGGTCGGTCTGGCCCATCCGCTCCAGCGCACGCCGTATCTCGGGCTGGAACAGCACCACCAGCGTCAGCAGACCGACTTGCAGCAGCGAGTTGAGCAGCCAGGTGACGGTGCGCATATTCAGGATGTTCGCCACCAGATAGACCGCCATCACGATGAGCGCGCCCTTGGCCAGCTGGCCGGCGCGGGTGCGGTTGACGAAGCCCAGCAGCTGGTAGATGAGGAACGCGATGATGAGGATGTCCAGCAGGTCTACCAGCTTGAAGGTCTGGAAGTTTGCTACGATAGAGTTCAGAGTCATGGGTCACATTCTCCCGTTCACACTGCTTCGATGAGGGCGACGGCGTGGGCCGCGATGCCCAGCCCCTCGCCGGTAAAGCCCAGATGCTCCTCGGTGGTAGCTTTGACGCTCACGGCGTCCACCGGCATCCCGAAAGCCTCGGCCAGCTTTGCCCGCATGGCCGGGATGTGGGGGGCCAGCTTCGGGCGCTGGCAGAGGATGGTGGCGTCGATGTTCTCGATACGCCAGCCGTGCTCGGTCATGATTTCTGCCACACGGCGGGCCAGCATGAGGCTGTCGGCACCGGCGTACTCTTCCGCCGTATCGGGGAAGTGCTGGCCGATGTCGCCCAGCGCCGCTGCGCCCAGCACGGCGTCCATGACCGCATGGGCCAGCACGTCGGCGTCCGAGTGGCCCAGCAGACCCTTTTCATACGGCACTTCCACGCCGCCCAGGATGAGCTTGCGGCCCTCCACCAGACGGTGGACGTCGTAACCATGACCAATGCGCATTTTCTTTCCTCCGTTCTCTGCCCGGGGCAGATCCTCCCGGGTGGTTATCTTGATGTTTGCGTAGTCGCCCTGTACCAGCTCCACCGGACGGCCCGTCAGCTCGAACAGGCTGCAATCGTCGGTGACGAGGCGGGCGCTGGCCTCGTCCAGTTCATCCAGCGCCGCCAGATAGGCGGCCCGGTCGAAGCACTGGGGCGTCTGCACCGCGTAAAGGGTGCTGCGGTCGGGGGTGTTCTCCACCATGCAGCCTTCCGGCACAGTCTTGCCGTCGCCGCCCTTCGCCCGCTTGATGGTGTCCTTCACCGGCACCGCCGGGGCGGCGGCACCGCAGCGGGCAGCGGCCGCTATCGTATCGGCGATAACGCTCTGGCTCACGAAGGGCCGGGCCGCGTCGTGGACGGCCACCAGTCTGCCGTGGGCAGCGGCCACGCCGCTGCGGGCGCTCTCGGCGCGGGTCGAGCCGCCCTTCACCAGCCGCACCGGCTTTTTGCAGCGGGCAGCGGCCCGCTGGGCATTCTCACTGGACGCGCCGGTCACGATCACCAGCTCGTCCACCTCCGGACACTCGTCAAAGGCCCGGACGCTCCGCTCCAGGACGGTCTCACCGCCCAGATCGAAGCTCAGTTTATCAAATCCCATCCGGGTGGAAGAACCCGCCGCCACCAGGACTGCCGTCACACGATGTTCCAATTTCTTACACCTGCCCCATTTTATTCCTGCCCTGCGCCGCACTGCACAGAGCGTATTATTATTCATTGAATATTATAGCGTATCCACCCACAAACTGCAACTGCCCGCGCCCATCAAAAATGCCCCCGTGCAGCACTTTTGGCGCTGTACGGGGGCATAAATTTTCTATGAAATTTCTGCGTTATGCGAGGATGGGCTCGATGGCAGCTGCCAGAGCATCCTTCTGAGCCTGAGCCTCGGCCAGGTCCTTGCCCAGAGTGGTGAAGTAGGTCTTGATCTTCGGCTCAGTGCCGGAGGGACGGACGACCACGGTAGCGCCGTTGTCCAGAGAGTAGATAAGGACATTTGCGGCGGGCAGGCCGGTCTCTTCGGGCTTCTTGTAGTCGGTGACTTTGACCACCTTGTGGCCGGCCAGTTCGGTGAGGGGCTCGTCACGCAGCTTCTGCATGATGGAGGCCATCTTCTCCATGCCGGTCAGGCCGGGGAACTCGAAGCTGTCCACCTTGTTCAGGTAGCGGCCATATTCCTTGTAGATCTCTTCCAGACGCTCCTTGATGGAGGAACCGATGCTGCGGTAGTAAGCGGCCATCTCGCAGATGAGCATGGAGCCGATGACGGCATCCTTGTCACGGACATAAGGACCGGCCAGATAGCCGTAGCTCTCCTCGAAGCCGAAGATGAAGCGGTCCACTTCACCGGCAGCTTCCAGATTTGCGATCTGGTCGCCGATCCACTTGAAGCCGGTCAGCACGCTGCGCATCTCCACGCCGTAGTGGGCGGCGATGGCATCGGCCAGCGGGGTGGAGACGATGGACTTGACGGCGACGGGGTCCTTGGGCATGGTACCCTTCTCGATGCGGCCAGCGCAGATGTAATCCAGCAGCAGAGCGCCCATCTCGTTGCCGGAGACCAGCTCATAGCTGCCGTCCGGACACTTCATGGCGATACCCACGCGGTCGGCGTCGGGGTCGGTGGCCAGCATCAGGTCGGCGCCGGTCTTGGTGGCGAGGTCGAGGCCCAGCTTCAGAGCCTCGAAGATCTCGGGGTTGGGGTAGGAGCAGGTGGTGAAGTAGCCGTTGGGGTACTCCTGCTCGGGCACGATGGTGATATCGGTGATGCCCATGTCGTTCAGCACATGGGTGACCGGCACCAGACCGGAACCGTTCAGGGGGCTGTACACCAGCTTCAGGCCGGCGGTCTTGCACAGGCCGGGGCGCACCTGACGGGCCTCGATGGCGTCGTACAGAGCCTTCTTGCAGTCGTCGCCCACAAAACGGATCAGGCCATTTTCCACGCCCTCGGCAAAGGAGATGTACTTGGCACCGGTGAGCACATCGGTCTTCTGGATCTCGTCGTACACGATGGCGGCGGCGTCATCGGTCATCTGGCAGCCGTCCGGGCCGTAGGCCTTGTAGCCGTTGTACTTGGCCGGGTTGTGGGAGGCGGTGACCATGATGCCTGCATTGCACTGATAGTAGCGGGTAGCAAAGCTCAGGGCCGGCACCGGCATCAGGGCATCATAGATGCGCACCTTGATGCCATTGGCTGCCAGAACACCGGCAGCCGTCTTGGCAAAAACGTCGCTCTTGAGGCGGCTGTCGTAGCTGATGGCGACGGTCTGGCTGCCGCCCTGGGTCTTGACCCAGTTGGCCAGGCCCTGGGTAGCCTGACGCACAACGTAGATGTTCATGCGGTTGGTACCCGCGCCCAGGACGCCGCGCAGGCCTGCGGTGCCAAACTTCAGGGCCACAGCAAAGCGATCCTTGATCTCGTCGTCGTTGCCCTCGATCTTTGCCAGTTCGGGCTTCAGATCCGCATCGTCCAGCTCCGCTGCCAGCCAGCGCTTATATTCATCCAGATACATGTTGCACACCTTACCTTTGTTATTTTTTCCCAAAAAAGGAGACAGTTTATTCAAACCTAATTATACTATAAACGCTTGTGTCCATCATGTCAATTGCATATTCTGCCACAATCTTACCGGTACAAAATCAGCAAATGCCACAAAAACAGCCGCTCTCCGGGTGGATGTCGGCGGGCTGCTGTGCTTCCGGCAGCAGCCGGTAGGGCTGGTGCACGTCCTCCAGCACCTCCAGCCACTGTTCCGGGCCGATGCTGTTCTCGCACAGATAGCGCAAAAGCTGCATCATCCGGGCAAAACTGCCCTGCGGAGCCAGCACCGTACTGCACTGTACCCGGCCCGCCTGCTCCCACCGCAGCTGGGCCAGCACGCCCCCGGGCACGGTCTGGGCACAGTACACCACCGTGTGGGCCCGCTGCAGCCCCTCCAGCTCTGAATAAGTACGGATGTACCGGCAGTATTCCTTGCCTGTCATCGTTTGTCGCTCTCCTTTCCGCTGCATTGACATCTTTCCTGCCCTTTACTATAATGAAATCGACCGGGAGATGCTGTCGAAGGCTGACGGTTCCTCCCAAATTTTTCCACCCAATTTTCGACCGTTTTCGCGCAGAAAATGCAAGCGAGGTGCACCCATGTATTCGGTAACAAAGAGCTTTGGCCTGAACGGCCTGCGCGGCTTTGCCGTGGCCGTGGAGGCCGACGTTTCGGGCGGGCTGCCCGCCTTTTCCATCGTAGGCCTGCCGGATTCCGCCGTGCGGGAAAGTGCGGACCGCGTGCGTGCCGCCATCAAGAACCTGGGCTTCAAGTTCCCGGACCGGCGCATCACGGTCAACCTGGCCCCCGCCGATGTGCGCAAGACCGGCCCGGTGTACGATCTGCCCCTGCTGCTGGCCGTGCTCACGGCCAGCGGCCAGCTGGAGGATGTGCCGGAGGACGCCGCCTTTCTGGGTGAGCTGGCGCTGGACGGCACCCTGCGCCCGGTATCCGGCGTGCTGCCCATGGCGCTGGCCGCCGCCGAAAACGGCATCCGCGCCCTGTATGTACCCGCCGAAAACGCCGCCGAGGCTGCCGAGGCCTGTGCCGACAGCATGGCCGTCTACCCGGCCCACACCGCCCGGGAGGTGGTGGACGCCCTGCGCGGCATCCGACCGCTGACCGCTGCGGCAGCCGTTCCCTTTGACCCCGCCGAGGCCTGGGCACAGGTGCCGGATTTTGCCGACGTGATGGGGCAGGCACTGGCCCGCCGGGCCATGGTCATCGCTGCGGCCGGGGGCCACAACGTGCTGCTGATGGGTGCCCCGGGTACCGGCAAATCCATGCTGGCCAAGCGCCTGCCGGGCATCCTGCCGCCTCTCACCCGGGAGGAAGCCGTGGAGACCACCAAGATCTATTCCATCGCCGGGCAGCTGCCCCAGGGCCGGGGCCTGATCACGGCACGGCCTTTCCGCAGCCCGCACCACTCGGCCAGTGCCGTCTCGCTGGCGGGCGGCGGCGCACAGTTCCGCCCCGGCGAGTGCAGTCTGGCCAACTGCGGCGTGCTGTTCCTGGACGAACTGCCGGAGTTCTCCCGCGAGAGTCTGGAGGTGCTGCGCCAGCCGCTGGAGGACGGCCAGATCACCGTGAGCCGGGCAGCGGGCAGCGCCACCTACCCCAGCCATTTCCAGCTGGTGGCCGCCATGAACCCCTGCAAATGCGGCTACTACGGCCACCCCACCCGGCAGTGCACCTGCTCGCCCAGCGCGGTGCGGCAGTACCGCAGCCGGGTGTCCGGCCCGCTGCTGGACCGCATCGACCTGTGCGTGGAGATGGACCCCATCGCCTTTGACGAGCTGCACACCGCCGCCCCCGCCGAGAGCAGTGCCGACCTGCGCAAACAGGTGCTGGCGGCGCGGGCCATCCAGGCAAAACGCTATGCGGCCCCCGGCTACGAGGGGGTGCACTGCAACGCCCAGCTCAACGCCGGGCAGGTGCGGCGCATCTGCCGCATGACCCCCGGTGCGGAACGGCTGCTCCGCGCCTCCTACGATGCACTGGGGCTTTCGGCCCGCGCCCACGACCGCATTTTGCGGGTGGCCCGCACGGTGGCCGACCTGGCCGGCAAGAGCCTGCTGGACGAGGACTCCCTGCTGGAAGCCCTGCAGTACCGCGCGCAGGAAAAAGTGGAGCTGTGAGCCTTTTTCCACCTACAAAAACACCGGCCCCTCTCCCCGGCAGCGCTGTGCTGCCAAAGGAGAAGGGCCGGTTTATTTTTGTTTGTTTTACGCCGGTGTCAGTGCCGGTTCTTGTGCAGACCTTCCTGCAGGTCTGCCCGAATATCCGCCAGACATTCCAGCAGTATTTCGGTGAACAGGCGAATGTTCTGCACATGCAGGCCGCTCTCGCCGCAGCGGATGAGGGTATCGGTCCGGCGGATGCAGCTGTGGACGACCCGCGCAGGCGGGCGTATCTGTCTCGTTTTTGCTTCAGTCCAGCTGCAGTTCGTGGTAGGTCCGGCCGTCCATGGTTTTCCACCGGAAGCAGCCGTTTTCCAACGTCATGTAGCTGTGGGCGCTGCCCTCCTTCGGCAGGCTCACCGAGCCGGGGTTCAGGTAGAGGCTGCCCTGCCCGAAGGGCTCCCACGCCGGGATGTGGGTGTGCCCGTGCAGCAGGATGTCGCCGGGGGCCAGCGGCGGCGGGGTCTTGGTGTTGTAGACATGGCCGTGGGTAGCGTACACCAGCCGTCTGCCCACCGGCAGCACGGCATAGTCTGCCAGCACCGGGAATTCCAGCACCATCTGGTCCACCTCGGCGTCACAGTTGCCGCGCACGCAGAGCAGGCGGTCCTTCATACCGTTGAGCAAAGGCATGACCTGCTTGGGCGCATAGCCCTCCGGCAGGTCGTTGCGGGGGCCGTGGTAGAGCAGGTCCCCCAACAGCAGCAGCCGGTCGGCCTGTTCCCGTTCAAACGCCTGCTGCATCTGGCTGGCATAGAAATACGACCCGTGCAGGTCGGACGCGATCATCCATTTCATGCGGGTTTCTCCTTTTTATAAAAGCTACAATTTTATTGTAACCCCTGCACAAAAAATGGTCAAGCCTATAAAAGTCATACTTTTGCACCCTGTCTCCTTGACAATGCCCCGGGGATGTGGTATTCTTCAGTCAATAAAAACCGTGTGGATTTTTACAGCACTATGCTACTTTTCGCCACACAATGACTTCAAAAAAGCCATTGTGTGGCTTTTTTGCGGTCTTTTTCCATTTTCGATCTGTCAGGAGCGAGAAATCAATGAACGATACCTTTATGAAAGAACGCCCCGTGCTGCCGCTGCTGTTGTCCATGGCGCTGCCCAACGTGATCTCCATGCTGGTCAACTCCCTGTACAACATCGTGGACAGCCTGTTTGTGGCGCAGATCAGCGAGGACGCCATGACCGCCCTCTCGCTGGTATACCCCATCCAGAACTTTGCCAACGCCATCGCCATCGGCTTTGGTATCGGCATCAACGCCATGATCGCCCTGTACCTGGGTGCGGGCGACCGCAAAAAGGCCGAGATCGCCGCCACCCACGGCATGGTGCTCAGCCTGCTGCACGGCGTGGTCATCACGGTGGTGAGCATTGCCATCATGCCGGGCTTTTTGCGCCGGTTCACCACCGACGAGAGCCTTGTGGCCTCCGGCATCACCTACTCCACCATCGTGTTCCTGTTTGCCACCATCAATATGGCCGCGCTGGCCTTTGAAAAAATGTTCCAGGCTGTGGGCCGCATGAAGGTGACCATGGTGGCGCTGGTGTTCGGCTGCGCGTGCAACATCCTGCTGGACCCCGTCCTGATCTTCGGCCTGGGCCCGGTGCCCGCCATGGGCATTGCCGGTGCAGCGCTGGCCACCGGCATCGGCCAGCTGCTGAGCCTGTGCGTGTACCTGTTCGTCTACCTGCGCACCGAACTGCCGGTGCGGCTGAGCCGCAGCGGCCTGCACCCGGACGTTGCACTGGACGGCAAGCTGTACGCCATCGGCGTGCCGGCCATCCTGAACCTGGCTCTGCCCTCCCTGCTGGTCACCTTCCTCAACAGCCTGCTTGCCGGGTTCTCCCAGAGCTATGTGGTCATTCTGGGCATTTACTACAAGCTGCAGACCTTTTTGTACCTGCCCGCCAACGGCATCGTGCAGGGCATGCGCCCGCTCATCGGCTACAACTACGGTGCCAGGGAGCACGCCCGCGTGAAGAAGCTGTACGAGCTCACCCTGTTCATGAGCATCGCCATCATGGCGCTGGGCACGGTCATCTGCCTGCTGGCCTCCGGGCAGCTCATCGGGCTGTTCACCTCCAACCCCGATACCATCGCCGCCGGTGCCAAGGCCCTGCGCATCATCTGCATCGGCTTTGTGGTGTCGGCAGTGTCCACCACCTCGTCCGGCGCACTGGAGGGCCTTGGCAAGGGCGTGCCGTCGCTGGTGATCTCGTTGTGCCGCTATGTGGTGTTCATCATGCCGCTGGCCGCAGTGCTGTGCGGCCGCCTTGGCCCGGACGGTGTGTGGCACGCCTTCTGGATCACCGAGGTGCTCACCGCACTGGTGGCCTACCCGGTGTACCACCGCGCGGCGGCCCGGCACTGAACCTTTCCGGCCCCTTTTGCAGCAGGCTGCCCGACCCCGGCGGCCTGCTTTTTTGTTGCATTCCCGTCGCCCTGCGGGGCGCATAAATGCAGGGATTTCATTTGACAGCTGCACAGAAATACGGTAGAATAGTTTTTATATTGCGCTGACAAAATGTGTCAGAACGCAAGACTTTACAGAGGATGTGGGACGAATTATGATCGAGACGATCACGGCCGTCAATACGGCGGTCAACAACTTTATCTGGGGCGTGCCCGCCATGGTGTGCATCATTGGTGTGGGTTTGCTTCTGAGCGTGCGCACCGGCTTTTTGCAGATCCGCAAATTCCCGTACACCATCAAAACCACCATCGGACGCATGTTCCGCAAAAAGGACGCTTCGGACGGTGCCATGACCCCCTTCCAGGCGGTGTGCACCGCACTGGCCGGCACCGTGGGCACCGGCAACATCGCCGGTGTGGCGGGCGCCATTGCCATCGGCGGCCCGGGTGCCGTGTTCTGGATGTGGTGCTCCGCGCTGCTGGGCATGTGCACCAAGTTTGCCGAGGTGACCCTGGCCGTGCATTTCCGTGAGCGCAGTGAGACCGGCGAGTGGGTGGGCGGCCCCATGTATTACATCAAGAACGGTCTGGGCAAGCGCTGGCAGTTCCTGGCATTTCTGTACTCGCTGTTCGGCGTGCTGACCGTGTTCGGCACCGGCAATGCCACCCAGGTCAACACCATCGTGGCCGCCGTGGACACCGCCCTGCTGGAATACGGTGTGGTGGGCAGCGGTTTCCTGAGCACGCTGAACCTCATCGCGGGCATCATCGTGGCCATGCTGGTGGCCATGGTGCTGCTGGGCGGCATCAAGCGCATCGGCAGCGTGAGCGAAAAGCTGGTGCCCTTCATGGCGCTGTTCTACGTCGTGCTGGCTATGGGCGTAGTAGGGCTCAACCTGCCCCGCCTGCCCTATGTGCTGGAGTCCATCGTGGCCGGTGCCTTCAACCCCGCTGCCTTCACCGGCGGCACCATCGGCAGCCTGTTCATCAGCATGCAGAAGGGCGTCTCCCGCGGCATCTTTTCCAATGAGGCCGGCCTTGGCACCGGCTCCATCGCCCATGCCTGCGCCGACACCAAAAAGCCGGTGAAGCAGGGCATGTTCGGCATCTTTGAGGTGTTTGCCGACACCATCATCATCTGCACCCTGACCGCCATGGTCATCCTGTGCAGCGGCACCCCCGTGAACTACGGCACCGCAGCCGGTGCAGAGCTGACCATCTCCGGCTTTACCACCACCTACGGCGGCTGGGCTTCCATCTTTACCGCCGTGGCGCTTTGCTGCTTTGCCTTTTCCACCATCATCGGCTGGGGTCTGTACGGCTCCCGCTTCCTGGTGTTCCTCTGCCACAGCGACAAGGTGGCAAAGCCCTTCTTTGTGGTGTACTCCTTCGTGTCCATTCTGGGCGCGACCGTGGACCTGGGCCTGCTGTGGAGCATCGCCGACACCTTCAACGGCCTGATGAGCATCCCCAACCTCATCGCATTGCTGCTGCTCTCCGGCACCGTGGTCAAGCTGACCAAGGAGTTCTTTGCCTCCGAGGGCTGAGCACCTGTTTTTCCCGATACGCAAAAGGACTGCTGCACTGAAAATTGTGCAGCAGTCCTTTTTTCGTGCGCGGCTCCGGAAAATTTTACTTTCCGGGTGTACTTATATTAATTTCGCATCTGATATTTTGTGACTTTGCCTTGTCCTCTTTTTCAGCTATAAGAGCTGAGACGATATGAGAGCCTGAATTGTAAATATAAAAATTATTTTATAAAAAAACAAAAACAGAAAATTTCACCAGCTATCTATTTCCGCAGATTTCTCCACAGACAAC
>ENA-UEOR01000953-UEOR01000953.1-human-gut-metagenome-genome-assembly--contig:-NODE-953-length-17827-cov-23.644845_pt1 | contig 17827 bp, 17 predicted proteins | sample MGYA00242887_ERZ507890 | MGnify/ENA primary metagenome ERZ507890 (study PRJEB26167, sample SAMN06115431) | human gut metagenome | host: Homo sapiens | place: China:Guizhou | collected 2014-10-21...
CTCCGGCGGGCGAACTCGTTCTGCCTGCTGCGACCTGCACGTTTATTGTGTTGTGATCCTTACATTGTAAAATAGGATGAACGAAGCCCTTCGGTACTCGCAATACCGAAGGGCTTCTTGTTTGCTTTCATGAACTCCATGAATGCAATTTCTTTCGCATTCTTATTATATGCGCTCCGGGCGGGTTTGTCAAGAAGAGCACATCGCCACGATATAGCAAAACGCGCGCGGGAACTCAAGAGGTTTCGTTCGGTTTCGTTCAGACCTGATGGGCGGCGATCCACTGCTCCATCTCCTCGGCGATGGCCTTGATGGAACCATCGGTGAAGGGAACCTTCAGACCGGCCGTCTCGCACAGTTCCGCGTAGCTGGCCATACCGGCGCGGCGCACCAGTCGGAGGTAGCGCTGCCAGGCGTCCTTGTGGTCCTTGAGGCTGAGCAGGAAGAACTGCAAAGCGGCCATGGTGGACAGGCAGTAGTCGATATAATAGAACGGGCACTCATAGATGTGGAGCTGACGCTGCCAGCCTGCGCCGCGGCCGTAGAAGGGCAGGTTGTCGAAGTCGATCCAGGGGCGGTACTTGTGTTCCAGCTCCAGCCAGACGGCGTTTCGCTCGTCGGGGGTCAGGTCGGGGTTCTGGTACATCCGGTGCTGGAATTCATCTACAATGCAGCCATAGGCCAGGAAGAGGAAGCTGTCCTCGGCGTGGAGCAGGGCGTATTTCTCGGTGTCCTTGCCGAAGAGCAGATGATGCCAGGGGGCCGTCAGGAACTCCATGGCCATCGAGTGGATCTCGGCGCTCTCCATACCGGGGCATTCCAGGTCGGCGGGGACTTTCGGGTCCCGCTCGGCCACATAGCCCTCAAAGGCATGGCCGCACTCGTGGGTCAGCACATCCACGTCGGCGGAGGTGTTGTTCCAGTTGGCAAAGATGAAGGGAGCCTTGTAGGCGGGCAGGCTGGTCATATAGCCGCCGGACATCTTGCCGGGGCGGCTCTCGACATCGAACAGCTCGTTGTCCTGCATGAAGTCGATGAACGCGGCGGTCTCCGGGCTCAGCTCATGGTACATGGTGCGGGAGGCGGCCATCCGGGCGTCATAGCCCTCGATGGGCCTGGGGTTGCCGTCCCGGAAGGAGACCGGCAGGTCGGTGAAGGTCAGGTGCTCGATGCCGGTGCGCTTTTTGCGCAGCTCGATGACCTTTTTCAGCTGGGGGACCACATCGTTGGATACCTGGTCGCGGAACTTCCGGATCTCTTCCGGGCCGTAGCCGATGCGGTTCATCCGCACGTAGGAAAGTTCACTGTAATCGTGGTAGCCCAGGATCTTTGCCTGCTCGTTCAGGTTCTTGACGATCTTGGTGTACAGCTCGTCCAGTTCGGCGCGGTGGGCGTCGAAGTAACCGGCCTCGGCCTCGTAGGCGGCGCGGCGGACGGCGGGGTCCAAATTTTCCTTATAAGGGCCAAGCTGGGGGATGGTCAGCTGCTTGCCGTCGAACTCGACCAGTGCACCGCCGTAGACCTGCTGGTACTGGCTGACCAGCGCGTTGTACTCCTTCTGGAGGTCGATGGTGCGGTCGTCCATGCCCAGCACGGCGTTCTTCATGCTGGCCACGCAGGTGGTGCCGAAGGCCTCGGTCAGGGCATCGACGTGGGGGTTGGCCAGGAAGGCCCGGCTGATCTCCACGCTGGCGTTCTGCACGGCGGGGCCGTTGGCATCGAAGAAGTCCTGCTCAGCCTTCCAGGCGGCATCGCGGGTGTCGCAGGTGTAGTGGATGGAAGCCAGGTTGGCGGCGGTGTTGTAATCGGCAAATGCGCGGCTCTGCTCGTAGTAGACCGCGACCAGCGCTTCGCCGGAGGCAGCGGATTCGGCTTTGGCGGCCAGCTCCTTGCAGCGGGCCAGCAGCGCGTCGATGTCCGGGCGGGTGTAAGTCATCTCATGGAATTTCATAGACGGATACGTCCTTTCTGTATCAAGTTTGTTCCATCTTATCACGTTTTGCGCTGACAGTCAAAGAAAACTGTGAATGGCTTGACTTTTCATCACAGGCGCGTATAATAAAAGTGATGAATGTAAACGAGTTTCCATGGAGACTCACAACAGCAAGCAAGAAGCCCCCGGAGCGGCAACTCCGAGGGGCTTCTGCTTTTTTGGCAGAACTCCCAAAAAAGAGTGCCTCAAATTGTGAAATCTGTGGCAGAGGTGCGATTGAAACCGCCCGAAAAAAGGCATATAATAGCAGTATCAACAGAGTAAGACCATGCGCGTTAAGTGCCGCATCAACGGGGAGTTGTGCTGCGGACGAAGGGAGACCCGCGGTGCATGGTCTGCATCCCGCTGCTGCATGGACTTGGGTGCAGGCGAGACCGGCTGCGGCCCTGCCTGGAAGTGAAACTTGTTGGATTCACGCCCTCCTTTGTGCGGTTCGTCACAGGGGAGGGCGTTTTGTCTTCTCCTGCATCATCCGGAATGGAGGATCAACGATGAATCATTCCAAATTGTCCGTTCGTACCCTGACGATGCTGGCCCTGCTCACGGCCATGAGCATCATCTTTGCCCGCGTGTTCACGGTGTCCACCGGATTCCTGCGGTTCAACCTGGGCGCTCTGCCCACCCACCTGGCAGCAGTCTGGTTCGGCCCGGCGGGCGGTTTTGTCGTGGGCGCACTGGCCGACATGATCGGCGGCACCCTGTCCGGCTATTCTATCAACCCGCTCATCACGCTGGGAGCCGGTTCGGTGGGTCTGGTGTCCGGTCTGCTGTACCGGTCTCTGCATGAGATGCGCCTGGGCCTGCGGCTGCAGATCAGCATTCTGGCGGGCCATCTGGTGGGTTCTGTGGTCATCAACTCGCTGGCCCTCCACCTCTTCTACGGCTACCAGTGGGCGCTGCTGGCTGCCCGCATCCCCAACGCGCTGGTGCTGAGCGTGGTGAACACCCTCCTCGTCCGCATCCTGCTGGAAAACAAGGCGCTGACCGCTCTGGTCCGAAAAGCATAAAAAAGCATAAACCAGACCCTCTCTGTCAGCACGGATGGAGAGGGTCTCTCTGAAGGAACGTGGCATCATGAACTACGAAGAAGCAATGCAATACATCCACGCGGTGCAGTGGGCGGGGCATAAGCCCGGCCTGACCCGCACACGCACCCTTCTGGCTGCGCTGGGCGAACCCCACAAACGGCTGAAGTTCGTCCATGTGGCGGGCACCAACGGCAAGGGAAGCACCGCAGCCATGCTGGCGTCCTGCCTGCAGGCGGCGGGGTATCGGGTGGGGCTGTACACCTCTCCCTTCATCAACCGGTTCAATGAGCGCATTCAGGTGAACGGCGAGCAGATCAGCGACGAGGAACTGGTGCGCCTGGTGGAAACGATCCGGCCCGCCGCAGATGCCATGGCCGATGTGCCCACCGAGTTCGAGATCATCACAGCGCTGGGGATGCTCTGCTTTGCCGAGCAGCACTGCGACATCGTGGTACTGGAAGTGGGGCTGGGCGGTGCGCTGGATTCCACCAACATCATCGACCCGCCGGAGTGTGCGGTCATCACGGCGCTGGGCATGGACCATGTGAAGGAGCTTGGCCCCACCATCGCGGACATCGCAGCGGCCAAGGCGGGCATCCTCAAGCCGGGCAGTCCGGTGGTGAGCTACGGCGGTGTGCCGGAGGCCGACGCCGTCATCGCCCGCACGGCGGCAGAGCAGAACGCCCCGCTCCATGTGGTCGATTTCTCGAAGCTGACCGTGGAGGGCGGCGACCTGGACGAAGTGACCTTTGACTTCGACGGCCTGAACGGGGTGCACCTGCCTCTCATTGGCAGCTACCAGCCCCGGAATGCCGCCGTCGCCATCACGGTGCTGCGGGTGCTGCGGGAAAAGGGCTGGAACATCCCGGAGGAGGCCATCCGGCAGGGTCTGGAGACCGTCCGCTGGCCGGGTCGGTTTGAGCTGCTGCGGCACACGCCCGCTTTCCTGCTGGACGGCAGCCACAACGCCCACGGGATGCGGGCTACGGTCCAGAGTCTGAACGACCGTTTCCCCGGCCAGAAATTCGTCTTTCTGCTCAGCATCATGGCCGACAAGGACGTGGACGAGATGCTGGAGCTTCTGCTCCCGCTGGCAAACCGGTTCGTGACGGTGGCAGCGCATACCCCGCGCGCCATGCCCGCCGAAACGCTGGCGGAGCATATCCGGGTGCGGGGCGGCACGGCGGAGCCTGCCCCGTCCATCGAAGCCGGAGTGGCCCGCGCGGTGGAGCTGGGCGGCACCGGCCCTGTCTGTGCGCTGGGGACGCTGTACTTCTCCGGCGAGGTGCGGGAAGCGTTTCGGAAGATCTGCCCTCTCAGTCGCTAACGCGACAGCTCCCCCAGAGGGGGAGCCACTCGCGGGCCGGTTTTGATCGTGCTGAATGAGCAGAGTTTTTCAAAACCATAAAATAGAGTGCTCCGCTGTTTCGATTCACAGCATCTGCAAAAACGCTCTTTTGTTAGAGCTATCGTGTAGATGCCGCTGGTCTTGACAGCGGAGCACTTTCGTTTACGGGATTCGAAAACATTCAGCGTTCAGCAGGGGGCTGCCCGGCCTGCCAATGGCTCTCCCTTTGGGAGAGCTGGCAACGCGAATGCGTTGACGGAGAGGGTACGAAAAAGCGCTTCCCCATGCAGGTTGGGGAAGCGCTTTTTCTGTCCCGTACAGGACAGGGTAAATGATAAGAAGGTAAATGAAGAAAATAGCAATATAAATTAGAAGGATGAACACAAGAGCCGTGGGGGCAAAGCGCGTCGCAGTCGTTGTATCCCACTGCCGCTCTTGTTGGATACAAGATAGCACTTTTCGAAACAAAATGCAAGAGGTTTTTTGAAAAAAGTTCTGGAAATCGAACAAAAATCTGATATTTTGTCACAACGCACAAAATTGGCAGGACATTCTCGGCAAAACTGATAAAACAAGCTCCCCTAGCACCGGAAACATCCGCAAAAACACGTGGGTAGGAAAAGAATCTGCAAAACCCGCAGATGGATTCTTTACAACCGAAACCGGGTGTGTTAAGATGAATACAAGCATGTTAAAATGCGGTACTGCAGCCTGCAAAGACGGCAGGAGGGGAGCCGAGCCTTTTTGCGCCGGCGGCCCGGAAAACGAAACGTGAGGAACTCTATGGAACGAACGATCACCAAAGAAAAAATCCGGTTCGGCGGGCGGAAGCCGCTGTTTACCCAGAAAGAGCTGCTGCTTCTGACCGGTCCGCTGCTGGTGGAGCAGCTGCTGGAAGTGACGGTGGGCATGGCGGATACGATGATGGTCTCCCGCTGCGGCGAAGCGGCCATCTCCGGCGTCAGCCTGGTGGATATGATCAACAACCTCATCATCGTGCTGTTCGCGGCGCTGGCCACGGGCGGTGCGGTGGTGGTCAGCCAGTATCTGGGGGCCAGAGAGCAGAAACACGCGGATGCCAGCGCCGGTCAGCTCATCCTGCTCAGCGGCCTGTTCGGCGCGGCGGTGGGCGTCGTCTGCTTTGTGATGGCCCGGCCCATGATCCGCCTGGTTTATGGCTCGATCGAAGCCGACGTGCTGGATGCCGGTGTGCGCTACCTGAAGGTCATTGCCCTGAGCTATCCGTTCCTGGCGCTGTACAATGGTGGGGCCGCCCTGTTCCGGAGCATGGGCAACTCCAAGATCTCGATGCAGATCAGCCTGTTGATGAACATCATCAACATCGTGGGCAACGCCGTCTGCATCTTCGGTCTGAAAATGGGCGTTGAGGGTGTTGCGTGGCCCAGCGTCCTCTCCCGCGTGGTGGCAGCGGCCCTGATCCTGCGCAAGTGCTATCATAAGGAGACCGGCAATGTGTTGAGCATTCCCAAAACGCTGCGGCTGGATGCCGGGCTGTCCCGGCGCATCCTGGGCATCGGCATCCCGTCTGCCTTTGAAAACAGTCTGTTCGAGGCAGGCCGCATCCTTGTGGTCAGCATGATCTCGACGTTTGGCACGGTGCAGATCGCCGCCAACGCTGTGGCCAACAACCTCGACGGTATGGGCGTCATCCCCGGCAAGGCGATCAGTCTGGCCATGATCACGGTCGTGGGCCGGTGCATTGGCGCGGGGGATCACGAGCAGGCCATCTATTACACCCGCAAGCTGCTGCTCTGGGCGTACCTTACCATGAGCCTTTCCAATGGCGCGATCCTTCTGTTCGTGAAGCCGCTGGTGGGCATCTATGCACTTTCCGGTGCGACCATGGAGCTGGCCATTCTGCTGGTGCAGATCCATGCGGGCTGCGCGTTGTTCCTGTGGCCGACCTCCTTCGTGCTGCCCAATGCGCTGCGCGCCGCCAACGACGTGAAGTTCACGATGGTGGTATCCATCCTCAGCATGGCGTTCTGGCGGCTGGGCTTCAGCTACCTCATCTGTGTCCGGATGGGGCTGGGTGCGGTCGGTGTCTGGATCGCCATGGTGGTGGACTGGGTCTGCCGCGTGACCTGTTTTGCCGCCCGCTTCCACAGCGGTGCATGGAAGACGAAATATCAAGCATAACATCAAAGGAGCAATGCGATGAAACTCATCAGCTGGAACGTCAATGGCCTGCGGGCCTGCCTGACCCACGATTTTGCCGCGAGCTTTGCGGCGCTGGATGCCGATATCTTTTCGGTGCAGGAGACCAAGATGCAGCCCGGTCAGGCGGATTTCGCCCCGGAGGGCTACACCGAATACACCTATTCTGCCGAGAAGAAGGGCTACTCCGGCACGGCCTGCTGGTGCAGACAGCCGCCGCTGGCGGTGACGACCGGCATCGGCATTGAGGAACACGACCATGAGGGCCGGGTCCTGACGCTGGAATATCCGGCGTTCTACCTCGTCAACTGCTACACCCCCAACAGCCAGGACGGCCTGAAGCGGCTGGACTACCGGATGACCTGGGAGGATGCGTTCCGGGCCTATCTGCTGGCGCTGGATGCGAAAAAACCGGTCATCCTCTGCGGCGACCTGAACGTCGCCCACACCGAACAGGACATCAAGAACGCAAAGACCAACCGGATGAGCGCGGGCTTCACCGACCAGGAGCGGGCCAAGATGACCGAGCTGCTGGAGGCCGGGTTTGCCGACAGCTTCCGGGTCCTCCACCCGGACGAGGTGAAATACAGCTGGTGGAGCTACCGCTTTCATGCCCGCGAGAAGAACGCAGGCTGGCGCATCGACTACTTTATCGTTTCCCGCCGCATTGCCGACAAGATCCGCGCGGCGGAGATCCACAACGAGATCTTCGGCTCTGACCACTGCCCGGTGGAACTGGTCATTGACCTGTGAGCTTCCATTCGTTTTGAATCAACAAAGGAGAGTATCCATGCTCAAGAATTATCTGCTCGTCTTCTTCGTCTCGATGGTGCCCGTGGTGGAGCTGCGCGGTGCCATCCCCATCGGCCTGGGTCTGGGCCTGCCGGTGCTGCCCACCTACGTCATCTGTGTGCTGGGCAATATGCTGCCGGTGCCGTTCATCTATCTGTTCGCCCGGCGGTTCCTCATCTGGGGCTACCACAAGCCGGTCATCGGCCCCATCTGCCGGTTCTTCATCGTCAAGGGCGAAAAGGGCGGCCGCAAGCTGGAAGAGAAGGCCGGCAAAGGCCTGACCGTGGCGCTGCTGCTCTTCGTGGGCATCCCGCTGCCCGGCACCGGTGCCTGGACCGGTACGCTGGCGGCGTCCATCCTCGACATGAAGTTCAAGGATGTCCTCATCGCCTGCATGGGCGGTGTGCTGCTGGCCGGTATCATCATGGGCCTGGCCAGCATGGGCGTTCTGGGCGCGGCCAGCAGCCTGTTTGCGGTATGACCCTCTCAGTCATCGCTGCGCGATGCCAGCTCCCCCGAAGGGGGAGCCCTTGGCAGGCCGGGCAAACCCTGCTGTTCGCATGGGCCCAATTTGGCGCAAGGCAGCGGGCCCTGTCCGAATGGGCAGCGGCTGCGGGACAATGCTTGAACAAAGAACTCTTGTCAAACTGCCGTGAATCGAGACAGCAGAGCCCGGCCGTTCTCAAAATCAAAAAACCTTGCTCATCCAGCGCAGCCACCACCGACTCGCCAGTGGCTCCCCCTTCGGGGGAGCTGGCAAACCGGACACGGTTTGACTGAGAGGGTGAGGCTGGCAATCTTGCGCGAAATGTGTTAGAATAGACAGCAATGTGTCTGTTAAGACAAAAGAAAGGACGAACCAACCATGGATCAGGCTTTGAACCAGAAGATCGACGCATTCATTGCGGCGAACAAGGAGCAGTGGCTCAAGGATATTGAGGCGCTTGTTTCCATCAACAGTGTGGAGAGCACCCCCGCAGAGGGCGCACCCTTTGGCCAGGGTGCACGCGCAGCGCTGGATAAGACGCTGGAACTGGCCGCAGGCATGGGCTTTGCCACCCGCAACTGCGAAAACTACATCGGCTATGCAGAGCTGCCCGGCGCAGACGCCGAGAAGTATCTGGCCACCATCTGCCATGTGGACGTCGTGCCCGAAGGCAACGGCTGGACGGGCGACCCGTTCCAGATGGAGGTCCGGGACGGCTGGCTCATCGGCCGCGGTGTGGCCGACGACAAAGGCCCCATGATCACCATCCTGTATGCCCTGAAGTTCCTCAAGGAGCAGGGCTATTCGCTCAAGTACCCCATCCGCGCCCTCGTCGGCGACAACGAGGAGACCAGCATGGCCGATGTGAAGTATTACCTCAAGCATTACCCGGCCCCGGTCTTCTGCTTCACCCCGGATGCGGAGTTCCCGGTCTGCAACGGCGAAAAGGGACACTTCGGTGCCGAGCTGGTCAGCCCGGTCTGCAACGGTGAGATCAAGGATTTCGTGGGCGGCGTGGCCAACAATGCTGTGCCGGACCGTGCCAGCGCGCTGGTCGAGACTGACATCACCAAGCTGAAGAACGCCCCCAACATCACGCTGGAGCCGGAAGGCAGCGGTGTGCGCATCCGCGGCTGGGGCAAGTCCGGCCATGCAGCGACCCCGCAGGGCACCGTCAATGCCATCGGTCTGGTGGTGGACTACCTGCTGGACAACGGCCTGTGCAACGAGGCCGAGCGCGCCTATCTGGAAGCGCTGAAAAAGCTGCACTCTTCCACGGCCGGTGAGGGCATCGGTGTCGCCTGTGCCGACGGCCCCTTCGGCCCGCTGACCGTCATCGGCGGACGCATCTTCATGCGGGACGGCAGATTCGTGCAGACGCTGGACAGCCGCTATCCCACCTGCACCACCGGCGACCGGATGGCAGAGCAGATCCGTGCGGCCATCGGCGAGGGCGCTTTCCTCGAAAACGTCGAGAGCGCCGAGCCGTTCTACATCGGGGCTGACACCCCTGCCATCAAGGCCTGCATCGACACCTACAACGAGGTCACCGGGGAGAACGCCACCCCGTTCACCATGGGCGGCGGCACCTACGCCCGCCACTTCCCCTATGCGGTCAGCTTTGGCCCGGAGCACAACGACGTCAAGCTGCCTGCTTTCGGCGGCCCGATGCACGGTGCCAACGAGTCTGCTCCCATCGACAAGCTGCTGGAGGCCATGAAGATCTACATCGTGGCTCTGCTACGCCTTGAGGAGATCGACTTCTGATGGCGGCGAAGGTGCTTGTCATCGACGGGCAGGGCGGCGGTCTGGGCCGGCAGCTGGTGTCTGCCCTGGCAGCGGCCTGCCCGGAGGCAGAACTGACTGCTGTGGGCACCAACAGCCTGGCCGCGAACGCCATGCTCAAGGCGGGGGCCTCCCGCGCTGCCACCGGCGAGAACGCGGTGGTGGTCAACTGCCGCCATGCGGACGTCATCGTGGGGCCCATCGGCATCGTCATTGCGGATGCCCTTCTGGGCGAGATCACCCCGGCCATGGCGGCTGCGGTCTGCCAGAGCGGGGCCAAGAGGGTGCTCGTGCCCATCAACCACTGCGAGAACTACGTGGTCGGTGTGCCGGATCAGCCCGTCAGCCAGCTCGTGGCGGCTGCGGCCCAGAAAGTGAAGGAACTTTGTTCCGGAATCGGTTGAGCGGACTTTTTTCAAACTTCTTGAAACAGGGGAGGCCGCATGTTAAAATAAGAGCGGAAAAGCTCTGGAGGAAATGCGGATGGAAACAAAGTGTGCAAAGCAGCCGCTGGTCAGCGTCATCGTTCCGGTCTACAAGGTGGAAGCCTATCTTCAAACCTGTGTGGACAGCATTCTGGAACAACCGTATGAGAATATCGAGATCATTCTTGTGGACGATGGTTCGCCGGACCGCTGCCCGATGATCTGCGAAGAGTATGCACAAAAAGACCCGCGTATCCGGGTGATCCATCAGGAGAACCGGGGTCTGCCTGGGGCGCGGAACACGGGCCTGCGGGCAGCAAGCGGGGAGTGGATCATCTGTGTGGATTCGGATGATCTGTGGAAATCGGATCTGCTGGAATCGGTCATGGCGGTCGCGAGCGATGCGGTGGACCTGATCGCCTTCAGCTATATGCCGTATCCGGAAGGACAGCCGCTGCCGCAGCCCAGCCCGCTTCGCACGGGAACCTACCGCACCGGCGGGCGGGAACTGCTGAACGCGCTGCAGCTCGGTCTGCTGGATGAATATCACCGCGCCGTGCCGTATTATTTCGGAGCCTGCTGGATCGAACTGGTGCGGAGAGACTTCCTGGAAGAGAACCATCTCTATTTTGATGAGAGCCTGAAGCAGTGCGAAGACATGATCTGGAACCTGAATCTGCTGGAGCGGGCGCATTCCGTTGGGATTCTGGATAAAGACCTTTACTATTATCGGCTGCGTCCGGACTCCATGTGCCATATTCATGACAAGCGGCTGCCGGGCTATCTGGATACGGTCGATCAGCGGGTCATGGAATTTGGTCAGCGGGAAAAGAAGGGCGCAGACTTCTGGGCGGCCTACGATATCTGGCTCATGAAGACGTATGTTCGTCTGTTGGACAAGTGCTATTTCAACCCTGCAAATCCGGACGGCCCGGTCCAGGCCTGGCGCGCCTGGCGGAAGATGATCGACGACTGCCCGACGCTCCGGCGCCTTTCGAAAGCGCCCCTCAAGGAATTTTGGAACAACCGGAAGCGCTATGTCCCACTGTTCTTTTTCCGGTTCCGGGTGCCGCTGTATCTGATGACACGGCTCACATACGGGAAATTGCAACGGCACGATCAGGGGTATGCGGACAAAGCCCGCCGCCGTGCGGAATGAGTTCCCATGTCGGTGAAAACACATCTTGACGGAAAAAAGCATCCTGACCGGACGGATCCGGGTCAGGATGCTTTTTTGCTGCGGCAGGATGCCGGTCATTTCGGGCTGCGTTTCCGGATGTCGTGGATGGTCGGCGGCACATCGCCCTGCGCGGCCTTCTCCATGGCACTGATGCGGCGGTCAAGGTCGGTGATGCGCTGGGCGACCACATCGGGCAGATCCTGCTGGTCGAGGTCGTCGGCGGGGTTGACAGCCTTGTTGTTGATGCGGACCACCTCGGCGGGTACGCCGACGGCGGTGCAGTTGGCGGGCAGGTTCTTCAGCACCACGCTGCCCGCGCCGATGCGGGCGTTGTCGCCGATGTAGACCGGGCCAAGCACCTTGGTGCCTGCGCCGATCAGCACGTTGTTGCCCAGCGTGGGGTGGCGCTTGCCGGTGTCCTTGCCGGTGCCGCCCAGCGTGACGCCGTGGTAGATGGTGCAGTTGTCACCGATCTCAGTCGTCTCGCCGAAGACGATGCCCATGCCGTGGTCGATGAACAGGCACCTGCCGATCCGGGCACCGGGGTGGATCTCGATGCCGGTCTTATGCCGGCCGCGCTGGCTGACCCATCGCGCCAGAAAAAAGTGCCCGCGCTCATACAGCCAGTGCGCGATGCGGTGATAGACCAGAATGTGAAAGCCGGGGTACAGCAGAATGACCTCCAGCACGCTGCGCGCGGCGGGGTCCTTGCGCTGGATGTTCCGTGCGTCCTCCAATAAACCCATGTGGGGAACCCTCCCTTTTCCAATGCCGCCCGCGGCGGCTCTCTTGTTTGAGTATTATGATAACACATCTGAACTTTAATGTACAGCATTTTGCTAGGGATTGCGGCCTCAAATTTCCGGTTCGGAGAGGGGATTTTATTTTTTCGGTAGAGTAGCTAAAATTTGCTGAGTTCGGCCCGAAACCTTTTTACAAAGAAAAAAGCCCGGAAGCATTGACACATTTCGCGCTTCTATGCTAAAATATAACGAAACAAATGCACGAACAAAGGAGACGCCGACATGCTGTCAAAAATGAACGCAAAACTGGAAAATCAGTTTGCTGCCTTTTTTGCAGTGGGTTCCGTGTTTCCTTTTTTGCGTGATTCGAACTTTTCCATTTGAGGAAAAGTTCTTTTTTTTGCCCAATCGAGCGCACACCAAAAACAGGGAGGTATCGTACCATGCTGCTTGTAAACGCTGTCAACACGGAAGGACGCCCCGTGGAGCTGTTCGTCAGGGACGGAAAGATCGCGGCGGTCGGCCAGGATCTGGAGGCTCTGGCCGGGGAGAACGAGGTCGTTCTGGATGCCGGGGGGCTTACCGTGCTGCCCGCCTTCGTCGATCTGCACTGCCACTGGCGCACACCGGGCTTTGAATATAAGGAGGACATCGAGACGGGCAGCCGTGCAGCGGCTGCGGGCGGCTACACCTTCGTCAACCTGATGCCCAACACCAAGCCCGTCTGCTCTTCGGCTGCGCAGGCCGCAATGGTGGAGCAGAAGGCCGCAGAGGTGGGCTTGTGCGATGTGAACCAGACCGTCTCCATCACCGAGAACTTTGATGGCAAGACGCTGGACCACCTCAAGACCCTGCCCGCCAGCGTCCGGTTCATAACCTCCACAAAGAACAGACGATCATGCGAGGTAGCCGTATCACGGATCTTATCCACGCATTCCATGATCGTGTTCAAGGCCGTATCATAACCGATCGTCGTATCCGTGCCATACAAGTCATTATCAATCGTACCCGGCAATCCTACGATCGGGAAATTAAACTCCTGAGCGAAAATACGCGCTCCCGTCAACGTTCCGTCACCACCGATAGCGATCAAGGCATCGATCCCATGCTCTTGCAACTTATCATAGGCCTGTTTTCGTCCCTCGGGAGTCTTGAACTCCACGCAACGGGCGGTCTTAAGAATTGTTCCACCGCGCTGAATTATATTACTGACATTTTGTGTCTTAAACTCTTCAATCTCATCTAGGATCAACCCTTTGTAACCACGGTAAATACCTTTCACTCTCATTCCGTTATAAATAGCGGAACGTGTTACCGCACGAATAGCGGCATTCATTCCCGGGGCATCACCTCCGGACGTTAAAATACCAACACACTTTACTGTAGACATAGCGTCATTGATTTTAATGTTCTCCGGCAAAAGTAGTAAATATTTAGTTATCCTTCTGTCTTTCTCCCGGAAAGTTCACGTAATTTTAATCAAAATATCATTCCGAAGCATTCAGTTCCTTGATCCGGACCGCCACTTCCTCCATCAACCACTTGGGAGTGGATGTAGCGCCGCAAACCCCGACCCGGCGCACGCCCTCGGGCAAAGGCTCGGTAATCTCTGATACCTCGGAAATAAAAAGCGTATTCGGGTTCGCTTTCCGGCACTCCTCGAACAGCATCTTTCCGTTGGAACTTTTACGACCGGCCACAAAATAGACCCAATCGTGGCTGGAGGCGAACGCTTTTATATTCGGAAGACGATTCGCCACCTGACGGCAAATCGTATCGTAATAATTAAACTCCACCCCTTCCGCCATCCGCTGCTTGATCTCAGCCACTACCGCCTTGAATCCATCCAAGGACTTCGTGGTTTGGGAAAACAGACTGATCGCACGGGTAAAGTCCAGACGATCGAGGTCTTCTATTTTCTCGATAACAATCGCCGTACCTTCCGTCTGCCCCACCAAGCCATTCACCTCCGCATGGCCTTTCTTTCCATAGATAACCAACTGGGTGTTATTCGCCCGGGTCTCTTGATAACATTTATGGATCTTGCGCTGCAAACGCAAGACAACCGGGCAAGTAGCATCTATAATCGTGATATTGTTTCGCTTCGCTAAAGAATAGGTAGAAGGTGGCTCGCCATGCGCCCGGAGCAACACCTTCCGGTCTCTCAACTTTGAAAGGCCATCATGATCGATCGTATGCAGCCCCATATGCTCCAACCGCTCCACCTCCAAACTGTTATGAACGATATCGCCTAGGCAATACAGCGTATCCGTATTACCCAGCTCCCGCTCCGCGCTTTCTATGGCGGTAACAACCCCAAAGCAGAATCCGGAATCTTTATCTATCTCGACTTCTATCATATCTATAATATCATTAACAAACAAGCACTTACAGTTTTCTTAATTTTCAATCACAAGAAACTAAAGTTTCTTCATAACAAAACTAGAGTTTTCCCTAAGAGAAACTTTTGTTTCCTAGTAACGAAACTACAGTTTTCATTCGAAGAGACAAAAGTTTTCTTTATAGGAAACTCCAAGCACTCGTTTATGAACCGATCGCTTTATGATATTGTTCCAGCAACCAAGCCTTTTGCTCGTCCAAGGTCATATGGGAATTATCCAGCACCAAGGCATCATCCGCCTGTCTCAAAGGACTTTCCTCCCGGGTTGAATCTATATAATCCCGCTTCTTCACATTCTCCAGCACTTCCTCGTAAGAAGCGGGGATCCCCTTCGCCTCCAGCTCATCGACCCGGCGCTTGGCACGTACCTCCGGCGAGGCCGTCACGAAAAGCTTCAACTCCGCATCCGGGAATACGACCGTACCGATATCACGGCCATCCATCACGATGCCTTTCGCCTTCCCCATCTCTTGTTGCTTAGCGACCAACGCACGGCGCACAAAGCCTAGAGTAGCTACCGGACTCACTTTATCCGCCACTTCCATGCCACGGATCTCTTTCTCTACATTCACACCGTTCAAATAGGTATCCGGCCGGCCGGTCTCCGCGTTCAAACGAAATGAAATATCGATATCATGGATAGAAGCCTTCAGCTCTTCCTCCTTAATCTTCTCTCCCTCAAAAAATCCATGCTGGATGCAATACAAAGTCACGGCCCGATACATGGCACCCGTATCGATATACGTATATCCGATCTCCTTGGCAAGATCTTTTGCCATGGTACTTTTGCCACTGGAAGAGTGGCCGTCTATAGCGATAACTATTTTCTTCATATATATATTAATGTATAGGTTTATTCTGTCACCTTCTTAAAATCGGCCAAGGTCGTAGATACGCTAATCATCATCGACATGGCGGACGGATGATATTTCGCCAGCGAGAAGCCCACGTCAAACATCTTGATCCTTACGCCTGCGCCAGCCGAGAAGCCGGAGAAACTTCCCCCGCCTTTCAACTTCATATCCATATTGACCTTCGGATTGAATCCTACGCCTATCCAAAAGTTCTCGGACGGGATAAAATCCACGCCGATGATAAAATGCTTCGCCAACGTCTTAACGAAAGAATCCCCGTCATACTCTTTATCCGTATTATCGATATAATCGAACTTCCAACGGTTCAAGTATTGGGCCGTCAAAGAAAAACGAATCGGGGCATGCGCCATTTTCTGCGTGATACCCATCTGGATATCCCAAGGCATCTTTTGTCGCTCATCCTCGTAAGCTTTCAGTTGCGCGCCGATATTCTTCAAGGCGAAACCAAAAGAAAAACCCTTATCCGAATTATAATAACTCAATCCCGCATCCACGCATAAACCGATAGAGGTATAATCAGCCAGCCCCGAATACAAGAACTTCAACGACAATCCACCCCGCCAACGCTCGCTCAAGTCGCGGGAGTAGAAACCATTTACGCTGATATCTTTCGCCGAAAGACTCGCTCCGGTCACGACATTATCCGGCAACACCTCCTGGATATCGCCATAGCTTATAAACGTAGCGCCTACGCCCCAAGCCCCTTTCTCGCCATGCGCTTTCGTGAACAAGGCACTCCCTACGTTGATATCCGAGATGTAATTCATATAATTCAAGTTGATCATCCCATCCATCTCCGCGCCTAGCAACGCCGGATTATGGAAAATAAGTGAAGGATCTCTTTCTACCAACGCCACGGTATGCCCACCCAAGGCGTTAGCCCGGGTCGAGGTCGGAAAACGTAAGAAAGTATACGCCTCGCTCCCGTTTTGCGCTGAGACAGACAGTGTAACAACGAATAAAATCAGTATAAATAGTTTATTTCTCATATTTTCATGCAAAAAATCGTTCAAAGATACATTAATTCGGAAAAATGTTTTTACTTTACACCCGCAAATCTCAGAAATACGGATTTCACATTAACAGAAACGGGAAAAATGCCAAAAAGGTATATAATCGCTCTCATTTTTGTTTGATATATGAAATAATTTGTATTTTTGCAGAAGTGAAAAACACTTATAAATTATTATAAACGTATGGAAATTAAAAAATCACCGAAAGCGGACCTTGAGAAAGGTAAGACCCTAAGCATCCTTATGGGATTTGTAGTGGGCTTAGCTGTCTTGTTCGTGGGCTTCGAATGGAGTACCCGCGATGTAATGGTCGTTCAGGCTAGCGAGGGTGTAGCAGACATCATCGCTGAGGAAGAAGTGGAAATCACGAGACCGGAGAATACGCCTCCTCCACCTCCACCACCTCCAGCACCAGTTGTAACCGAGGTTTTGAACGTTGTTGAAGACGACGTTGAATTGGAACAGCAAGATATCTTATCATCAGAGGATGACCAAACCTCAGCGCAGGAGGCTGTTTATACTCCCCCCGCAGTTGTAGAAGAGGAAGAAGAGTCCGCACAACAGATCTTTACAGTTGTAGAAGAAATGCCGAAGTTCCCCGGTGGAGACGCAGAATTGCTGAAGTTTATCGCTAAATCAATCAAGTATCCGGTAATCGCACAGGAAAACGGTATCCAAGGTCGTGTAATCTGCGCATTCGTGGTTAACCGAGACGGATCAGTAGTAGACGCTGAGGTATTACGTGGTGTAGACCCATCATTGGATAAAGAGGCTCTTCGTGTGATCGGTACCATGCCTAAATGGACTCCGGGTAAGCAGAGAGGTAAACCAGTACGTGTTAAGTATACTGTGCCTATCACGTTCAGATTGCAATAGTATAACATTAAACATATCAAAAAGGCTGCTTTATTTTCGCAGCCTTTTTTTATTTCATAACTCCATTAATTGATACAGCTATGTTAGCATTCGAGAATATACTTCAAAGAATAGAAAGCGAGATCTCTCAACTACAATTCACCAATCCTCCTAAGAGCTTATACGAGCCGATAGAGTACATCTTGTCCCTCGGAGGAAAAAGAATACGTCCGGCGTTAACGTTGATGGCATGTAATATATATAATAATAGTATAGAGAATGCGATCAAACCCGCTTTAGGTCTGGAAGTTTTCCATAACTTCACCTTGCTGCACGACGACCTGATGGATGAAGCTGATAAAAGAAGGAACAAACCTACCGTACACAAGGTATGGAATGCCAATACGGCGATTCTTTCCGGAGACGCGATGCTAATAGCGGCTTATCAATTAATCGGATCAACGGAACACGGCCACCTCAAACAAGTGTTGGATTTATTTACGCAAACCGCGGCGGAAATATGTGGCGGCCAACAATTCGACATGGAATTCGAGTCTCGCATGGATGTAAGCGAGGAAGAATACATCGAGATGATCCGGCTAAAGACAGCCGTACTACTGGCCTGCGCCCTTAAAACAGGTGCCTTACTCGGTAAGTTGCTTGGCGAGCCATCAAAAGTACGCTTTGACTGCCTTACTCGCGGCGGCGACATCATAGACTACAA
>ENA-UEOR01000960-UEOR01000960.1-human-gut-metagenome-genome-assembly--contig:-NODE-960-length-17783-cov-8.989890_pt1 | contig 17783 bp, 20 predicted proteins | sample MGYA00242887_ERZ507890 | MGnify/ENA primary metagenome ERZ507890 (study PRJEB26167, sample SAMN06115431) | human gut metagenome | host: Homo sapiens | place: China:Guizhou | collected 2014-10-21...
AAAACAGATCAAGTATCCGCTTTCTGCAAAGGATGATCAGGGACGTCTTCTCTGCGGTGCCGGTGTCGGTATCACCGGAAACATGATGGAGCGTGTCGATGCCCTGGTTGCTGCCCATGTCGATGTCATCGTTGTCGATTCCGCACACGGTCATTCCAAAAACATTCTGGAAGCCGTAAAGAAGATCAAGGCAAAATACCCAGATCTGCAGGTTATCGCCGGAAACATTGCAACCGGTGCTGCTGCACAGGCACTGATTGATGCCGGAGCTGATGCAGTTAAAGTTGGTATCGGACCTGGTTCTATCTGTACCACACGTATCGTTGCCGGTATCGGTGTTCCACAGATCTCCGCAATCATGGACTGCTATGAAGTTGCAAAACAGAGCGGCATCCCTGTCATCGCCGATGGTGGTATCAAATACTCCGGTGATATGACAAAGGCTATCGCAGCCGGTGCAAACGTATGTATGATGGGTTCCATGTTTGCAGGATGTGACGAAGCACCTGGTACATTTGAGCTCTTCCAGGGAAGAAAATACAAAGTATACCGTGGTATGGGTTCCATCGCTGCCATGGAAAACGGAAGCAAAGACCGTTACTTCCAGGAAGGTGCAAAGAAACTTGTTCCGGAAGGCGTAGAAGGCCGTGTTGCTTACAAGGGAACACTTGAAGATACCGTCTTCCAGCTGATCGGTGGTATCCGTTCCGGTATGGGTTACTGCGGATGTCCTACCATTGAGGATCTCAAGGAAAGAGGTAAATTTGTCAAGATTTCCGCTGCTTCCTTACGTGAGAGCCATCCACACGATATTCACATTACAAAAGAAGCTCCAAACTACAGTACCGATGACAATAAATAAATCATAATAAATATAATTTGAGGTGAATTTTATTGGGCCCCAGTGAGACAGGTCAATTAATTGCAATAATTATCCTGCTGTGTCTGTCAGCGTTTTTTTCGTCGTCAGAGACAGCTCTTACAACCGTAAACCAGATTCGTATGCGTACCCTTGCAGACAATGGCGATAAACGCGCTGCACGGGTATTGCATGTAACCGGAAATCCGGGAAAAATGTTATCTGCCATTCTGATCGGAAACAATATTGTAAATCTTTCGGCATCTTCCATTTCAACATCCCTTGCCATCCATCTTTTTGGAAACACGGGTGCGGGAATTGCCACAGGTATTCTTACATTTCTGATACTGATCTTCGGTGAAGTAACACCAAAAACCATGGCAACCATCAAAGCCGATTCCATGTCTTTGACAGTAGCCGCTCCAATAGGACTTCTGATGAAAATACTTACTCCTGTTATTTTTATCATCAACAAGCTCTCTCTCAGACTGATGTTTCTGCTGCATGTCAATATCAAAGATGCACAGAAAAAGATGACAGAAGAAGAGCTCCGCACCATTGTTGACGTAAGTCAGGAAAATGGTGTCATCGAACATGAAGAACGGGATATGATTCATAATCTCTTTGATTTCGGTGATGCAGAAGCCAAGGAGATCATGGTTCCGCGAATTGACATGACTTTTGTTCAGGCAGATGCCACCTATCAGGAAGTACTTGATATCTTCCGTCAGGATATGTTTACACGCCTTCCTGTTTATGAAGACTCGACCGACAATGTAATCGGAATCATCAACATGAAAGACTTCCTGTTACAGAATGATACCCCGGAATTTTCCGTACGAAACCTTCTGCGGGAGCCATATTTTACATATGAGCACAAAAATACTGCAGATCTGTTTCTGGAAATGCGTAAATCCTCCATTTCCCTTGCGATTGTGCTGGACGAATACGGAGTAACCGCAGGACTCATTACTTTAGAAGACCTGTTGGAAGAAATTGTAGGGGAAATCCGTGATGAATATGATGCCGATGAAGAAGACGATATCACCCGGATCAGTGACCGCGAATTTTATGTACTTGGTTCCGCCAATCTAGATGATGTCAGTGAAGCGCTTTCCCTGCACTTTACTTCGGATGATTATGACACCATAGGAGGATATTGTCTTGGTCTTCTCGATCATCTGCCGGAAAAAAATGAAATTATTTTAACAGATAATAATATTCTTATCCGCATTGACCGGATGGAAAAAAACAGAATCGAACGGATTTACATCCGGCTTCCGGAACCTCTGGAGGAAACCGGTTCCGAACCAAAATCCGAAGAATAATCCGTAAATTCTGAGGGCTGCTTTGCAGCCCTCATTTTCATGCCAGTAACTGCCGAAGCCACACACGAAGAGAATCCTCCATGATCCATTTCGAATCTCCGGCAAGCCCTCCCCTTTCTTTTGGAATCAGATTCCGTCCGGCATCCTCAAAATATTTTTTGCTGATAAACCGGCAGTGAAACGAAATAATCTTTCCCCTCGGAAAATCTTCATCCGGATCTTTCGGTTTTACCGGATCGGGATCTCCGGAATCCGGTTTCGGATCTTCCCTGTCAGTCCCCGGAGTTTCCGGATCAGGGTCTGTCGGGTCAGGTCCTGTCGGGTCAGGTCCTGTCGGATCAGGGTCTGTCGGATCAGGGTCTGTCAGATCATCTGTGTTCTCCGTCTTCCACACTCCATAAAGATCAATTTTCGGACTGTATCTGATTATCCAGCTGTCCTTTACCACTGCCCCACATTTTAAGTCTGCTTTTTTTGCATCCGGCTTCATTGCCCATCCAACCAGTTTTTTTCCTTTCGTTTTCCACCCGATATTTTCCAAAGGCACTTTTCCATAACCATACGTCATTGTCTGCACATCCATTTCCGTATCATCTTTTGAACTGTTCCGGTGAAAGAAAATCTGCAGTTTCTTTTTCTGTCCATAGGCCACACACCGCACATCATTTGTCACATAAAATTCCTGTCTCTCTCTATCCCCGTAACAATCTCCTCTCCATTCTGCAAAATCATATCCTTTCTTTGCTTTTGCTTTTAAACATGCCGTGTATCCATAACAATACTCTCCACCACCGGAAACCGATGCAATCCCTTCCCCTGCAATCGCATCCACCCAGAAAAACAATCCCTGAATTTCTTTGTGGAAATAATTGTGAAAGGAAGTGTATGACTCTCTGCTCCAGCTTTCCGCACCGGAAATTCCCTGATAAGTCGTATATACTTTTCCAGAAACCGGTCCCTGATCATTCATGGTTCCCTGCGCTTTTCCTTTTCTTACCACAATCATACAGGCATCCATCACCATAGACGCTTTGCCTTTATTTAATGCCTGACTTGCCTTTGCATTCAACCGGTCCTTCAGGTCTCCCAGTGTCAGCGCATACAGATTATATTCTGCACCACCTTTTCTGACACGATGCACCGCATACATATAGTTTCCGCCAAGTTTAAAATACATCGTCTGCAGTTTTTTCCCGGAAGAATCCTTTACCGACAACTTCCATCCGATTGTCCGGTAGCGGATATCCGAACTTGCCAGATTTGCTTTGGTTGCATAATAGATCATCCCATCGGTTTCCGAGAACGGGAAAAAGCATACATTATTTCCATACTCCTGATAATAACCGTATGCATTTTCTGATATTCCAGCATAAATGTCTGTCTGTCTGAACGGAAGAAATGTCACCAGCAATGCCACGACCATCCCGAACACCACAATTTTTATCTTTTTTTCCATTAACCGATTGCCACCTCCCAGTATTCACATAATAACCTTCCGTTTTCATCCTGCTGTCCCCCGGTATATACCCCGATAAACTGATATATCTTCTCTCTTTTTGCAAGTGTTTTTGTATAATCCGGAAGTTCCTTTTCCGACGGAAATACACACACCGCTTTCTCAAGCATGGTGATTTTCCTGACCGGACAGTCCTTCTTTTGTAAAAACTCTTTTATCAGCCTGTCCAATTCCTTTCCCCCGAGCTTTCCCTTGGTCCACTTACGCATCAGAACATCCATTTCCTTTTTGATGTTACAGTCAGTCACACTTCCATTGCTCTGATAATACAGCCATTGCGGTGTCAGCAGGTCGGTCTCCTGCCTCTGGCTTCCTGCCATGATGCCCGGATGTGTATCATTTTGTGTATGCGCCGCAGAAGATACATGTTTTCCGTCACACAGCACGGAAAGTAACAGGGAAAACAGCATTGCAGCCACACATGCCACAATTGTCAGTGTCAGGATCACTGCATGTTTTCCTTTGGTTGTCAGTTTTCCTTTTCTATTCATACCTCCTCCTCTTGCGGCCATATTTCTTCCGTCTCTGTTTCCTCTTCGATTACTTCCGTCTCTACCAGTATCGTTTTATCGCATGCTATGGACTTATGAAATCCTCCCGGAAGTACAAAATCCTCTGTTACCCGTGCTGAAATAACACCCGAAACCATATCACAGCTTTTTACATCAATGGAAACCCTTGATGCCGTATGCAGCTGCTGCCGGATTTCCTGCCGGACAAATGCTTCAACCTCCGTGTCCGACACTCCAGTCGCATAATACCGGTTCAGATGATATTTAAGTACCTGCGAAATACAGTTTTCCATTTCATTTTTTCTTGTGGAAATACTGTAGATACTCAGACAGGAAACTATCGTATAAACTGCGATCATACAGCCCAGTATTCCTAATATTATGTTTTTCATCGACTCCTCCAGTACCCTTCAAACGCTCCCGTGTCTGTTTCACACAGTGCGCCACTCTTTGGAATTCCCTTTTCCACAACCACGCTCATTTCCGACACCAGCGCAATCAATACCAGTGCCGTCACAACCGCGATTGCCGTGCCTGCGTATTGTCTGATCAGTTCTTTCATCAACAGCCTCCGTTTCCCCAAACCTCGATCATCTGCATAATCAATCCCTGTCTGGACAGCAAAAACTGTCCCAGCGTGCCCAAAAAAACAACTCCTCCCACCGCAGCCAGTACCGCACTGCCGTATTCTTTTACCACTGCTGCCATATTCTATACCCCCGCAATCAATTGCAGAACTTTTCCGAGCCCTGCCACAACCCCTGTACCAATCACAAATAAAATTCCACCAATTCCATATTCTTCTATGATCTGTTCCATCCCATCTTCCTCCTTTTACTTTGCATAGCTTACAAATGTATGCTGTCTGTTAATTCCCAGAAAAGCAACCTGAAATGGAAACTGCATTTCAATTTTTGCCATATCAACCCCATCCATTCCATATGGTATCTGACTGACCTGCGAAACGGTTGCCACTGTGGAATTTTCATTAAAAAATGTTACTTTCAGCTGATATCCGGCTTCCTCACTCTGCAAAAAACACTGTTGTACCACGCCGGTATTAAAATCACTGTTTTCGATCTCATCAACAATCCGTGCCTGCATATCCTGTGCATTCATCACTTCCATATAGGCTGCCAGAATTCCCATTGCTGTCACCGCCATAAAAAGAGTCAGGAATACTCCCATGAATGCCTTTATGATCTGGCTCATTTTGTATCCTCCTCCCTTTTATCCAAGTCCTGCCCCTGACAGAAATGTCATCATAAACACTGCCATATCCACAAGAAGTTTTAATGACGCTGTCAATACCGGTGCAAGAAACAACAGATACATTCCACTGCTCAGATTTTTAAGCCGTCCCTTTTCTGCGACATCCAGCATCTCCAGATTCCGGTCAATCAGTTCCCCGATCTGCCGGTCTGCCCTTCCACTGTTTCCCATGGAAACGGAAAAGAGCATGCTCATGGCAGAATGTACTTCCGGAATCTGAAAACTTTTCAAAAACCGATGGTAGGGAAGCACGGACTCCGGTTCCATTTCCAGCTGACCAACCAGTATATCCAGATCCCGCCGCAGCACCGGCGGAACATGCTCCTGTGATTTCTGCAAAGCAACCTGAACGTTTTCACTCTGCAAAAGCAGAACAATATCCATCAGCCATCCCGGAAATGCACACTTGATACTGCGTACCAGCGTTTTTTTGGCAACCGCCCGTCCTACCCGGTGCTGATTTGCCATCAGAGCAACCAGAAGTAGTGCCGCCGCTGTCATCAGCTGATGTCCAAAATAATATGCAGCTGCTGCACCTGCCGCCGTCACAACAGCCAGAACTACCGACAAACGTTTCTCTTTCCGCTCATCATACCGGTAATATTCTTCTATTTTCTTTGCATCTGCCTCATCGGTATGTCCATCCAGGGTCAGCCAGTCGATGGCGAGATATTTCTGCGCTCTCGTAAAAATCAGATCATCAAGGATCACAACTACAATCGTAAGCACCTGAGAAATCAAATTTTTACTGATATCAATTTCCATAACCGGCAGATATAAAATCATCCCGCATATCAACAATGACGCAGCAATTGACATTACAATATCCACAAACATTTTCCTGCGTTCCTTCATAGAACCACAAATCCGCTGCTCCCATCTCTTTTTATCCGCCAGAAGCAATTCCACCGGTCTTTCTATTGCTCCTCCGTAAATCTCTACATGTACAATAAAATCATGTACATTTTTTATCCGGCTGCAGGCATATTCCCGTTCGATCATCTGCAGGGAATCCCGCATGACATCAGTTTCATCAAATGTCATATGCATATGATCAATGGCGTTTTGGAGAACTCCGCGCATCGGACCATCCACCATCGCCGCATCTACATTCACCAGTGCTCTCTCCACTTTTTCTTCTTTGACGAAAGCATACAACAGCATATCCAGGTACTCGGATACCTCCTCAAATTTTCTCTCGTATACGATCTTTTTTTTGTACCATTTCCGGTGTCCGGAAATCCGAAGCAGCAGAAAACCGCCAATGACAACCGTCGTAATCCAGTGAAGTTTTAAGAGCAGATGCAGCGCATACAGTGCCGACAGGACAACCAGATAAATCATGTTTCCACCTCCCTGTCTGCATCCTTTCCAAGCTGCTGGTTCAAAAGACTGCAAAGCAGCGGGTTGTCAACTCCCTCTCTTTTAAACCGCCGCAACAGCGATTCCGGAAATTCTTTCAGCACCAGTTTTCCATCGGTCACTGCCATAATAATTTTGTTTTTTTGGCCTTCTCTGTCAAAAAAACATACCTGGTCAATATAACGGTACACCTGACCGGCCCCGTTCTTTTTCTTTCGGATCAAAACCCCGACATCCATTGCCTGATAGATATCGTTTTCCAGACGGTCCGCATCCACACGCGTTTCAAGCATATTTAAAATCCGGTCCGGGATATTCCGGACATCGTCCGTATGCAGGGTGGTCATTCCCCGTACTCCCGTTGACCACCCTTCCAAAAGGTATTTCACCTCCTTGGAACGCGCCTCCGAGAGCATGATCCATTTAGGATTTAACCGCAGGCTTGCCTTGATCGCATCCGCATAATCAAACCGGTCATTGACCCGCATCTCAATACAGTCTTTCCCCGGATTCGTTACGGAATACCGGATCTCCATGGTATCTTCGATTGTGATGACACGCTCATTTCCCGGAACATACTGGGAAAAAAATTTTACACACTCCGTCTTTCCAATTCCCGGCATCCCGCAAAAAATCAGATTCATTTTCGTCAGCACGCAATTGACCAGTACTGCAAGAATATCCCTGCTGCAATACTGTTCCTGCAGTGCCTTTTCTGCTGTCAGCCGAATGACCGGCGGTGTTTTCCGGATGCTGATACTGCGCCCGGAACGTGCGATCGACTCATGCAGAACTGTCACCCGCAGCTCACTGGTTTCTGCCTCCAGCTCCGGATTCTGCTTGTTAAACTGCTGACTGACCACATTTGCAATCCGCTGGGTAAACTGTTCTACAAATGCCAAAGTCATATTCTCATCCACATACGCCTGATTCACCCGGTAACGTTCGTTATAGATATTGGTCAGCCAGATCTCCCGCCCATTGTAATCGACATCTGTGATCTCTTCGTTCACAATATATTTCCACAATGGACCGAAATACTCTTTTCCAAGTTCCATACAGCCTCCTTAGGGTGTTGGCAGACCGGTATTTTTGTTCGCCTGGTCAATAAAATTTTTCACCAATGTCTGAAACGCACTTCCGATCGGTCCGCTTGTATCCGTTCCCACAACTGCTGTAATGACAAGGATCACTGCAAGAATCGCTACCACGGTAATTAAAATACCGCCATATTCCTGAAATATTTCTTTCATATTTTCATTTTCCTCCTGTATGAAGGACGTTCTTATGGGAAACCACAGAAGAATATCTGTGGGCACAAAAAATGCGGCGATTGCATCACATGCATTGCCGTACTGAAAAAAGATATTTTTACTATACCGTTTTTTGGGTTTTTGTAAATAGTTCTTTGGTACTAAAAAAGGACTTCCGCACCGGGAAGCCCTTCTTTTTGCTTTTACCTTAGTCATTCACTCTATTTTTCTGCCAGAAATTTTTCTGCTGCAGCCATGCGTACCACAACAACAAATACATTTGCTGCCTGCTCAAGTTCGGCAAGCGACGGATACGTCGGTGCAATACGGATGACAGAATCCTTCGGATCTTTTTTGTAAGGGAACGGGGAACCCGCACCGGTCAGTACCACCCCTGCCTCTTTACACTTTGAAACAATCTCCTTTGCGCATCCTTCCGGTGCCTCGAAGGAAATAAAATATCCTCCAAGCGGATGCATCCATGTACCGATTCCGCGGGATGCCAGTTCATCGGAAAAAATCTTCTCAACAAGCTCAAATTTCGGACGAATCAGATCTGCCTGTTTTTCCATATGTGCCTTGATGCCATCAACATTCTTAAAAAACTTCACATGACGCAGCTGGTTAATCTTATCATGGCCAATGGTCTGGATCGTCAGACGCTTCTTGATATCCGCAATGTTTGCCTCTGAGGAAGCGATTGCTGCAATACCGGAACCCGGGAAGCTGACTTTGCTGGTAGAACAGAATTCAAATACCATATCCGGATTTCCTGCCTTTTTGCACTCCTCTAAAATATCCAGAATCTGTGCCTGGTCCTCTTTGTAGAGATGATGTACCACATAGGCATTATCCCAGAAAATACGGAAATCTGCGGCTGCCGGCTTTAAGGCTGCAAATCTGCGGACCGTCTCATCCGAATAGACCACACCCTGTGGATTGGAATATTTCGGCACACACCAGATTCCTTTTACCGTCTCATCGTTATTCACATATTTTTCTACCAGATCCATATCCGGTCCATTCTCTGTCATTGGGATGTTGATCATCTCGATACCGAATGTCTCTGTGATGGCAAAATGTCTGTCATATCCCGGAACCGGGCAGAGGAATTTTACCTTATCGAGCTTACACCATGGAGTGTTGCCACAAATACCAAACATTTCTGCACGGGCAACCTGATCATACATGATATTCAGGCTGGAGTTACCATAAACAATCACATTTTCCGGCTTTGTCCCGATCACATCCGCCATCAGTTTTTTAGCTTCCGGAATACCATCAAGGACACCATAGTTTCGCAGATCAGTGCCGTTTTCACTCTTTAATGCAGTCTTGGAATCAAGCACATCAAGCATTCCCATGCTTAAATCAAGCTGGTCTGCTCCCGGCTTTCCCCTGGACATATCCAGTGCAAGACCCATGCCTTTTATTTTTTCATATTCGGCTTTGAGTGCGGTCAGCTCCTGTGTGAGTTCCTCTTTGCTCATCTCCTGATAGGTTTTCATGGTAAGTTTTCCTCCTTATTATTCCTCTGGATTTTCTTTGATTTTTTTATAATAGGCGCGAATCTGCTGCTCATATCCGTTTTCCGACGGCTCATAAAAAACCTCACCGGTCAGTCCGTCCGGCAGATACTGCTGCTTCACGTAGTGGTTTTTATAATCATGGGCATATTTGTAACCTTTTCCGTGCCCAAGCTTTCCTGCCGATTTGTAGTGGGCATCCTGCAAATGCACTGGTACCGGCGGTGTCTTTGTCTCCTGCACTACACGCATGGCCTTATCAATGGCATTGATCGCGGAATTACTCTTTGGCGCACTTGCCATATAAGTAACTGCCTGTGCCAGTACAATCCGTGCTTCCGGCATTCCGAGCCGCTCCACCGCCTGTGCCGCAGCTACTGCAACCTGCAATGCCTGCGGATCAGCATTCCCGATATCCTCAGATGCCAGAATCATGATTCTTCTGGCAATAAATTTCACATCTTCCCCCGCATAAAGCATCCGTGCCAGATAATACACCGCGGCATCCGGATCTGATCCACGCATGCTCTTGATAAAAGCAGAGATCGTATCATAGTGATTATCTCCCGTCTTATCGTAGTTGATGACCCGCTTCTGAATGCACTCACTGGCCACATCCAGTGTAATGTGAATGATCCCATCCTCACTCCGGTCCGTGGTCAGAATTCCAAGTTCAATGGCGGTCAGCGCTGCACGCGCATCTCCGTTTGCCATGTCAGCTAAAAACTCCAGCGCATCATCATCCATCTGTGCATGGTAAGAACCCATGCCCTTTTCCGTATCATTGACCGCCCGAAGCAGCAATGTACGGATATCCTCCGTGGAAAGTTTCTTTAACTCAAAAATGACGGAGCGCGACAAAAGCGCAGGATTCACTTCGAAATACGGATTTTCCGTTGTGGCTCCGATCAGAATGATCGTGCCGTCCTCGACAAACGGAAGCAGATAGTCCTGCTGTCCCTTGTTGAAACGATGGATCTCATCGATAAACAGGATCGTTTTCTTTCCATACATGCCCTGATTGTTTTTTGCCGCGGCAACCACTTCCTCCATGTCTTTCTTGCCCGCCGAAGTCGCATTGATCTGCATGAACTCTGCACTTGTGGTATTGGCAATCACTTTCGCCAGCGTCGTCTTTCCCGTACCGGGCGGCCCGTAAAAGATGATGGAGCTGAGTTTATCCGCTTTGATCGCACGGTACAGCAGTTTGTCTTTCCCGACGATGTGCTGCTGCCCGACAACCTCATCAAGTGTGGTCGGACGCAGCCGTGAGGCAAGTGGTGACTCATCCTTCATATTCTGTTGTCTCATATACTCAAATAAATCCATTCGTATCCAATCCCCATATGAATATCATTCAAGATCTTTTTGAATAATTTTTGTGTGTATCCTGCATTTTTATTCTTTGCAGGAATTTTTCCACAAACTTCTTTACGCTTTGTTCTTTGCGATATTTCTATGTAATTTCTATTATTCTTTCATTTCCCGCTTATCTCATTTTGAAAGAAAAAGCGTCAGGAAATTCATTTCATCCTTATAAGGATACATGATTTCCTGACGCTTGACAAGTTATTATTGAGATTTTTTTACATAAATATTGCTTTTATTTTTGTACAGATGCTGTAAGTGCACCATCCTTCACGTCAATGAGGATCGTATCTCCCTGCCGTACCTGATCTTCGAGAATCAGTTTTGCAGAGAGGGTCTCTACATGCTTTTGCAGGAACCGCTTCAATGGTCTTGCACCATAAACCGGATCGTAACCATGTTCAACCACAAAGTGTTCCGCTTCCGGTGACAATGCCACCTTGATCTCACGATCAGAAAGACGTTTGTTCAGATCATCCATCAGCAGACGGATGATGCCACCAATATTTTCTTTTGACAGTGGCTTAAACATAATAATCTCATCCAGACGGTTCAAAAATTCCGGTCGGAAATGTCCCTGCAGATCTTCCATGACTTCTTTTTCTGCCTCCGGCGAAATGTTGCCGTCTGCATCAATGCCATCCAGCAGATACTGCGATCCAAGGTTACTGGTCATAATAATGATCGTGTTCTTGAAATCTACGGTACGTCCCTGTGAATCTGTGATCCGCCCGTCATCAAGTACCTGTAACAGTACGTTAAAGACATCCGGATGTGCCTTTTCCACCTCATCAAACAGGACAACAGAATACGGTTTTCTCCGCACGGCTTCTGTCAGCTGGCCGCCTTCATCGTATCCGACATATCCTGGAGGCGCTCCGATCAGACGAGACACGGAGTATTTCTCCATGTACTCACTCATATCAAGACGCACCATGTTGGATTCATCGTCAAACAGACTGGCAGCAAGTGCTTTTGCAAGTTCGGTCTTGCCGACACCGGTTGGTCCCAAAAACAGGAACGAACCAATTGGTTTGGTCGGATCTTTGATTCCGGCTTTGGAACGGATAATCGCCTCGGTCACTTTGATAACACCATCGTCCTGGCCTACCACACGTTTGTGGAGTTCCTCATCCAGGTGCAGTGTCTTGTTCCGCTCGCTTTCGCTTAACTTCGCAACCGGGATTCCCGTCCAGCGGGAAATGATCTTTGCAATCTCTTCATCGGTGACATTTTCGTGTACCAGAGACAGATCACGGTCTTTGAGTTTATCTTCCTCAATTTCCAGTTCTCTCTGTAATCCAGGCAGTTTACTGTACTGCAATTCCGCAGCTTTTTCATAATCTGCGTCACGCTGTGCTGCCTCGATCTCCTTCTTTGTGCTCTCAATCTGCTCTCTGACCTTGCTGACATTGTCAACTGCATCCTTTTCGGTGCTCCACTGCGCTTTTCTGGTATTAAACTCATCACGCAATTCTGCAAGTTCTTTCTGCAGATCTGCCAGACGCTCCTGACTCAGATGATCGGTTTCTTTCTTTAATGCCGTCTCCTCGATCTGCATCTGCATGATCTTCCGGTTCATCTCGTCAAGTTCTGCCGGCATGGAATCCAGTTCCGTCTTGATCATCGCACAGGCCTCATCGACCAGATCAATTGCTTTATCCGGCAGGAACCGGTCTGTGATATAACGGTTGGAAAGAACTGCTGCCGTAACAAGCGCAGAGTCCGTAATCTTAACGCCGTGGAACACTTCGTAACGTTCCTTTAAGCCACGTAGGATGGAAATGGTATCTTCCACCGTTGGCTCATCTACCATAACCGGCTGGAAACGCCGCTCCAGGGCAGCATCTTTTTCGATATACTCCCGGTATTCGTTTAAGGTTGTGGCACCGACACAGTGCAGTTCGCCTCTGGCAAGCATTGGTTTTAACAGCTGTCCGGCATCCATGGCACCATCGGTTTTTCCGGCACCGACGATTGTGTGCAGTTCATCGATAAACAGAATGATCTGTCCATCCGAATTTTTGACATCGTCAAGAACTGCTTTCAAACGTTCCTCAAATTCACCACGATACTTTGCACCGGCAACCAGTGCGCCCATATCCAGGGCAAACAGCTTCTTGTCTTTTAAGCCTTCCGGTACATCGCCTTTTACGATACGCTGTGCCAGACCCTCGACAACGGCAGTCTTACCTACACCGGGTTCACCGATCAGCACCGGGTTATTTTTGGTCTTACGGGAAAGAATCCGGACCACATTCCGGATCTCCTCATCACGGCCGATCACCGGGTCCATCTTCTGCTGTCTTGCACGCTCCACCATATCATAACCGTACTTTTCCAGTGTATCATATGTTGCTTCCGGATTATCGGAAGTGACACGCTGATTGCCGCGGACGGTAGACAGTGCCTGCAGAAACCGTTCCCTTGTCAGCCCATATTCTTTCATCAGTGCTTTCATCGCCGGATTTGGATATTTGAGCATTGCAAGGAAAATATGCTCGACAGAGACATATTCATCTCCCATTGCCTTTGCCTCATCCTCTGCATGGATCAGCACATTGTTTAAATCTTTTCCGACATAGACATTGCTGTTGCTGCCGGATACTTTGACGCGCGCATCCAGTTTGCTGATCGCATTCTGGGTGAAATGCTGTACGTCAATTTCCATTTTCTCTATCAGTTTCGGGATCAGTCCCTCTTCCTGCTGTAACAGGGCAACTAACAGGTGCTCCTGCTCAATCTCCTGATTTCCATAGTCGTAGGCAAGCTTTTCGCAGTTATTGATCGCTTCTACCGACTTTTGTGTGAATTTCTGTATGTTCATAGCAAGCCCTCCTCTTAACTATCATCATGTAACTGTGCTGTTTTTTGCATCCCAGTTACTATTTTTCTCGATTACGATATTGTTATACACCCGTTTTTAGCACTCGTCAAGTAGGAGTGCTAACAAAAATTCTAAAGATTTTATAAACATTGGAATATATTGTCGAATTGTCTGAAAATTGTTTTAGACATAAGTTTTTTCGATATGACGAAAGAAGGGGAATATTCTCTTTCTCCAGAAACATCCGTTATTAATTGTAACGGATGTTTTGCCGATATAATAGACAACACAAACGATGATCTATTACAGAAAGGAACTTTTCATGCAGATTTATTTATCACTGATGTCCCAGAAGAATCCCTCATCCGATTCCTCATCCTATGATCTTTCTTCTCCTCAGGGACGCATGCTCTATGTGAGAGAAACAACCAATGCCGCATTTTCTTCCTGGACTTCTCCCCTGCAAAGACAGGACCCTGATACGCAGGAAGAAAAAAAACAGGAAATGCTCTCCCGCATTATGGGAAAATTAAAAAGTGGGAAGAAACTTTCTGCCAAAGAGCTGGATTTTCTGCGGCGTACCGATCCAATTCTGTATGCCCACGCCCTGCGCGTCCAACGAATGGCGGAGGCTTTAAAACAGCAGCTCTCCCATGCAAAAAGCAAGCAGGAAGCAAATGATATGATTACATCCGCGATTGCCGGGGTCTCGGACAAAGATCCGGACAAAGAATATCTGCTGGCTGCTTACAATGAGGTTTCCAAAAATTTTCATAAATCACCGGCTTATCAGCGTCTGCCAAACACTCCGGAAGATGCAAAAAAAAGAAAAACGAACAATCCGAATGCGCATTTTTCCGATGATGAGGACACGAATGACGATACGGATGATCTCCTGTCATGGACCCCGCTTCAGGAAATTATTGATGCGGCTCCAACACTAGAATGTCAGGGCTAGGCTTATATAGCTGGAACATTATTATTTCAAGTAGTGTTCCAGCTTTTCATTTACACACAGACGGATTTCCTCTGCAACACGTTCACAGTATGTCTTTTTCATACCCGCCTGCACACCAACTGCTACTAATTCCTTTTTCCCCGGATTTTTGCCATTTCCATCTACAGTGGTTGTGTGCTCACTATAATACGTATTACTGTATGTGAGATCATAGGCAGGACTTAAACGCCACATATCATCCTTTTCATTATAAATGTAGGTAAAGTTTTTAGAATGATCATCACGATTATGTGCGAATACATTAAAACACATACGACGATACATATTTTCCACATCCTCTGTACAATCCCTTGTCAGAATTTTTGTCAACTTCATCAATTCATGATAGTCCAGACTTGGTTGATTAAAATCTAACTCCAATAAGGCAGCCGCAGTTAACATATGTGCCCTTTTTATTTCATTCTTTTCTATTCTTCGATCAAATCTCTTTGTTCCAAAATATCCCGGACATATATCTGATGAAAAAAGCCGTGTTTCACTCATTACAATTCCACAGGCTTTTGCACACAGAGAATAATCGTATTCCATTTTTCCCACATCTTTTTTGTCCACATGTGCCGGAAATTTAATAATCCAGTTTTCTCCATCTATTTCCGTCATAATCTTAGGTCTTGCACCACCACTGGTTCCTCCCAGCCGGTACAATTCATCTAATTTCTCCGAATATTGCGTGCTTAATATTTTCTGGCAATGCACAGATAGTTCGTCCAGATCATCCATCTGTTGTCCCATCCCAATCTCCTTCTGCGGATGATAGGTCAAAGCTCCCATTCCAGATTTTCCCACGATGGCAAGACGATCCAATACCGAATATTGTGCTTCCTTTTTTCCACGTTCTTTCAGCAAACGCTCCAATAAAAGCTGTCCCCATGCATCCGGTAAACTATCTGCAAATACTCCGAACAATCCGTCAAAATAATCTTTTTTTGGCACAAACACTTCATTTTTTAGCGGAAGCGAAAATGGACTGACTGAAAATCCATGCTCCAACCATTCTTCACTATAAGAAAATGCCACCTTATGATTCGCGGTCAATGCAAGCGTTCCCACAAGCCGGTCATCCATCCGAACCTCAAGACTTTCCCTTTGACTCATTGATTACCTCCTGAATATTTCGATATGGTACCTGTGTAAAAAGATCCCGCAGTTCATCTGCAAGTTCCAACGCCATAGCAAGTTTTGTCAGTGACAAAAGCGAAATCTGTCCTGTTGTCTCAAATCGTTTAATAGAACCGTAACTTACTCCGCTCATATCCGAAAGTTTCTGTTGCGAAACTTTCCGCCGTCTGCGAATACGGCGCATACGTTCTGCCAGTTTTTTATCCAGTTCTTCTGCTGTTTCCCATACCAGTGCTTCCATATCATGCCCCATCTTGTCAGATAATATTTTATCCATTTCACGCGATTTTACTTATTTTTATATAATATATTATCTAATATTTTAGCATATCTCTTCGGGTACCGCAACGTCTCCCTGACTATTTTTCCTATCATACAGTTTTTCCAAAACTGCTCCAATATCCGCTTCCACGCAAATGGATTTCTTTCGGATTTCCTCCGGCGCACAGGCTTCCTTCTTATTTATGCAGGCATAAACTGCATCCGGCCAGGTTGCATATAGATATATCGGCTCCAGTACGCCCAATATTCTTCCAATGTTTTATAAGGGAAAAAGCCCCCGGAATACATATCCGAAAATCCATGCACCTGTCGGAAATCGCCAAACCACTTTTCAAAACGTTCCCCGGAATAGGTAAATCCTGCAGAAGTGGATAATCCCGCACCCGCGCCAATGATCACGGCCTCCGCTTTCTGCAGTGCCTGTTTCAGACGCTCTGTTTGTACACTTTTGCAGTTTGATGTTTTTATACTGCAAAATGGTGGATTATTGCCCCTACACTTTGCTCCCATACATGGGCACCACGATACACTTTTCGGCATATTTACTTCCATCGGTTCACCGCAATCAAGCGCCTTGTTAATGCGTTCAACAGCCTTATCCATATCTTTTATTTCAAACGGATCGGCAATGAAAGAATCGTTGTAAAGAAAGCTTTCAATTTCATCTTTCGTTGTAATATTCCGTATCTGAAGCAGCATTGCAACAATTGCAGGCAGCTCATAGCGGGACTGAATCTCCCCCGCCTTAGTTTTATCAAGTTTTGCAACCGACCACAGCTTCAAAATGCCGCTCCCTTTCGTTTGTATAGTTTAATAAATTATTCACCAAAGAATCCGTTATTGCTTAATTCGTTCCATTTAAGATACATATCTTTGTAGTTATCCTTAATAAATTCACGAATAATTCTTACTTCTCTTTCAGAGAGGATTCCCTGTCTTTCAACAGTTGTGTCACCGTTACTTTTAACAAAAAACTTAGCTGAACCAGATTCAGTAAGTTTCTTATCACTTGCATGGACATGCATAGCCTCAATAATACAATGTGCGGTATAATAGAGATAGTAACCGCATACTTTAAATTCATAATATTTAGGCACGGCTACACCTCCATATATTTTTTATTTTTATTATAATAATCAAATACAATCTGAATTTCTATATCATCCATACTTGTTTCAATTACTTCCTGATTATAATCAAATACGAGTGCTTTATTAAGGCGATTCAAATTTAAAACCCTGATGTAATCTCCTGATTTTGTAAACGCATAACCGTTTATAATCAAATCAGCATTGTCAGCAATTGTCTTAAAATCAATCATAACTGATTCTCACCTTCTCTATCTGTTTTAAAAATTCATCAGGATCAATATACAGATTTTCAAGAATCGGCACTAAATCTATATATTCCTCTTCTTCGGGAAGTCCTTTATATTTTGCTGTCACTGCAATATAACCGTTTTCCCATTCAAGTATTTTTGTATATCTTTCGAGTTTTGATAAAAGTTCTTTCACTTCCATTTTCTTGATATGATTAAGTTT
>ENA-UEOR01000963-UEOR01000963.1-human-gut-metagenome-genome-assembly--contig:-NODE-963-length-17764-cov-8.828744_pt1 | contig 17764 bp, 14 predicted proteins | sample MGYA00242887_ERZ507890 | MGnify/ENA primary metagenome ERZ507890 (study PRJEB26167, sample SAMN06115431) | human gut metagenome | host: Homo sapiens | place: China:Guizhou | collected 2014-10-21...
TATTTCGCAAAAATCAACTTTATCGGATCGCCAGCATGTTTGCATTGGGGCTATGTCAATCGTTCAAATTTATTTTGAACAGTAGTGGTCGGTATTCTTTGTTCTCCGCTTCCTTCCGGCGCCCTGATGTTCATCGCGCTGGCTGTAACCATTTTTACGAATCCCCTGAGTTTTAAAGCGGGACTATCGGGCTTCGCCTCCGGTACGGTTTGGATGATCTTCTCTGCCTATCTTCTTTCTCTAGGCTTTGTCCAATCTGGTCTTGGCCGCAGAATTGCTTATAAAACGCTTTCGCTGTTCGGCGGTTCCTCTCTCGGTATTGCTTACTCTTTAGGTATTGCCGACCTGATTCTTGCTCCGGCCATGCCTAGCGTGACCGCTCGTTCCGGCGGCATCATTCTGCCCATTTCTAAGTCTATCGATCAGGTTTTGGACTCCGAACCCGGTCCCAAGCAGAAACGTCTCGGCGAATTCCTGACGATGACTTGCTTCCAATTCACTCCGATCACGGGCGCAATGTTCATGACAGGTATGGCTGCCAACCCGCTGTGCGCGACATTAGCTAAAGAGGGTCTCGGAATTGAGCTTACATGGGTAGGTTGGTTCTGGGCTGCTGTCGTTCCGGCCATGGTTTGCTTCGTGGTTATGCCTTTGCTTTCCTACAAGATCCTCAACCCTGAACTCAAGCGCACACCCGAAGCCAAAAAGATGGGCCGTGAAGAGCTGAAGAATATGGGCCCGATGTCTGCTCAGGAAATCAAGGTTGCAATCGGCTTCGTGCTGGCCCTCCTCGGATGGGGCACCACCATGTGGACAGGCCTGAACGCCAATGCAATTGGTATCGGTCTTGCGGCTCTGCTTTTCGCCATGGGCGCCGTTAACTGGAAAGACGTCTTGGCCGATAAAGCTGCATGGGACACCGTTGTTTGGTTCGGCGTCATCATTTCCTTAGCTACCGGTCTGACTTCTCTCGGCTTCATTAAGTGGATGTCTGCAGGATTTGCCTCCATGCTAACCGGAATGGACTGGATGACAACTTTCATTCTCCTCGGCTTTGCCTATATTTACCTCCACTACGTCTTTGCAACAGCCTCCGGACACGTTGCAGCCATGTACGTTCCCTTTGCCGCTGTGGCAATCGGAGCCGGTAGACAAAGAACTGTGGTATAAAGCACCGATTACGCCTATGGATGACCTGCATGGAAATCTCAGGGGAATCATCGAACATATGGATGATATTCAGAATCTGGGAATCGATGTGCTGTATATGACACCTATCTTTCAATCAAATTCGTGCCATAAGTATGATACCACGGATTACTACCAGATAGACCCGTCCTTTGGAACAACAGAGGATCTCAAAGAGCTGGTACAAAAAGCGCATGAGCGTGGTATGAAGGTAGTCCTGGATGCGGTATACAATCATACGGGAAGAGAATTTTTTGCGTTTGCGGATATCCTGGAAAATGGTGAAAAATCCAAATACCGGGACTGGTATTTTATTGACGGATTCCCACTTAAAAGCGAATGGGGAGAGATCCCAAACTTCAAATGTTTTGGTTATTATGGCGGAATGCCAAAGTTAAACCTGAAAAATCCTGAAGTTGAAAAATACATTACGGATGTTGCATGTTACTGGATTAAGGAATGCGATATTGACGGATGGAGACTGGATGTAGGGGACGAAATCAGCCATTTCTTCTGGAAGAATTTCAGAAAGGCAGTCAAGGCAGTAAAGAAAGATCTGCTGATCATTGGGGAAATCTGGCATTATGCTGGAGATTTCCTTGAGGGGGATGAATGGGATACGGTCATGAATTATCCATTTTACCTGAACCTGATCGATCTGCTTGCAGATGAAAAGATTACGGTCAGCCAGTTCGTACAAAATCTTGGATATTTGAAGGGACGCTTAAACAAAAACTGTTATCCCCTTATGTGGAATCTGATCGACAGCCATGATACCGCAAGATTTTTACATCTGTGTAACGACAATAAAAAAAAGCAGCATCTGGCAGCCGCTTTTCAGTTGTTATTGCCGGGAATGCCTATGATTTATTATGGAGATGAGTATGCGATGCCGGGAGCAAACGATCCGGACTGCAGACGGGGTATGTACTGGGATGAAGAATACCAGGACAAAGAGATGTATGAATGGTACAAGCGGCTGATTCAGGTCCGGAAAAGCCATGCATGCATTGTAGAAGGCGAACTGGCTGGGATCGTTACGGAAGATGAGGAAGGGACAATTGTCCTGATCAGAAAAAATGGCGAGGAGACCATTGCCATGATTTTCAACTGCAGCAGCAGTGCAAAAAAATTTAATGAGTACACGCAGAAGTACAATCTGCTTACCGAAAACACCTTTGATGGAAATGTAGAGGGGTTTGATGCTGCGGTAATCGTGCTTTAAGAAGCCTTACGGCAGATGGTTTCCCGGGAGTTTGTCTGTGGGAAGAAGAGGGAAAGCACCAATATTTCTGGTAATGTAAAGTACGGAGGATGATATGACGAATGTAAAAAAGAAGGATGGAAAACGGTTTGGGGCAATCATACTTAGCCTGATATTATTGCTTTCCCTGGTGTTTCCGTATCCTGTGATGGCAGACCAGACAGCGGCAGACCAGACAACGGCAGCTTCCGTTTATGCCATTCACAAGACAGGTGATGATAAGGAAAATTTTGTGATTGTTATCATGGGTGAGGGCTATACCCGGGAACAACAGGAACAATTTTTGAAGGATGCAACGGCAAAAGCACAGGGGCTGCTAAAGTGGTCCCCTTATAAAGAGTATTCCGACAGGATCAATATTTATGCAGTACAGACGGTATCCAGTGAAACTGGTGTGGGCGTGATGTATGGGGAGTCGAACCCGGACACATATTTTCATGTGCAGGCATTCGGAAAATCCTGCTATTTTACAAAGGACGGGGAAGATAAAGCCAGGGCACTGAGGGCAGAGCTGGAGAGCAGATATCTGGATACCGGTGCAGCCGTTGGAACCATCCATATCATTTGTAATACGACTGCGAATATTGGTTCTTCTTCCAATGCACTCTTTTCTTTTTCGGCAAATTCGGGTGAGAATGAGCAGGGGGATGTCATGACCCATGAAATTTCCCACAGCATCGGAAGATTAGGCGATGAATATGATAAAAAGATGCAGGGAGAAAATATTTCCGATACCTCGGACCCGGATAAGATTAAATGGCATAAGATGCTTGGGTTCCGTGGAATCGGAATAACGGCAGCAGGAACAGAAACAGTATTTGCGCCGAGCCGCGTCTGCATGATGCGGGATCTTGGGAATCCTTTCTGTGAAGTGTGTAAAATGGAACTGGCGCGGAGATTAAATAACCGTGATTATGTCAGCAGGCAGGCATCTGTTTATGTGTGCGATCCTGAAATTACAATTCCGCATAGCAGGACAGGAACACTTGACAGGGATAGTGACCAATACCGGATCGATGAGACAAATATCACAAAAGCAAATGGAAAGGATCTGGAATTCCGTACAGTCGTACAAAATATGGTGGATGCCAAACAGCATTTGAAGATTACTTTCCGCATTATTGGAGCAGACCATACAGTCAAATATGAAAAAGAAGAAACATATACCGTTCCGCCACTCAGTAACTGGTATGATCCGGATGCTGCCAGAGAGTCCCTTTCTGTCACACTTCCTGCGGTAACTGGTCTGGTTTCCGGGGACAGACTGGAAGGAAAGATCATAGATGAGGACACTGGGAAAATTCTGGCTGACAATCAGACGGCAGGACAGGCGTGGAGTACCGTAACCATTCGTTATATGCTGCAAAACGAAGACGAGACCGAAACAACAGTGCCTGATACGGCACCCGCGACAGTATATGTACCAAAGAATTCTGCGTATACGTTAAGAAGTCCGGATTTATATGGATATACATGTGTAGGAAACAGTGCAAATCAGGGAGAAATAAACATCACAGAGGATCACCGGGAGATCACTTATTATTACCGGAAAAACAGTGAGATGCCGGAAATACAAACCGTACCTGTCCGCGTAACTTATGATGGAAAACCCCATACATTTGATATCAAACAGGAAGATGGTGTACAAATCAGTTACAGTTTGACAGAAAACGGATCGTATACACAAACGGAGATGCCATTTTACACAGAAGCAGGCCAGTATAAGATTTATTTTAAAGCGGAAAAGGCATCTTTTATTCCAACATACGGGGAGGCTGTTTTGGAAATCGAAAAGGCTTCCACCAGCATGCAGCTGACTGCAAAAACCGATACGGTCAAAGGTGCGGGGACAGTAGAATTACAGCTTTGCAGACAGGGGATTCCGGAAGATGCCGGGATAAAAGTAACCTGTGATGTTTCCGGGATCACATTAGAAGAAAAGGGAACGGATCACTGGATAGCAATGCTTCCGAATGAAACGAAAACATATACGTTCACCGCATGTTATAATGGGAATGGCAACTATACAGGAAGTAAGGCAGATTGTCAGGTCCGTGTAACGGCAGATCATTCCCAGACCGGGGGCGGTTCTGGTGGAAGTTCCGGAGGCAGTTCAAGTGGAGGTTCCGGTGGAATATCCGGAGGCGGTTCAAGTGGAGGTTCTGGCAGCAGTTCGGGTGGAAGTTCCGGAGGCAGCTCCGGCGGAGGCTCCGGTGAAAATGCCGGTGGAAGCACGGACGGATCATCTGGCAATGTTTCACCGGATTCCGGCACATTACCGGCACCGGATCATGCAAAAGAAGAACCGGGGAATGTGACACCGCCACCCGCAGCAGATACGTCCGTTTCTGTTAAGGATATTAATGTCAAAGCAAAATCTGCAGTTAAAAATAATACGGTCAAAGTGAAGAATATTGCAGCAGTTTTGAAAAAAGAAATTACAAAGGCAGAAAAAGAACAGGGTGGCAGGATAAAAGACCTGTCTGTTGAAATAACTTTTGATACGGCAAAAGCCGGAAACTGGAAGAATCTGCATCTTGAAATGGACGGGCAGGCGGTAAATTTACTTGTCAAAAAGAATGTAAAAGAATTGAAGGTCAATGGTGGCAATGTAAATCTTACCTTTGATTCGAAGGCATTAAAAGAATTAAAGAAAGAGATGAATACAGCTGTGGTTATCAAAATGAAACAGGCTGACAAGAAAAATCTTTCTGCCAGGGCGGGGAAAATTATTGGAAAACGTCCGGTTTATGATTTTTCCGTCACAGGAATCAAGAAAAAGCAGTCGTCTGTCCTGAAAAAGGGACGGATCAGGGTCGCTGTTTCCTATAATGCTTCGAAAAAGGAAAAAGACAAAAAGATTTTTGCATATAAAATTGATAAATACGGTGCAGCAGTTAAGATACCGGGATCTTATTATGATTCCGATACAAAGACCGTTAACTTTGTAAGCCGTGGGTTTTTCACAGTTGCAGTAGGCTGTGAAAAATGATGAAACATAAAAAATCATCGTTCACGTTAAAAAAACTGTAATTCATGTCGAAAAAGACAAAAACCGGTTTTCATTTGGTATAATGATAGAGCTCATTTTAGTAAAAATGAGTTCATACCGTGAATGATGGAGGGGATAACAATCATCGTTTTAGAAGAAATATTAATGGCAAACGGCTTGACCGTGTTAATGATGTGGTTCCTTTTGTTTTGTAGACGAAAGAACAGAGAGAGCCTTCATGTGGGAGATAAAATATATGATGGAATAGCAATCGTAAATTTAGTGGGGGCATTGTCTGAAACCATTGCTTTTCTCGTAGATGGAAAACAGTTTACTGGCAGCCGGCAGATTAATTATATCTCTAACAGCATATGCTTTATAGGGACAGTCAGTATGGGTATGCTTTGGTGTATGTACGTGGAATTGCGTATCTATCGAAATTATAAAAGAATGGTTCAAAAAGCAGGAGTGGAGATATTTCCCTGGCTGGTAGAAGTAATTATGGTTTTATGTAATCTGTTTGGAACAGGGATTATGTTTAAAATATCCGGGGAGAATGTATATCAGAGAACTGCCGGTGTGCTGGTGGGATATATTTCGCTTGTCATATATTTTGCTTACAGTATCTATCTGGTGTATCATTCCAAAAAACAAGGGGTTAACCTGAATTTTTTCCCGGTGATCTATTTCGTTGGTCCTTGTTTTGCAGGTGTAGTTCTCCAGTTCCTTTTTTATGGAATTACATCATCATGGGTGCTGGTTGCGGTCGCATTGATATTTGTGCAGATGCAGTCATACGCAGAGAGTTTGTATATGGATGAGCTTTCCGGATTATATAATCGGAGATATTTTAATGCGGTGCTTGCGGAAAAGAAAATTGCAAGCCATAAATCCTTATATGGAATCATGATGGATGTAAACGATTTCAAGTGTATTAATGACAATTTAGGTCATAGTACGGGCGATAAGGCTATTTGTACGTTGGGAAATATACTCATCAGATCCATACCGGATGATGGTATGGCAATCCGGTATGCGGGAGATGAGTTTATTGTGCTGCTGTCAGGTGTTGATACGGAGCGTGTCTTAGCGACAATGGAGGAAATTAACCATAATCTGTCCCGGTTTAATGAATCCGGAATAGAATCGTTTCATTTAAGTGTTTCTATGGGATACACGGAATTTGGGACAGAAGATGATGCAGAAACTTTTTTAATGCATATGGATGAGAAAATGTATGAGGAAAAACGGAAATATCATATGCGAAAGAAATCAGCCGGTTTGGAAAATAAAGTATAGCATTACGTTCCTGCCATTTGTCCGATAACTGGTTGCAATGGCACAAGAAAAGAAAATATTATAATCATCAAACGAGTAGCAGACTGGTGTAAATCCGGTTTTGCTGCTCGTTTTTATATTTATGGTTATAGGCAGGGATGCTCCGGATTTCAATACAGTAAATAACCGTGTTATGGTAAAAAATAACGGTTTTTCTCAAAAATATACAATTTAGACTTGAAAAATATAAAAATATATGCTAATTTATACAAAAAGAAATTTCGTAAAATTTCGTAATGAAGGGAGAAACGAAAATGACAAAAAAACGTATAAGCGCATTGGGGATGGCAATTCTTATGCTTATCATGACAATCAGTACGGTAATACTGGATACCGTACCGGTCAAAGCGGATGGAGGACCTGTGATAGAATTTCATTATCACAGGGCAGATGGTGATTATGATCCATGGTCTGTATGGATGTGGGCCGAGGGACAGGAAGGAAATGACTATCCTTTAGAGGCTAAGGATGGTGATGCAGTTGCCAGAATTGAAATTCCAGCCGGTGTGACTTCCGTAGGATTTGTTGTAAGAACACAGGATTGGGCGAAGGATTATGAAGAGGATCAGTTCATTGATATATCAGAAATGATATCAGGAACCGTGATCGTTAAAGTCGAATCAGGTGTTGAGGGTTATACAAAGGAATACGGCGATGATGCAGTAAGGGGAATAAAGCTTAATACTGCAAAGTACAATGGGGATAAGACGATCACCGTCACAATGACTGGTGATATTGAAGGAGAACTTAAAAATGCCTTTAAGGTAGAAGGTAAAGATGGGGAAATTCAGATAGCAGATGTAAAAGAGGGAGATGATTCTACCTATACACTTACTCTGAAAGAGGAACTTGACAGTTCAAAGAGTTACCAGATTACATATGATGGTACCGTAAGTGATATCAGAATGCCAATCATATATTCAACAAAAGAATTTGAAGATGAGTATACATATGATGGAGATGATCTTGGTGCTACATGGAGTAAGGACAGCACAACATTTAGGGTGTGGGCACCTACCTCTGAAAAAGTTATGCTTAATTTATACGAGACAGGAGATCCGGACGATAAAGAGCCGAAAGAAAGCATTGAGATGAATGCCGATAAGAATGGAACATGGGTTGCAAAAGTGGATGGGGACTTAAATGGAACTTACTACACATACAGTTCAACAATCGACGGTTCAACAAAAGAAGCCTGTGATCCATATGCCAGAACGACTGGTGTAAATGGACAGCGTGCCATGGTAATCAATCTTGAAGAGACAAATCCGGATGGTTGGGATAAGGATACCAATCCACATGCAGGAGAGAGCATTAATGATGCGATCATCTACGAATTACAGATGCGTGATTTATCAGCAGACAAAAGTTCCGGCATAAAAAATGTTGGTAAATTCCTTGAAATGACAGAGACAGGAACAAAGACCAAAGATGGTATTTCAACTGGAATCGATCATATTAAGGAACTTGGTGTTACACACGTGCATTTACTTCCAATCTATGATTTTGGTTCCGTAGATGAAGGAAACGATCAGTCGAATTTATATAACTGGGGATATGATCCGGTTAACTACAATGTACCGGAGGGTTCCTATTCTACAGATCCACACAATGGGGATGTGCGTGTAAAAGAGGCAAAACAGATGATTAAGTCTATGCATGATAACGGACTTAGCGTTGTAATGGATGTGGTATACAATCATGTTATGAGTGCAGATGATTTCTGTATCAATAAACTTGTTCCGGGATATTTTTCCCGTATCAATGAAGACGGTTCGTATTCAAACGGCTCAGGATGTGGAAATGATACAGCATCCAAGAGAAACATGGTACGGAAATATATTGTGGATTCCGTATGCTACTGGGCAGATGAATATCATATGGATGGTTTTAGATTTGACCTGGTTGGACTTTTAGATACCGATACCATTAATGAGATTGTAGAGGAAGTACACAAGACACATCCGGATGTTATTTTCTATGGGGAAGGATGGACAATGGAGACCGGTGTCACAAAAGATAATGTGACATTGGCTACACAGGGGAATTCAGCTTCCACTCCGGATTTCGCATTTTTCAATGATAATATGCGTGATGGATTAAAAGGAAGCGTATTTGATACTGCAACATTCGGATTCGTATCAGGAGCAACGAATGCAGAGAAGAAAATGGCAGATTCATTCATGGCAAACGAGTCATGGTGCAAGGAGCCAAGCCAGATTATCAACTATGCATCATGCCATGACAATAACACACTTTTTGACAGAATTGCAGGTTCTAAAACAACTTCGAGTGAAGAGGACATCATAAAGATGAATAATCTTGCAGTAGCATTTTATATGACTGCAGAAGGTGTGCCATTTTTGCAGGCAGGAGAGGAAATGCTTCGCACAAAGGTCAATGATGATGGAACATTCAATTCAAACTCATACAATGCAGGAGACGAAGTAAACAGCATTAAGTGGGATACATTATCCGACAAGAAATACGCAGATGTATTTGAATACTATAAGGGACTTATTAAGTTCAGAAAGGCACATCCGGCACTTCGATTATCTACATCAGAGGATGTGAAAAAATATGTAAAATCCGTAGAAGGACTTGGGGATAATATTGTAGGAATTAATATAAAGGGCGGTCAGAAAGACGAAAGTGCAAAAGAGATGTATCTTCTTTTTAATGCAAACACTGACAAGGCAAAAGTTACAATTCCGGAAGGAAAATGGAAAGTCTGCATAAACGGACAGAAAGCTGGCGTTGAGACAATCGAGACAATCAAGGGTGGCGAGTATACAATGGATGGTATCAGTGCACTTGTACTTGTAAAACAGGATGGTGCGGTCATGACGATTGTTATTGTTCTGATTGCAGCAGTGGTAGTTGTTGCGGCAGGAGTTGTTATTGTTGTAATGAAAAAGAAAAAAGCAAATAGATAATGAAGTTTATAATTAGTGTCTGCTTACTCAGCAGGCACTAATTATTTTGTATGGAATATCTGCATGGCCCCATAAGTATGCGGCAAATGCGGAGCCGTGGCCTTTCTCGACGGGCAGGAAAAATTCCGGCAGGTTGCGCACGTATTACACAATTGCTTGAGATTGGCGTGTGTTGTTGTATCCAGATGCAGGATCAGCGTTGCTGTCTTAAGCGGCCGGAGCATCTGCCCCTCGGTAAGCTGGATGCCATCCGGGGCAAGCCGCCCATAAATCTGTGGGAGCAGGTCAAGGGAATAGGTATCTCCCAGAAAAGATAATTCTGCAAGATACAGGCGGCTCTGACGTTCTACCACATGTGCAAACTCTTCATAAGCCTTTGACAAAAGCATCAGGCTGATGCAGTCCACAATGTAAGCCTCCTGGATCTGTTCATGGTTCAGATATAATTCCGACAGTTCATCCACTCCGTTTCCAAGCGTCACAAACCCATAGGCATAGTGAGGCAGAGAAACCCCGTCTAAATCCTGAGCCAGAGAGTAATACGCATAGGATTCAACCAGGGGAAGAAGTGCCGTATAAATTGCCTGAATATGAGGCAGGTCATCCGGAGGGAAATGGAAACGGCTGCAAAATTCGTTCCAGTCACCGGAGGATAATCCGGGAGTAAGTTTACATTTCATGGGATGCATCCTCCTTATCGGAAGCAGCCATAACGGCTGCAATTTCCTGAAAGCGGCCCGTGACCTTATCATAGTTCTTTCGGTGATGGGGAAAGCCACAGTTTATGCAGGATTTGATACCATTTTTTAAATATTCACAGTTTCCACCACAGGATTTCCCGAGTGTATAGAGGGGACAATAACAAAACAGACAGTTAAAGTCCTCCTCCGGAATTCCTTTATGGCATGGAAAATATTCACATTTTTTATTTTGAAAAAACTTATAATATTCGCTCAAAATGGTTTCCTCCAATCAAAGCACAATCATAGCATAATTATATCGGAACAACAAGCGGATCGCAAGAAATGCGAATGACATAAAAATTGCATTTCAGTGGGAAATGATACCTTTTGCCCCTTTTATCATTACATTATTTACATCTTTTTAAGAGCGAAGGTATAGTGGCTCAGGCAATTGAGGGTTTGAAGCAAAAAGTTGAAAATTAAATAAAAAATACTTGACTTAAAGTTAACTTTAAGTGGTATATTATGATAGATAAAATCGGAAGGAGAATTTATTATATGTATATCGAAAAGATTAACGGACCGGAAGATGTGAAGAAATTGAATATAGAAGAGATGGCAGCTCTCGCAGAAGAAATGCGTCATGCATTATTAAAGAGGGCAAGTATTCACGGCGGGCATTTTGGCCCGAATTTTGGCATGGTAGAGGCAATCATTGCACTGCATTATGTTTTTGAGTCCCCAAAGGACAAAATGGTATTTGATGTTTCCCATCAGACCTATCCGCACAAGATGCTGACCGGTCGAAAAGATGCCTATTTATACGAAGAACATTACGATGACGTGACGGGATACAGCTGTCCGCAGGAAAGTGAACATGACCATTTTACGGTCGGACATACCTCTACATCCGTCAGTCTGGCATGCGGTCTGGCAAAGGCAAGGGATCTTCGTGGGGAAAGTGCAAATGTGATCGCAATTATCGGAGACGGTTCTTTAAGCGGAGGAGAAGCCTTAGAAGGAATGGATTTTGCAGCAGAATTAGACAGCAACATGATCATTGTAGTAAATGACAATGATATGTCAATTGCAGAAAACCATGGAGGACTTTATTCAAATCTGAAATTACTCCGCGAGACAAACGGACAGGCAGAGTGCAATTTATTTAAAGCCATGGGACTAGATTATGTCTATGTGGATCATGGAAATGACTTAAGGGAGCTGATCGGGGCTTTCAAACAGGTAAAAGACAGTAAGAAACCGGTTGTTGTCCACATTAATACATTAAAGGGAAAAGGTTATAAACCGGCAGAAGAGCATAAGGAAGAATGGCACTGGCATCTTCCGTTTGATATTGAGACTGGAAAATCCCATTTTCCGGAAGTGGAAGATTATTCTTCGGTGACCTGTGAATATCTGATCGAAAAGATGAAACAGGATCCGACAGTTGTTGCAATTACATCCGGAACCCCGACGATTCTCGGATTTACGCAGGAGAAAAGGAAACAGGCCGGCCGGCAGTTTGTAGATGTGGGAATCGCGGAGGAGACAGCGGTAGCACTTGCTTCCGGAATTGCCAAAGGTGGCGGAAAGCCGGTATACGGTGTGTATTCCAGCTTTATCCAGAGGACGTATGACCAGATTTCACAGGATCTGTGTATTGACGGGAATCCGGCAACGATTGTTGTGTATACGGGATCGGTATTTGGCATGACGGATGTTACCCATCTGGGACTGCAGGATATTCCGATGCTTTCCAATATTCCGGGACTGGTTTATCTGGCACCGACAACAAAGGAAGAATATCTGTCAATGCTTGATTGGAGTGTGGAGCAGAAGGAAATGCCGGTTGCGATCAAACTTCCGGGCGGAGATATGATTTCGGATGGCAGAGAAGTCAAAAAAGACTGGAGTCAGCTCAACACCTATGAGGTAACGGAAAAGGGAAGCAAAATTGCACTGATCGGACTCGGAACATTTTATTTCCTGGCACTGCAGACCGCAGAAATGCTGGAGAAAAAAGGTATTCATGCAACGGTAATCAACCCGTATTATATTACCGGACTGGATGAAGGACTGCTGGAGAAGCTGAAGGCAGACCATGACACGGTAGTTACACTGGAAGATGGCATCCTGAATGGTGGTTTCGGAGAAAAAATCGCAAGATTTTATGGAAGCAGTGATATGAAAGTCTATAATTACGGATTGAAAAAAGAATTCCTTGACCGGTATGATGTAAATGAGGTATTAAAAGAGAATCATCTGACAGCAGAGCAGATTGTAAATGACGTATTATAGAAGGCAGAAATAAACAACAAACCTTGTGAGAATCGACACAATATGGTAAAATATAACATACTAGAGCTTATTTTGCATAGTGGTTAGAATAGCGGGCTCATGGAAGGAGCGGTATCATATGAAGAATAAAGATTCGAAAGCAAGGATGCAGATGATTTTCGGGATACTTTTGTTTGCGTTTATTTTTATGGCAGAGTTGTATGCCATAGTCAATTTCCCGAAGATGTTTATTGTTCTGGTTGTTTTGGCAGCAGCAGATCTGATATGCCTGTATGTTGCAATCAGAGGCGTGATTTTAGTATATGAGACAAAATATGCCCGGAGAGAGGAACAGTATGAGAGTATTTTCAAGTCGGAAAAGGCATCATATCTCATGCTGAAAAAATATTTTGAGGAAATATCGGTGAAGCTTGCATATATGGAAGAGGCATCTAAGATTCCGACAGAGGAAATTGTCAATGCACAGAAGGGAATAGCGAAAGTAATTATCAAGCGGTCCCATGAGAATACCGATGCATTGATGAATTCATACGAACAGCTGCTGGACCGGTTTGATACGTTCCAGAAAGGAATGGATGGGTTCGGTACAGTTGCGGGTGCTTATAAGGACGAGATTCTTTCAGCCTGTAAGGATGAAATTTCTTCGGTGCAGAAGGATGGAAAAGAACAGGAACATTCACAGGATAAAGAGATAGCCGCAAAGCTGCAGGAAATCATTATTGCAATGAAAGATATGGAACTGCGCCTGAATCAGACCATTATGAACAGTCAGAAAGTGGTTGTTTCCCAGCCGCAGGTTTCTGTACCTGTGGCAACACCTGTAGAGCCACAGCCGGCACCGCAGAATCATGTGGAAGAAACACCGGTAGAGCCGGAGATCTCACCAGAGCCGGAAGAAAGTATGGAGCCGGAACCGGAGATTTCGCCGGATCTGGAAGAAAGTATGGAGCCGGAGCCTGAGATCTCACCGGAGCCGGAAGAAAGTATGGAATCGGAGCCGGAGATTTCACCGGAGCCGGAAGAAAGTATGGAGCCGGACCCGGAGATTCTGCCGGATATACCGGGAGGGGAGAGTTTTGAGCCGGAGGAAGAGCCTCCGGTCATGGCAGCGGATGAGATTATCCCGCCGGACCCGGAAGAATCCATTGAGGAAGCAGAAGAACTGGTAGAACCGGACCCGATTCCGGAGGATGCGATTGTTGAGGAAGCGAATGATGAGAACCTGCCGGAGGAAGAACTTTCGCCGATGCCGGATCTGTCCGATCCAAACCGCGCCATGAGCCCGGATGAAATAGCTGCCCTGTTTGCAAATATGGGCAATGACGACAATGCGGATAAAGCCGGGGAACCTGTCGAAGAAACGGTGGAACCGGAGAATACCTTTGCGATGTGACGGACGACGGACAGGAAGTGATCTTGCTGAAAGGCGGTCGTGGCGGTCAGGGCAACAGTCATTTCAAGACGGCTACCCGTCAGGCTCCGCGCTTTGCGCAGCCGGGCGAACCGATGCAGGAAATGACGGTTATCATGGAGCTGAAACTGTTGGCAGATGTAGGACTGGTAGGTTTCCCGAATGCGGGAAAGTCTACGTTGCTTTCTGCCATTTCGGCTGCGAAACCGAAGATTGCCGATTACCCGTTTACGACACTCGAACCGAATCTGGGAATTGTTTCCTATCGCGATGGAAAGTCATTCGTGATGGCGGACATTCCCGGCATCATCGAGGGAGCCAGTCAGGGAAAAGGATTGGGACTGCGGTTTCTGCGTCATATCGAGCGTAACTCGTTGCTGTTGTTCATGGTTCCGGCAGATAGCGATGATATCCGCAAGGAGTATGAAGTATTGCTGAATGAGCTGCGTACGTTCAATCCCGAAATGCTGGACAAACAACGTGTGCTGGCTATCACGAAGAGCGATATGCTCGATCAGGAGCTGATGGACGAGATTGAACCGACATTGCCCGAGGGTGTTCCGCATATATTCATTTCTTCTGTTTCCGGTTTGGGAATCTCAGTGTTGAAAGACATTCTGTGGGAGGAACTGAACAAGGAAAGTAATAAGATAGAAGACATTGTTCACCGTCCGAAAGACGTGACCCGTCTGCAACAGGAACTCAAGGACATGGGCGAGGATGAAGAACTCGACTATGAATATGAGGAAGACGCTGACGACGACGATGATGATCTCGACTACGAATACGAAGAAGAGGATTGGGAAGAAAAATGATTTCAATCACAAGAGATAAAAGAATGTTGGGGTATGAGTCGTTAAGCTCATACTCCAACATTTCTCATTTTGTAACTACCCGGCAGGGAGGGTGCAGCGAAGGAAATTATGCGTCATTCAACTGTACGCCCTACAGTGGAGACGAGGCGGAAAAGGTCCGGCGGAATCAAACGCTTCTGATGGAAGGAATGTCGCAGACACCCGAAGAACTGGTGATTCCTGTGCAGACTCATGAGGCGAATTGCCTGCTGATCGGGGATGCTTATTTATCGGCTTCGTCTCAACAACGACAGGAGATGCTGCACGGAGTGGATGCTTTGATTACCCGCGAGTTGGGATATTGCCTTTGCATTTCTACTGCAGATTGTGTTCCTGTGTTGATATATGATAAGAAACATAGTGCCATAGCTGCCATTCATGCCGGATGGAGAGGGACGGTAGCATACATCGTGCGTGATACTTTGTTGCGGATGGAGAATTCGTCTGCTTTCCCCGATTTCATCTCAATAAACGATGACATGTCACGCTGCATGTAGTCCAATCGTCCTTGCAGTCCCAATGCTTCGCAAATGTACGAGGGCTCGAGCACTGCATCAGTCTTATCCAATTCATAGCCCGGCGCACGGAAGGTGTCTGTCACCACTTCGCGGATATGTTCGAAGTGTAGTTTGCAATCGTCAAAGAACTGTCGTTCCTTCTCTCTGTCACGTAGGTCGGTGCAGGCAGCCAGTTCAATCGGGTAACGGCGAAAGGCTTTTTGCATACACTCTCTGTAGTCCGGTTCGTTTTCTGCATGAATCCATTCGTCCAGGAAAAGGTTGGCTATATTTCCCAGTAATAAAGGACGAGCATTTTCGATCGGTTGAAGACGGGAAAGAAAATAGTTGGCCGGATGGTGTCCGTAGTCACGGAAACACTCGGCAAGGGAACTGATGTCGAGCAAGTAATCCGGTTCGAGTACGATAAAAGAAGGGGTCAGGATTCCTGCTTCATCGATGGCTACATCCAATAAATTGACTTGCGCATGCCGCCAAAGCAGCTTGCACGTTTCTGCAAACTCTTCATTGATTTGAGGAACATTATAACGGACAAGGTATGGTTGCTCCGAAACTTCATCCAAGGGAGTCACATACAGATATTGTTCGTCGGCATACTGGAAACAGACACGCATCCGCTGTACCCGCTCGCGGGCGGGAGGCGCAACCAAATAGGTGGCATCCGCACGCGGAAGTAGTCGATATAGTTCCAGAGGAATATCTTCATCCAAGAGTTTACGGATAAAGAAAGCCAGGGTTTTCGCATCCCGCAAGAGTTGTTCCCGGTTGGGCTCTTGTTGACGGTTCAGGATAGCATTTGAAGTTAACCGGAAAGTATGCAGCCGGTTCTGCTCTGTAACAGAAAGGCCCACCTTAGCTGACACAAAACTAATTCGTGCGGAAAGATCGGTCATCTGTAAACTTTCGTTTTGCATTTGCGCACGACAAATGCGTTCCAGCAAGTCGCGCATTTGCTTATATCCTACGGCAAGATAGGCATCTTCTGCCCGGCAAACTGCTAAAAGGATTTCATAAGATTCTATCGCTTCACTCTTCGGACAAGGCAACTTCATCTCCAGCTTCATCTTCTACTTCCTCTTCGGTTTTCTTCTTGTCTTTTATCATCAAAATACTCATCTCGTACAACAGATAAAGTGGAATAGCTACGACACTCAATGTGAAGGGATCGCCTGTCGGAGTAATAATAGCAGCTGCTATCACGATGACAACCACCGCATGACGGCGGTATCTCCGCAAGAAAGACTTGTTCACCACTCCCAGCAAAGAAAGCAGCCATGTAACCAACGGAAGTTCAAAAGCCAATCCCATGCAGAGAACCAGCATCATAAAATTATCTATATAGGAATTAAGCGACAAGATATTCTCCACTTCCGAACTCAACTGATAGGTAGACAGGAAACGGAGAGTCAGCGGATAAACCATAAAGTAACCCAGCAGTACGCCGATGAAAAACATCACCGTTCCGATAGTCAATGCTTTACGCACGCCCTTTCTCTCATTCGGATAAAGAGCGGGATTGATGAAACGCCATATTTCAAAAAAGATATAAGGCATAGCCGTCACCACCGACATCCAAAATGCTGTCGACATGTGAATAAAGAAAGGAGCAGCCAAGTTGATATTGACCAGCTTCACATAAAATTGTTGTGTGAAGAAGTCATCGGTCAAATCAAATGTTTTACCGATATGCCGTAATAAATCGTAGAATATGAAATCATTGTGGCAAGGTGCAAGTATCACATGGTCGAAGAGGTAGGGCATAGCAATAAAATAGCCTATCGCCAATACAAACCAAACTCCAACTACCCGAAAAAGCACCTTACGCAGTTCGTCCAAATGATCCCAAAAGGTCATTTCTGCCATCCGTATGTTGTGCTCTTTTAGTTCTTAGAAGGATCTACAGGTTTGTCCAACTCGTCTTTTGCCTTGTTTATTTCATCTTTCGCTTCGTTCACACCGTCTTTGAAACTTTTTACACCTTTGCCTAATCCGCGCATCAGTTCAGGTATTTTCTTTCCACCAAAAAGAAGAAGGATAACCAAAGCGATAATAATCCATTCGGAACCACTAGGCAAAAAGCCTAACAATAATAAGTTTGTCATAAGTTTATTTGATATAAGAGGTTTTTAATAGTTGCTGCAAATATAATCATTTTCACCACAGGTTACATAGATTAACCCTGTTTTTTATGACAACACAGGGTTATTAGAAAATTCTAATCCTGATAATATACCCGCTTCACCCGTGTCGATATACTTGTCAACACTTCATAAGGGATCGTA
>ENA-UEOR01000966-UEOR01000966.1-human-gut-metagenome-genome-assembly--contig:-NODE-966-length-17731-cov-4.645293_pt1 | contig 17731 bp, 10 predicted proteins | sample MGYA00242887_ERZ507890 | MGnify/ENA primary metagenome ERZ507890 (study PRJEB26167, sample SAMN06115431) | human gut metagenome | host: Homo sapiens | place: China:Guizhou | collected 2014-10-21...
AGTTCCCGGTTGTTCTTATTGATGCTATCCTTTATCTCCTTGTCTGTCCTTAACGAAGAATAAGCGTTTGTATCCGAGCGGCCCTATTTCGGGTAACGTAACCGAGAGTTCTTTAAACAGATTTTTCCTGAAAAGCAGACAAATATCCTCTATCACATTGCCGGGATTGTTGTCGAATATCCAACCGTGCAACATGTCGGGCGGTATTAAAAAGATTTCATCTTTCGTGAAAGGTTGCGATTGGTCGCCGATAACGAATGTGCCGCAACCTCTGATAATGTAGATAAGCTCCCAGTCCGATTGTGTATGAATGGGAAACTCCTCGGACGGGTTTAGCAAATCGTGTAATACGAGAAAAGAGTGCGTACCTCCTGTCAAGTGATAATATTTGGATTCCATCTGGGACTGTTTTATATAAAATGTAAATATAAATCAAAAGTTTCGAACTATATGCAAATATCAATCAAAATAAGAGTCCTACTTTTGTACCCGTAAAAAACAGCATAATATCATGGAGAAAATCACCGATGCGGTTATGTCCGAAAAACCACGTTATGCTATTCTCGACGGATTGCGAGGAGTGGCTGCCGTGATTGTCGTCGCCTTTCACTTGTTTGAAACTTATTCCAAAGGTCCTGCTTATCAAATATTGAACCACGGCTATCTTGCCGTCGATTTCTTCTTTGTACTTTCTGGTTTCGTGATCGGATATGCTTATGACAATCGATGGGGAAAGATGTCCACTCTGGCTTTTTTCAAACGCCGTTTAATCCGGTTGCACCCTATGGTAATCATGGGGTCGGCAATAGGCGCATTGTTGTTCTATTTCGGTAATTGCGAACGTTTCCCTCTTATAGACCAAACTGCATGGTGGCAGGTACTGCTCATGTTTCTGCTTGCCTGTACGATGATACCGGCGCTTACCAGTTGGGATATACGAGGCTGGCAAGAGACCAATCCGCTCAATGGGCCTACTTGGTCGCTCATGTGGGAATATCTGGCGAATATTCTTTATGCTTTGGTCGTCCGTAGGTTCTCCAAAATCGCATTGGTTTGTTTTGTTTCCTTTGCGGCGTTTTTGACGCTCGATTTGACACTTAACCTCGATGTGTTCGGGTTACTTGCCCATCGAGACATTACGGCTTATACCGTTATCGGAGGTTGGAGTATTACCCCCGAACAGGTCTATATCGGTATCGTTCGGGTGCTTTATCCGTTCTTCGGAGGATTATTGCTGTTTCGTATAGGGAAACTTATTCGGGTAAAGGCCGGCTTCTGGTGGTGTTCGTTACTTGTCGTCGCAGCTTTGGTAATGCCTCGTATCGGAGGCGAAACCGATGCTTGGCAAAACGGTATCTATGATGCGGCATGTATACTCCTTTTGTTCCCCGTTATCGTGGCGATGGGAGCCGGCAGCGAGGTAAAGGGAAAACACAGTGTGGCCGTATGCAATTATCTGGGCGAAATCTCCTATCCGCTCTATATTACCCATTATCCCTTTGCCTATATGCAGATGGCGTGGGTGACACACAATCCCGATGCATCTATGGGAGCGCACGTATTTGTCTCTGTATCGACGTTTATCTTGTCTGTCGGTGTGGCACACGCTTGTTTGAAACTCTATGATTTGCCTGTTCGCAATTGGCTGAAAAACAGGTTTCTTGTAAATAAGTAAGGCCAGTCTATTTGAAACGGCAGCATGTAAATCGAGATATTCTGCATTTTCATTAGCATCGGATTACCGGTAGTAATACCTACACTTTACTCTGCATCGCAATATGGCGATATAAGGAGAATACCCACAAGGCAAGGGGTGGAGGATAAATATCCCATAACCCAACTAATGAGATGGCGTTTTCAACCCCTCCGTCCTTCGGACACCTCCCCTATATTTTGCTGTGCAAAACACAGGGGAGGAGGTGAATCCCCATAAAGCTCCGAAGGAGTAAAAACTGTTAATGTGATACTTTCAATCCTCTCCCTCGACTCATCGTAGATGAGATAGGGGGAGTGCCCGCAGGGCGAAGGGATTGAACTCTACAACCAAATGATCTTTTTCAACCCTTCTCCTTAGAAACTATTGTTTCTTCGGTGTCTCCTCTATATGGCTAACATAGTACCCCGTAATACTACGGGGCACGGCAAGGGAGGAGTTTGAAAATGTTTTAAACCTCTCACCCTATATTTCGCTATTGCAAAACACCGAGAAGGAATTGAAAATCATTCTTTCGGATAATGAGGACTGTATAGCATTTTCTTTTTGCGAACGACCAACCGCCCGTCTTTCACGAATTCTTCTCCTCGTTCACCGAGGTGACGTATCATTCGGGCACGCAGCTTTTCCAACCGTTCCTTGTACTCTTTATCGTTAACGGCATTGTGGAGTTCCTGCGGATCTGCGACAAGGTCAAACAATTCTTCCTGCCCCGTGTAAAAACGCCATACATACTTTATTTTCCCATCGGTCAACGCACACCAGTAGTTGTCACGACTATAACAAGTGGCATGTTCCAAATCGATATATTCTCGCCACCCGGTATCGGTTCCTTTGGCCAGCGGTAAAAGGGGGCATCCGTCCATATCGGCAGGAACGGTTGCCCCGGCTATATCCAAGAAGGTAGGTAAAACATCGCGCAATTCCACCGGATTATCTATTTTCTCCGCAACTACACCAACACTTGCCGGCCACTTCGCGATACAGGGAACATGAACCGAACCCTCATAGGGATAAGTCTTTCTCCAATGATAGTGGTCGCCCATCATATCGCCGTGATCCGATACGAAAAAGATGAGAGCATTGTCATACATACCTTTGTCTTTCAATGCTTGAACGATACGCCCTATTTGTTCGTCAATAAAAGTAATATTGGCATAATAGTGTCGCTTGGAATTACGGACATATTCATTACCGAAATTTCCGTAAGGGGCATCCGAGGCAGCCTCTTCGGGATTCAACTGCTTTGCGTATCTACCGCACCAATCCCCTATCGCCGGGTCGGGAACATCGACGTTATCATACATATCCAGAAAACGTTGCGGCGGATCATACGGACTGTGAGGACGGGCAAAAGACACTTTGAGGAACAAAGGACGACTCTCGGGGTCATAATGGCTGATGAGATTGCAAGCCATTTCGCCGGTCCAGTACGTGGGATGTAGTTTTTCATCTAATTTGTAAACCCCAGCACCGTGATCATTCCACCAAATACCTGTTGCATCGGGGTTCTTCCCGGGAGCTTGCACTTGAAACCACTGTCGATAATCACTGGTAAAATGGGGGTCTTGCCTGCGACCGCTCTCATCTAACAACGTTCCGTCAAATCCGTGTTTCACCCGCTGGGGATACCAATGCATTTTCCCGATACCAAAGGTGTAATAACCGGCATCTTTCAACATTTGAGGCATCTCGTACTCATACTTCGGCGCTACCCGTCCATATCCTAACATTCCGTGATGCCACGGCGACATTCCGGTCAACAATCCGGCACGGGCAGGTGTGCTGCTGGGACAAGACGAATAGGCATTCATGAACAAAGTTCCTTCGTTGGCAAGTTTGTCCAAATGAGGGGTAATGACAAACTCATTTCCCATACACCCCACAGCATCGCCCCGCTGTTGGTCGGTCATAATCAATATAATATGGGGCTGTTTTTGTGCATTCGCAAATGAGGAGCAAAATCCGGCAGAGAGAGCCAATGTGCATTTCAGGTTAGTCAGGGCATTCATAATTATCGTTTATTATCACACAAACGATACAAAAATATGATTTCCACAAGTCAAAAACAATAAAACCTCGGAAAACTCTACCGGTATTTCGACAAATGCAATATCCGTTGATTACTGCTGCCCCGAAAAGAGAGAGCCGGATCAAAGAGCGATTGGACGAACGGACCATCGACAAGGGTGTCGATATAGTCGAGACAGGGACGGCGGGTCTCGTCTTTTAACAGGGACTCGTAGGTATAGCCGGTGTAACACCAGACGTTTTTGTGAGTTTCCTCTTTGAGGCGACGGAGCAGAGCCAACAACGCAAAAGGGTTGTAGAAAGGGTCGCCGCCCGAAATGGTGATTCCATCGAGAATGGGATTGTCGTTTATCTCGGCGACGATACGGGAGAGAATAAGCTCCGTGAGCGGCTCGCCGGCCACCGGACTCCAACTGCCGGGATTGTGGCATCCCCGGCAATGATGGGTACAACCGGCCAGATAGATGGCATAGCGTACCCCGAAACCGTCGGAGATAGTCTCGGGGTAAACATTGATGATGTGAAGCGGTTCCATTATTTGTGTTTCACACGGTCGCGCTCTTCGGCCTGCTTAGCGGAATTCCACGATTCGAGGCTTCCGGTGAGGTAACCCGTAATTCGTCGCATGCGCGATATATTCTCACTCTTGCAAACCGGACATTGCGTATAGATGACACCTCGGTAACCGCACGAACGACAGGTATCTACCGGGTGGTTGATCGACCCGTAACCGATTCCTTCGTCGTGCATCACTTTCACGATTTTGAGAATGACAGAGACATTCTTTTTCGCTTCGCCGTCGAGCTCGACATAGGTAATGTGCCCACCTTTCGTGATAGCATGAAAAGGGGCTTCTTTCTTGATTTTCTCTACAATACCCACCGGTTCTTTCACATCGATATGGAACGAATTTACGTAGTAGTCCCGATCGGTCACGCCCGGAATAACACCGTAACGTTTGCGGTCCATACGAGTGAAACGTCCCGAAAGCCCTTCGGCCGGAGTAGCCAAAACCGAGTAATTGAGATTGTAGCGGGTCTTGTACTCCTCGACAACATTGTTCATCACCCGTATGGCATCATAGAGTGTGTTCCATGCCTCTTGGTTATGAGCATGGCCTTCGCCGTAAATAGCACACATCGCATTGTGCCCGCCGATGAACCCGATACCCAATGTCCCGCTATCGATGACATCGCCCACCTCGTCGTTGGGTTGTAACTTACCACCACCTTTCCAAACGTCGTTGCCCATCATAAACGGGAACTGACGGGCAAGCGCTTTGCGCTGGTATTCATAACGCTCGTAGAGTTGCTCGGCAATCATCGATGCCACACTGCGCACTTTCTCCAAAAATAGAATACGGGCTTCCCGACGAATAGCATGCTTGTCGCCGTCGGGATGCAACTCCTCAGCCTCCCGCCGGGCCTCTATTGCCAACCGGGGCATATTCATCGAAGTAAAGGAGAGATTGCCCCGTCCCCACGAACTTTTAATGCCGTGTAAATTCTCGAAGACCCTCGTACGGCATCCCATCGTCGCCACTTCGTAACGGAAACGGTCGGGATCATCGGCTTTCCAAAGGTCGTTTTTGTTGTATTCGGTATCTAAAAAGAGAAAGTTGGGGAAGAGCGAAGTAGAAGTCGTGCGACAGGCTTCGAGCAACAAGTCGAAATTAGGCGCCTTGAATTTGATTTTTCCCGCCATCGCTCCCTCGAAATCGGCCATCGCGGCATCGTAATCCTCATCGGTGTAAGAGATACCGTCTTTTACCTTAAATATCTGTATGGGGAATACCGGGACTTCACCGCTACCGAGTCCCTCGACAGTCGCCGAAAGCAACTCCCGCATGACCATACGGCCTTCGGCCGAAGTGTCCGTCCCATAATTTATCGAACTGAACACCACTTGATTACCTCCACGAGAGTGCATAGTATTGAGATTGTGAACCAACCCCTCCATAGCTTGATGCGTATCTTTACGAGTCATTTCGTAACTTTGTCGCCAAGCGGTATCGAGTTCGGCAACAGAAACGTTCACCCCTATCTCTTTCAAACGCTCGCCCAAAGCGGCCTTCTGTTCTTCGGTCATATCGATCGAAATGATTTCTTCCCGAAACAAATCTTTCAACGCCGGCATATCTTCCATTCCGTGCAAACGACAAATGAAGCCTACCCCGTTTTCGAGGTGCTTGCGGAAACTCTTCAAGACGCCCGGCGCCATAAAATGGTCGAAAGCCGGAATGGATTGCCCGCCGTGTTGCTCATTTTGGTTGGTCTGGAAAACGATGGTGGCCAACGTGGCATAACTCTGTATGGACTGTGGCGTACGCACCGTACCGTTTTTGGTATGGAATCCCCGGTTGAAGATGTCCTCCAAATCATATTGTACGCAAGTGGTCGTCTTGGTGGGATAGTAATCGAGGTCGTGAATGTGTATGTCGCCTTCCCGGTGTGCCCGTCCATAACGAACCCCGACCAAATATTTATAGGCATAATCTTTCGTGACCTCCGAGGCGAATGTCATCATTTGCCCTGCCGGTGTATGAGACGACATATTGGCATTGCTCAGGTTTACGTCGTTCTTCTCGACTGCCACGATACCGTCCATCACCTGCTTCATCGATGTGCGCTTTTCACGTTCTTTGGTACGCCACTCCCGATAAATGATAAATTTCTTCGCTACCGAGGGATTGCGCATCATCAATTTGCGCTCTACCAAATCCTGAATCTCTTCTACCGAGATATTCTCCCTATCGATGGCAGCGGCAACCTCGGCCGTAACTTGTTTAATAGAGGTCTCGTCGTCGTTCATACCGTCGGCACGATAAGCCTTAGCGATAGCCCGCTCGATTTTCTCAATCGAGAAGTTCTCTTTGGATCCATCACGTTTCGTAATGGTAATACATGCATAGTCCATGCTGATGTTATTAAAGATTCGATACTGCGAACGCCTCCTCGAACGTTCATTTGCTTCTCTCCCACTTCGGCAGGTCTTCTGACTTTTCCCAATCCGAAAACGCCTTCCCGATATTCAGAAACAGATTCTTTATCAGTGGCCTGTGTCAACGGACTTTCGCAGGAATTACAGCAGCGGGACTGTCCGGGATTCTCACCCGATTCCCTTTTTATCGATTGTGCCTCACAGCGACAACCGAACCGAAATGCGAGTGTAAAGGTACATAAATTCTTTCCAAGAAAACAACAAATCTACACACAAAAGTTTCCTGTTTTGGAAAACTTTTAGAATTATTTTATCAAGAAAGTTTCCCAAAACGGGGAATTATTGCCCATTAATATAGCACTTTTATTTTTTCTGAAACTGCCCGAAAAGATAGTGTTTTCATAGAGTCTCTCAACTTTACTTGTCGGTTTTCTTACTATTACAAGCGAGGTCGATAATCAGTGAGAATATCGGCTCAGTAGGAAATCTAAGGGAATTGCCCTTTTGCACAACCATAAAGTGAAAAGCCCGCCCTTCTCCCCCTGCGTTTTGCCATGTAAAATATAGGCAAAGTGGCACGTAGTGACAGAGGGAGTAATACTACAAAAATACTATATGCCATCTTTCCAACCCCTCTCCTTAGAAACGATAGTTTCTTCGGTGTCTCCTCTATATGGATAACATAGTACCCCGTAATACTACGGGACACGGCAGGGGAGGAGATTGCAGCCCAATCCGTTCCCCTTGCTGCGTTTTTTCAACCCCTCCGTCCTTCGGACACCTCCCCTATATTTTGCTGTGCAAAACACAGAGGAGGAGTACACTTTGTATAGAAATTTAAACAAGAATCAACCTTTCACCGAAAAGTCCGGATTGTGTTTGTCGACAAGAGACTCATCGCTAAAATCCATATCTACATTTCCCCACTGATTACCTGCCGAACCCACATTTCCCAGACATAAAAAACAACGAGGCAGAGAGTTTCTCCCTGCCTCGCGATTATATTTTGAAAAAAATCCAGTTTAGAACAAATAAGCCGCCGTAATGGTCCATGCCCGGCTCTTACCTTTCATAACCGAATCGGGAAGGTCGTTCTTGACCTCCATGGCACTACCCAATCCCCAACCATATTGACCGGCAATCTGCAAGTGATTGAAAAGTTCGAGACCGAGGCCCACATTTATCGCCGTATCGAAACTTTTCTCTTTAAATTGCTCTTTGAAATTATCGCCCACACGGAATGCAAAACTCGGCCCGGCATATACAAAAGGAGACAATATAGAGCCGACTACCGGCAGCGAAAACTTATATTTCAAATTAATGGGAATCTCTACATAATCGACATGTTTATTCTCCGATATACCACTGGTTATATCTTTCAATTCCGACCCCTTCCGAGTATACATCAAACTGGCATCGACCCCGATACCGATAACAGGAACCATAAACTCGGCCATCAGACCTCCCGTAAAGCTCGAAATATTATTTGCCTTGAAATTATCAGACAAATTTCCACTGAGAGAAAGAGTAGATATATTCATACCCACTTTGGGACCGAACTTAAATTGTGCATTGGCAGGAACAGCCAAAAACAAGGCAGCGACAAGAGCTACACAAAAAACTGTCTTTTTCATAAACTTCATTTTATTTTTATTTATAATCAGCCATAGGCTATTATTATAACCCATTTCTCGACCTCTATTTGCACAAAGATAAAATAAAATATATTAAAATCATAAAATTGACAGACAAATCGACAAGAATCATAAAATTTTACAGACCCTTATCGGCTATCGAAAAAAATAGCGTATCTTCGACAAACAAAAACAAATATATATTTCTATGGAGAATAAACCAACCATCGAAGAAGAAATCGTAAAAATGCTGAGAACCGTTTACGATCCCGAAATACCGGTAAATATATACGACCTCGGGCTCATTTATAACATAGAGGAAAACGACGGAACCGTAAAAATAGAAATGACATTGACCGCTCCTAACTGTCCGGCCGCAGACTTCATCATCGAAGACGTGCGCATGAAAGTCGAGAGCATCGAAAATGTGAAAAATGTGGATATCCAGTTGGTTTTCGAGCCGGAATGGGACAAAGACATGATGAGCGAAGAGGCAAAACTCGAACTTGGACTTTTATAACACAATCATGCCGGGGAAAAAAATTTACTTTGCATCCGACTTTCATTTGGGAGCAAGATATATCGAGAATCCCATTGAATACGAACGTCGTATCGTTAGATGGCTCGACAGCATAAAACAAGATGCCGGAACGCTCTATTTATTGGGCGATATTCTGGACTACTGGTATGAATACCGGTATGTAGTCCCCAAAGGATTCACCCGTTTTTTCGGCAAGCTGGCCGAGCTAAGCGACAACGACATTGACATACACTGGTTTATCGGGAACCACGACATCTGGATTTTCGATTATCTCCCTCATGAATTGGGCATTACGATACACGACGGAACCTTGATAACCGAAATTGGGGGAAAACGTTTCTTCCTCTCGCATGGAGACAACGTCGGAAAAAGACCCATGACACTTCGCTTCCTCAGAAAAATATTTCGAAACCGCTTCTGCCAATATCTTTACGCGGCCATACACCCCCGGTGGACCGTTGCTTTTGCATTGCGATGGTCGGCCCATAGTAGAAAGGCCGGAGATGACTACGCCGAATATCAAGGCGAGAAAAACGAGCACTTGGTATGCTTTGCCAAAGAATTTAGGAAAACGAATAAAATCGATTTTTTCATATTCGGTCATCGACATATCCTGCTCGATCTTGCACTCCCCCATCAGAGTCGCATCATTATTTTAGGGGATTGGATCAAGCATCCTTCCTATGCAGTTTTTGACGAGACAGGACTAAATCTGTTCGACTACATCGAGGAATAACAAGCAAAAAGTTACCGGCAAGTACGCATTTAATATTTTTTATACATTCGAAGTATTCAAACAAAACAGTGCGAAAGAAACTATTTATCAATAGTTTATCATATAAGAATCAAAAAAGTATTTATAAAAGCATATTGTATAACATATTATTTTGTTTGTTTATCTGCAAAAAAAGGTTGTCCTTTGTCTCAATAACCTAAAACAATCTTTTTTACCTTAAAAAAATTAATACCTATTGAAAACCTATAAAAAAGAGCTTTTGAGAAAAAGTTCTTTTTTGTTTTTATATCCACACAGTTTATCGCTACCTCATACAACCTATCTCTCGATGTGTAACTCCGTTTACGACATGCACTATTTTCTGTCCAATACGTTACGGAGAAATATATTTTATCGCTTAACCATTTCAAAACCCTACATTTCGATAAAAAAACGAAGATTTTAGTATCAATTTTTCAAAAACATTTCTATATTTGCAAAAAATAAAAATATAATATTATTATTTCATATAATTCTTTTCTAATTGTTTTAATTATGAAAAAATCTTACACTTTCACTTGGATTGGGATTGTAATATGTTTACTGGGACTGTCGCCGGTAAGTTACGCCCAAGCTATCGAAATCACCGATAGCGCCCCATTTTTTGAAAATTTTAACGAAATCTCCTCTTCCGAAGAAAATTTTGGATTAAGCGGTTGGACTCTAAAATCGGGATATGCGACAGGAAGCACTGCGACCAAATGGTCGGTAAATACATCAAGTTCAAATGCATGTGATGGCTACTCATTAAAAGCCGATGATGCCAGAGCTACCTCAACGGCAATATTAGTGACCCCGAAACTGTCTTTTGCCTCTGGACGAACCGCTAAAATTTCATTCTTCATGAATCGAGATACAGGTACGCGCCAGCCCAATGAGGGATTTAAAATATATGTCAACCCCATAGGCGATATTTACAGCTATGACGATGATAACAAAGTAATTATCAACGGAGACCAAACCGTTACGACTCTAAGTGAACCCATTCTTCACGCCAAAAGATACGCAGGCACTGAGATTACTAAAACCGGAATGTACGAAATGTCGGTCAACATACCGTCCGAAATGGCCGGGCAAGAATTTTACGTTATCTTCGAAGCGATCCAAGAATATGGAAACGCCAATTATATCGACAATATCAAAATCGAATTGATATCGGAGCAACCCAAATTAATCAACGAAACGAAAAATATCGATCTGGGTATGGTGAAAGCCGGAGAATCGGCATCACAAGAATTTATACTTTCCAACGAGGGAATAAACACGTTGAATGCTACCCTTTCCGTAGAAAACGGCGAATCGTCGCCTTTTTCCGTTACTCCAACAACAACCGATATCGCTTTCAACGAACAAAAAACAATTACCGTTAACTTCTCGTCGGCAGAAGTAAATTCATTTACCGGGAAATTATACATCGACTCTAACGGAGGAAAAGACACGATTACCCTATCGGCCGAGACCTATCCGGCAACAGCCTACTACGAAACATTCGACGAACTATCCAAACTTCCAGACGAATGGGTGGTCGTTAAAAACGGAAATGAAACTACCTATTCCATCAACAGTAGTAAAGGTGTAAACGGATCAAAATGTTTAAGCGGTTCTATCGGCTCTTGGGGAGATGAATCGACCATCGACACGATATTTACCCCTGTCATATCGGGAAAAGTAACATTCGATTTCAAGAAAGCCGGAGGCTCTTCCGATGCTATTCAAGCGTATATCGTAACAGCCGACGGTACGCAGACCGCAATAAATACGGGAACAGGTTCTTCGTCATCTTGGACAACAGTCAATGTCGACGATGTACCCGAAGGATCACGCATAGCCTTCACACTGAACAATGTCTATGTAGATAACTTCATAGCATTCACTCGGCAGGAAATTTCCAAAGGCATACAGTTGGTTAAAGAAGCCAACAATAGACCAAGTAGTTGGATGACATTATATGCAGGCCCCGACAAAGCCACTCAAAACACATTGCAATTTGCAGTTAAGAACATCGGGACTCAAACAGTCTCGGCCAACAGCTATAATTTCACAACCCAATTAGTGAACGAGAACAATACCGTAGCCGAAGGCGTCTCCTACAAAACTTACATCATTAACGGAGAAGACACAACCTTATACGAAGACAATGTTATCCCCGGGCCTGAAATAGCCGCAGGCGCAGGAACTACAATCAAGGGTTATCTGTTCATTAGCAGCAATGACGAAAAAAGTAAACTATCGCTCAATGTAAAAGTAAACAACGTCGAAAATACACATTTCACCCAAGTAAAAACGGGCGATAATATAACTATCAAACCCAATAAGGGGGATGCCTCCTTATCGGCTATAAACTTTGGATTGGTAAACAAAGCGACGACATTGGATTATGTAATCAAAAACAACAGTAACAACGGAGCATTGACCGTATCGAAAATCACAGTGCCATCGGGGTCAGCATTCTCGGTAAATGCAGCACTGCCATTGGTTATACCCAGTAGCAAATCCGATACGATCCAAATCACTTTCAATGCCGAACCGGGTATATATAACGATAATATCACGGTAGAACATGACGGTATAGGCAATACGGAATTTACCGCCTCCGGAACAATGCTATCGGCTACGGCTTTATTAGAATCGTTCGAAGGCGAAACCTTCCCACCAATCCTTTGGGATATGAAACAAGGACTTTGGGAAAGAAATACGACGACTAAACATCATGGTGAAACCAGCATTGTCAATACAGAATCCACAGTCGATACGATCATCACCCCCTTGCTCCATCTCTCGGCAGGAGACTCTATTGCATTCTCTGTAAGAGCGACCTCATCTTCTGGATATAACACTGATATTCTATATTCCGCAGACGGAAAGACATGGAATCTGTTAAAATCTTTCGCCATTTATGGCGATTATTGGAGTGACTGGACTGAAATGGCGGCTTATATGCCCGAAGACTTTACCGAAGGTGATTATTATATCGGATTCGCCAGCAAAAAGACTTATATCGACTTGGTTTACGGCCCACAAATTGTTTATCAAGAGCACCGCATCGACATTAAAGGATTTACTGGAGAGAACAAAGGTATGGTAAACTACACTCAAAACTTTACCATCGACGTGGCTTGCTTGGGCACAGCCGGAGAAACGGCCGAAAGCTATTCGATTGCCTTGATGAACGGCGAAGAAAACATCGGCAACTACACGGTAGAACCTATGATATTGGGCGACATGAAAAGCTACACCTGTTCGTGGACCCCGAGAGCCGCCGGCGAAGCATCGATCTATGCACTGCTTACACTCGACGACGTAGTGACCTCGACCGACACGATTACGGTATCTGTTGCCGAGGAAAGCCTGATTTCTACCGTTATGATAGGCGATTTATCGACAACGGCCCCCTCTCCCAACTACAAGCACTACCTCTATGAAACACTTTACACTCCGGAAGATCTTGTAGGATTGCAAGCAGGCGACGTGATCGAAACGGTAAATATCCCCTATTACGCCACAGATGCAGCCGTAAAAGGATATCGAATAAATATCTGGATAGGCAATACCGAAAAAACGGCTCTCACTACCGACAAAATGAGCGAAGCGGACATAACAGGATTGAGCCATATCGGAGCGAACTTGCGATACGAAGCGGGAGGAAGTAAAGAATCGCCCCTATATTTCGAAATGAGACCCGAAACCCCGATCACTTACAATGGTGGAAACCTTAGCCTCATTGTCTCCGTAGACTCCACATCCTACAAATCGGGTGTCTACTTCTTCACTCAAAAGACCTCCACCAAATCGATGAAGACTTATAGCATAGACGGTAATACCAGTGCCGATTATATGGATACTTGGATAAATGGCGGATATATCCCGAAAGTGGCCGAAAATATCATGGTGATGGAACTGGGATTGGCAACCGAAGCGCCGGTCGTACACGGCATTGTAACCCGGAAAGATAACCAAGCCCCGATAGAGGGTGCAACGGTAACCATGCAATCGGGCGAAGTCATTTATACCGCTACCACCGACGAAACGGGAGCTTACAGCATTTCCGTAATGCAACCGGGAAAAGAATATGAAATGACGGTTAGCAAAGACAACTACACAGGTGTGGACGGTGTGCTCGTGACAGTAAACGAAGATACCGAACAGAATTTCGAATTAACGATTATCAGTGGAATAGATCATACGACAGAAAATGCGACGAAAATATTCACCGACCGCACGGGAAACATTCATGTCGTAGCCGATGCCGTTATCGAAACGATAAAAGTATACTCGACGAGCGGAAGCCTCTGCATAACCGAAACCCCGGCAAGTGAATCGGCCGTTATAAATGCCGGTGATCTGAAAGGTATTTACGTGGTAGAAGTCCAAACAGCAGGCAGTGTGAAGCGCGCAAAAGTAAGGCTATAACATTGACTTGAATCACATAGCGACAGGCGGAAGAACTCTGGTTCTTCCGCCTGTCTTTTTCCTTCCCCTTTTCCCTTCATTCCCCTCGAAACCGCCCTTCGCTCTGTACGCACAAGAGAGAATATTTCTCCATACAGAAATAAATCCTTATATTTGTAGAATATAGGAGGCGGTTCGACATAGTCAAATCGGAAATGTGATTTCCGTTTGCCTTTGCACTCACCTTTCGCTATATTTGCCTTACGGGTGGAAACAGGCTGCGCTTCGGCACAACCGAATAAATTTGTTTCTGCTCTCGCTTTGTACTATTTTTGTAATCATAGGAAAAGAAGCCATCGATGAAACGATATGCAATCATAGTAGCCGGGGGAAAAGGAACTCGTATGGGAAACGACATTCCCAAACAATTCATCGAAATAGCCGGCAAACCGATATTAGCCCATACGATAGAAAATTTCTACCGATTCGATCCGAATATCGATTTAATAATCGTACTTCCTCAAAACCAACAAGAATATTGGAAACGGCTATGCGCAGTTCACCGAATCACAATTCCCCATCTTGTTGTCAAGGGGGGAGAAACACGTTTTCATTCGGTTCTTAACGGACTATCTCTTATCCCGGACGAAGGGATTGTCGCTATCCACGACGGAGTACGCCCGCTCACGGCTCATCGCGTAATAGAAAATTGTTTTCATGTCGCAGAAGAAAAAGGCGGAGCCATACCCGTTCTTCCTCTAACCGATTCATTAAGACAAATATTTCCCGACAAATCCAGCAAGGCCGTCGACCGCACGGCATTCGTGGCGGTACAAACTCCGCAAACATTCCGGGTCGAAGAAATAAAAAAGGCATACAAGCTCCCTTATAACGACACTTTCACCGACGATTCCTCGGTGTACGAGGCTGCCGGATACATTCCCGAATTGGTCGAAGGGAATCGGGAAAACTTGAAAATAACTCTGCCGGTCGACTTGGCAATCGCCGAAATAGGATTGAAGGAATGACAGATTTAGCCGGTTTAAATATCAAATACCTTCCCGGAGTCGGCCCTAAACGCGCCGAACTCCTAAACAAAGAATTAGAGATATTCACCTATCTCGACCTGCTGCACTATTATCCGTATAAATACATCGACCGAAGCAAGACCTACAAAATAAACGAAATCGACGGTTCGATGCCTTATATTCAGTTACGAGGTAAAATCGTTTCATACACCACTCACGGAGAAGGGGCACGCCGCCGGCTCACCGCTCTGTTCTCCGACGGTTCGGGAGTCATAGAGCTCGTTTGGTTCAAAGGAATACGCTATATCACCGACCGTTACAAACCGGGAACGGAATATACGCTTTTCGGGAAACCCACTCTTTTCAACGGGAAATTCAACATCGCCCACCCCGAGCTCGACCCGATAGACGATCGCATAGACAACACGACCGGACTACAAGGATACTATACCACGACCGAAAAAATGAAAAATGCTTTCCTCAACTCGAAAGCCATACAGAAAATGGTATATACCCTTCTCTCCGGAATACAAAACCCACTGCCCGAAACATTGCCCCTTCCCATTATCTCGCGAATGCAACTCATGAGTTCGACCGATGCCCTACGCAACATTCACTTTCCGGTGACGATAGGCCACCTGAGGCGGGCAGAATTCAGGCTCAAATTCGAAGAGTTATTCTACCTGCAATTACACATTTTACGATATACCCGGTTACGGAACCTGAAATTGGGAGGATTCCGTTTCGACCATATCGGGAATTATTTCAACGACTTTTATCATCAAGTGCTGCCCTTCGAACTCACCCAAGCTCAAAAACGAGTCATCAAAGAGATTCGAGCCGATATGGGCAGCGGCAGACAAATGAACAGACTGTTACAGGGAGATGTAGGCAGTGGAAAAACACTGGTCGCACTCATGAGTATGCTCATCGCCGTAGACAACGGTTACCAAGCCTGTCTAATGGCTCCCACCGAAATATTGGCCACCCAGCATTACGAAGGGCTGAAAAAGATGGTGGAGCCGTTAGGACTACGTATTGAACTACTCACGGGGTCGGTATCTAAAAAACGAAGAGCTCCCATTTTAGAAGGGCTCCTCACCGGAGAAATAAACCTGCTGATAGGAACCCATGCCCTTTTGGAAGACTCGGTAAATTTTGCGAATCTGGGTTTTGTCGTCATCGATGAGCAACATCGGTTTGGGGTAGAGCAACGGGCTCGGCTTTGGAGAAAAAATAAAATTCCGCCACACATTTTGGTCATGACTGCCACCCCCATTCCCCGGACTTTGGCCATGACTGTTTATGGCGATCTCGACGTATCGGTCATCGACCAACTGCCCCCCGGACGCAAACCCATACAAACACTCCTTCAATACGATAACAAAAGAGCCCAATTATACGCTTCTTTGCGCAAGCAACTACAAATCGGGAGACAAGCCTATATCGTGTATCCGCTCATACAGGAAAGCGAGAAAAGCGACTTGAAAAATTTAGAAGAAGGATATGAACACATTCGGGAAATTTTCCCCGAATATCAAGTGTGCATGGTACATGGAAAAATGAAAGCGGCCGAAAAGGAAACCGAGATGCAAAAATTCGTATCGGGAGAAGCCCGCATTATGGTGGCGACTACGGTCATAGAAGTCGGGGTGAACGTACCCAATGCATCGGTCATGATCATCGAAAACGCCGAACGTTTCGGTCTGGCTCAGCTACACCAGCTCAGAGGGCGTGTAGGTCGTGGCGCCGAACAATCGTATTGTATCTTGATGACATCTTATAAAATCAACCAAGATACCCGAAAAAGGCTCGAAATCATGGCAGAAACCAATGACGGGTTTCGCATTGCCGAAGCCGACATGCAAATGAGGGGACCGGGGGATATGGAAGGGACTCAGCAAAGTGGAATTGCATTCAATTTACAAATCGCCAACTTGGCAAAAGATTTCCGCCAGATAGCCAGCCTATACTATGACGAACAACTAAACCGTCTATGGATCGGTACCGGAGCCGCCGGACTTTTTTATTATGATATAATTAAAAAAACACTATCACCCATACCACTAAAGGGCTTTCCCAAACAACCAATTCTTGCCATAAAAAAAGATATCAACAATACTCTTTTGATTGGTATTGATGGTCAAGGAATATGGAATATCAGCGAAAAAGGAGATAAACTTCTCAATATTTATAAAGAAGACCTAAATAACCCCTTTTCACTTCGAGGTGATGGAGTATACGACATTTTCTGTGATAAATCCCGAAACTGGGTAGCTACATACACCGGTAAATTATCTTTTTTTGAAAACGTAAACTCACAGATTACCCCCATTGCATATCAGATTAATAACCCGAACTCTTTAGGAAACAACTATGTCAACAAGATTATGGAAGATCATGAAGGGCATATATGGTTTGCTACAAACAACGGTCTAAGCCGATGGAATCCGGTATCCAATAAGTGGAATCATTACTATCAGAACAAATCAGAGCAAGCAAAGGTCTTTTTGACTTTATGCGAAGATAGTCAAGGGCGTATTTGGGCGGGCAGTTATTCTTCCGGCGTCTACCTGCTGGATAGAAAAACCGGACAAACACTTCAACACTATTCTTCTAAAACTCATACTCCCGGCTTTTCAGGAGATTTTATCTTTGACTGTTTTGTGGATGAAGAAG
>ENA-UEOR01000968-UEOR01000968.1-human-gut-metagenome-genome-assembly--contig:-NODE-968-length-17713-cov-48.089136_pt1 | contig 17713 bp, 7 predicted proteins | sample MGYA00242887_ERZ507890 | MGnify/ENA primary metagenome ERZ507890 (study PRJEB26167, sample SAMN06115431) | human gut metagenome | host: Homo sapiens | place: China:Guizhou | collected 2014-10-21...
AATGGGACGTTGGGTCACCGACCTACAGCAATACATAAAGAACGAACAACCGGCTTTTCTGATTCATACCGGAGACACTTATTCTCAGCGGAACGATGCAATCGGCAATAGTCTTATTCCAAAAAACCGGATATATGAAGAGTAACAACGAATGGTTCGAGATTACAGGATCATTCGGCAATCCCGGACCATTAGGCGGATTTTTGGCTATCTGCATTGTTATATGCCTGTGCCGAATATATGAAACCCGAAAGCAAAACAAAATAATACATAGCATATATATTATTGCCGCCGGAACAATGCTAACGGCTTTTTGTTTTGCCGATTCGCGCGCGGCATTTGTAGCAACAGCAGCAGGTTGCTCATTTTATTTCTTTCAAACAATACGGATTTTTCTGAAAAAGCATCCGCATATTATCCCGATAATCGGAGGAATATTGATATTGTCATCCATCCTTATATTCAATTATCGGGAAAACTCGGCAAACGGCAGACTCCTGATCTGGAGAGTGTGTTCGGAAATGATCTGTCATAAGCCGTTCTCAGGATACGGAACCGCATCATTCGGACAGGATTATATGCTGCACCAAGCGCACTATTTCGAAACGCATCCCGACTCGCGCTTTTCTCAAACTGCCGATTTCACTGCCCATGAACATAAGCTTCTTACCCGGGTGAGCCATCATATACGCTATGAAACCTCTCACACCGCTGAACTTCATGTCATAGTCGCCGGGCATTTTATTGATGAGAGAACCCTTGCCGTAAACAACTTCATCATGAGAAATCGGGAGCATAAAGTTCTCGGAAAAAGCATAAACCATGCTGAATGTAAGTGTGTCGTGGTGATAATTTCTCCACAACGGATCAAGTGAGATGTACGAAAGCATATCGTTCATCCAACCCATATTCCACTTGTAGTCAAAGCCGAGTCCCATATCCTTAATCGGATAGCGTGTAACATTTGGCCATGCCGTACTTTCTTCGGCAATCATCATAGCCTCGGGGTGGAACATATGTACAACCGTGTTGAGCTTCTGCAGGAAATCAACGGCAACAAGGTTTTCTCTTCCGCCGTATGCGTTTGCAATCCACTCGCCGTCTTTTCTGTTGTAGTCAAGATAAAGCATTGATGCAACGGCGTCAACACGGATACCGTCAACATGATACTTGTCAAGCCAGAACATTGCAGATGAAAGGAGGAAGCTTGTTACCTCATATCTGCCGTAATTGAAGATATATGTACCCCATTCCTTGTGTTCGCCGATACGGGGATCTTCATATTCATAATAACCATTATCAATAACTGCAGAAGCATAATAAATACATGAATCCAAATCAGCAGTTCCCTTACCTTTATATAACATACCAAGATATGACTTCGGATTGCTAGTATCAACATTACCATTTACATCTACCCCATACTCTGCTGTTCCAAATTTTTCAGCCTGCGCACGCTGTAAATATAACTTTGCCAAAAAATGAGCAGCGGCTCCCTTAGTGGCCCGTCCAAAATCAGCACTCAGATTCTGTTCGCTAACATCAGGCAAATGATCATAAGCATAACGTAGATCACCTATCAACATACTATAAATACTAGGAACACTTTGACGCATATAGTTATAATTGGAAGGGAGTTCTGTTGTATATCCTTGGGGTACATAAATAGCACCATACATTGTACTCATAATATAAACAGAATAAGCGCGATTAAATAAAGCCTCGCTTAAAGACCTCGCTGCATACTCCGCATCAGTAGCAAACTTACCCAATGCCTTTCCTTCACGAATAGACAATATGGCACGGTTACAATTATTAATAATCGGATAAAATCCCAACAGTGATTTAGAATTCTCCCCACACAGAGAATTTGCCCAATTAGCAAACCGCCCAGTAGCATTCCACTCACTAGGCGAATACATGCCACGATTAGGAGTCTTATTTGTAAAGTTATCCACACCAGACATAAAAGTGGAAGGACCTTGTTCATACTGTTTAGTCACACGCAAAGCATCGTAAGTCCCTACAATCAATTGTTCCAATCCTTGCTCTGTTTCAAAATAATCCTGCGTAATGGTAGAAACCATTTTTTCTTCTAAAAAACTGTCAGTACAAGAAAGACTTCCTAATGCAATTACAGAACACAATATATACTTTTTCATAATTTACATCTCTATTTTTAATAATTAAAATCCAAGTCTCAGACCAATTACAAAACTACGGGTCAATACTGTATTATTAGTTTGGCCGCCAATATATTTATATGTACCGTTACTGCGTCCACCTTCAGCTCCCCAACCAGTTGTATCGTCAGGATTAATTCCAGCTTTTACCAAATCACCACCCCAAATAAACGGATTCAATACTTGACCATAGATCTGACAACTATTGGCACCAATTTTACCCAGCCATTTTTCCGGGAAAGTATAAGATAATGCAATATTACGAACAGCCACCATATTTCCTTTGGTATAATTCATATATTCTTTATAATCGGTAAATGATTCTCCTCCAGCACGTGGCTGTGGAAATTTAGCATCTGTATTTTCAGGACTCCATGTATCATTTTCTACCCGACGTCCATAAGTTTGCATCAATCCATAATACATATTACCAAAACGTCCGTAAAAGAAAGCATTCAACTGCCAATTCTTGTAAATGAATGTAGTAGTAAAACCTCCTTCCCACTTCGGAGTAAACGAACCTTGGAAATGATAATCATCCTTGTCAAACTTGCCAAAACCATTATCCATATAAGTCACTTTTGATCCATCTTCCAATGTCACTGTTTTTGATCCTTCCGTACCTTCCGGAACCTCTATAAATTCCTGGTCTACTAATTTAGCCATACCAGGGAACATAGTAATACCATTTCCTTTTGCTTTATAAATAGCCAACATTCTTCTGTCCTCAGGAGTATCCTGCCACAAACGATCGTACTTATATGTCCAAATCTCATCCATAGGTTTGCCAATAAACCAACCATTGGTAGGATCGTCCACCTTACCATCAGCCAATTCTACGATTTTGGATCTATTAGTAGAAAAAGTAAAGTCAGTTTTCCAAGTAAAATCTTCCGTCTGAATATTAGTCGTTGACAAAGTTATCTCAAGTCCTTTGTTCTGTGTCTTACCAACATTTGTCAAAATTTGAGTATAACCAGTCATCAGAGGAATAGAACGATTCAACAACAAATCTGATGTATTAGCTATATAATATTCCACACTACCAGTAATACGATTATTCAAGAAACCAAAATCAACACCAAAGTTGGTAGAAGCTGTCTTTTCCCAACCTAAATTACGATTAGGCAATACCGAGGCTTTAGCACCAGTCGTATTAGTCGTGATTCCACCCTGTCCAAAAGGTTTATTGGCCCATTGGGATACCATAGATCCTGCAGTCTGATAAGAGTTAATAGAAGCATTACCTGTTACACCATAGCCCACACGTAATTTCAAAGAATTCAACCAACCAATATTTTTCATAAAATTCTCTTCATTCATTTTCCATGCCAAAGCTGCTGATGGGAAAAAATCCCATTTGTTTCCTGCTGCCAGCATAGAAGCACCATCCCAACGCCCAGTAACAGTTAACAAATATCGATCCATCAAATTATAGTTTAAACGGGCCATATAAGAAGCACGCTGTTGCTCGTTAAAGGATGACCCAGCACCCAATTTAGCTTTATTAGAATCACCAATACTATACCACAAAGCTGTAGGGAATTTAGATTCATAAGCACGTGCATCCAAACCTTCCGTACGATAATATTCAGCCGACTGCATCAACGTCAAACCAACAGTATGAATTTTATTGAATGTTTTGTTATAAAAAATCATGTTTTCCAATGTCCATGCAAGTTTTTGGTTATGATTGTTATAAGCTACATTCGGTTCGGTAGAAGCATATCCCAAAGGATTAGTAAATTTATCTCCATAATAACTTCCCTCACGAGAATTACGATATTGCGTTCCGAAATTAGTACGCCATTTTACCCCCTCTAATGGAGTCCAAATCTTACCAAAATCCAACTCTGCAAACGAGCTGAGCATAAAACCATAATAACGGGTTTCATTCAAAGCTTCATCAATATTAAGCAACACATTATGTCGTGACGGACCATCATCCGGACTTAATATTTTTCCATTTTCATCAAAAGCTGGAGCATATGGCATCAAACTGGTAGCCAAACCATAAGAATCTTTAGCTGTTGTATTCGAAAAGTTGCTGACAATACCATAATTTTTGATAGAATGACTAGCATTGATACCCATCCCCACCTTCAAAAACTCTGTCGCCTGAATCTCACCATTCATATTAACTGTATAACGTTTATAATCCTGATCTTTCATCGGAGATTCCTGATCCAAATATGCCAAAGACATATATAACTTTGATTTTTCTGTACCAGCCGATAATGAAATCTGATGATTATGTGTCAATGAAGTACGTGTTACATAATCAGTCCAAGGAGTAGTAGGAATATTAGCCGAATTATAAACAGGAACTCTATCAGCATATCCTAATACTTCTTTTTCATATTGTGTTGCATCACGTAATACAGGAGTTCCATCAGCATTAAATTGAAAAGCAGCATTAAAAACAGGACGTAGATAAGGATACTGAGAAACACCCCCAAAATAAGCATCACCATCAATATCAGGATCTGGAGCATTACCATACTTACCAGTATAAGCTCCCGCATTGACATTGGCCTGACGGTTCCAGTCTATCAATTCACCAGAATTCATCCAATCTGTCATTGAATGAATCTTAGAAAAAGATACTGTACCATCATAATTAATAGTTACCTTGCCTGTTTTACCTTTTTTAGTTGTGATAAGAATAACTCCATTAGCACCACGCGAACCATAAATAGCAGTAGCAGAAGCATCTTTTAAAATTTCCATGGACTCAATATCATTAGGATTGACATCTGCCATAGAGCCAACAGACATAGGAATACCATCAATCACATAAAGAGGATCATTACTTGCATTCAAAGAACGACTACCACGAATACGAACATCCCCCAACTCACCCGGACGATTATTTGAAGTGATTTGTACACCAGCAGCTTTTCCTTGCATAGCCTGTAAAGCATTCTGAACGGGACGCTCACGAATCGTTTTGGAACTTACTTGGGTCAAAGCACCAGTCACATCACTTTTTTTCTGAACACCATAACCAACCACTACCACTTCCTCTAATGTTTCTGTATCTTCCTCCAAAATTACTTTAATGGTAGATTGTCCTTTCACCGCAACATTTACTGTCTTGTACCCCACAAAACTAATTTCAATAGTTCCACTTTCCGGAACATTGGTCAATGTGAACTTACCATCAAAGTCAGTAATAGTACCATTGGTAGTACCTTTCACCACCACACTGGCACCGATTACAGACTCACCTGTCTTGTCAAGGACAGTACCCGAAACGGTTTTGCTCTGTGCAAAGGCCCCTACAGCCAATACGGATAACAAAGCAACGAAGAAAAGCCGCTGGAACTTCTCCAGACAACTCAACAGACTTGAATTCTTTCTGTCTTTCATACTTTAATTATTAAGTTAAACAAAAGTTAACTTGATATATAAAGTTGAAAGTATCAAAAAAAGCCCATTTCATCGAATTTTATAATATAGATGATACAATAATAGAGAATATAAAGTGCTCTTATTGCTGTTGGAAAAAAAACTCTTTTAGTTAGTATTTATGAAATATTTTACTTTGCTCTCAAATTTATATGGAGTAGTTTATATCCTGACTTGAACTTAAAAAATATCTCCAAAAAGTAAGTGTACTTTATCAGCTGTCTAAGTGCATTTGCTTGATTTATGAACCACACTTACTTTTTAAGGTAATACAATAATAACATTTACATGATATGAAAGACATTTATGCATATATAATAACATTGACTATTTAAGCAATTGATCGAAGATTTCTCTAAAAACTTTATCGGCGTGCTCTTGCATTATTCGTATATAATTAAATATAGGACGATTGTTTTTCATACTATGACCAATACAATATTCTATTTTTTCTATTTCGATACCTATATCATAACCATGTTGTGCAAATGTTTTTCTTGCAGAATAATATGAAACCTTTCTATTTATGCCTGCCAGATCAGTCACCTTCCCTATATGTCTAAAGACCAAACTATATACTTTTTCATAAGATTCATATTTGCCAAAAACTAATTTCCCATTTTCAGAAATATATCGTTCTATAATTGTCTGTGCTTCTGGCTGGATAGTGAAAGCTATTTCATTTTCATTTTTTTTGCTATTACGGGTTTTATGTCTTATATATCTCATACAGTTCCCTTTAGTGAAATCATACTCCATTAGGTCTCTTAGATTAATGCCACCTAAATAATAAGTTAACATAAATATATCTCGAGCCATGATATGCACAGACTTGAATAATTTCACATCACGTATTTTTTTTAATTCATCAACGGACAGATCTAGTTCTCTGATATTACTAACTGGCATTTTAAATAAAACAAAAGGATGAACTAAATAAGTTACATAATTCATTTTCCTGGCATAGTTCAATATTACTTTTATTAAAGTGAGGTAAATTCTGATAGAAGTTTCTTTTAATCCTTCAGCCTTCATTACATCAGCGAAACTTTGTATATGTGTCGGACTGAGTTGTACCAAAGGAAAATCACCTTTCATATGTTTAAGGAACTTTGCACAAGCTATATTATATAATTTATGTGATTTTTTACGATCGTCTGCTTCCATCATTAAAAGATATTCTTTCACTACCGTATTAAAGGTTATTCCTTTTTTTTGTTGTTCCCGAGTTATAACATGTATCAATTCAGTGCATGAAATATTCGACTGATAATGAATAGACGAAAGAATCTCTTCGTATTCATTAATCAACTTGCGCAAACAAGCATTTATATTAGCTGCATTTTCATGTTTTACTACTCGTCCATTTTTCATTTGATTTGCAGAATCCAAAATGAATTGGGTTGAAATATATCTCGTTTGTGAACGATGAGCCACTGCGATCCTGACTCTATGTCTACCGTTAGATAATTTTTTAGCAGGTACAATTACTATTGAAAGATTAGCCATATTCAAATTTTAGTTTATACGTTTTACAATACAATATTAAAGTAACAATCAGAAATAAAAGCACTCTTGTATAACAAAAATGCTCTTGAAACTATCCATTTTGAGATTGTTCACAGAAGTTTGTACTATTTTTCAGTTGAAAAGACGGAAAATTCCATGCTTTTGTACAATCCTACATTGGCTTTTTTAATATTCGCGCATATATTTGCAACACTTTTTCACAGGTAGGAGACCTATTTCTCCTGAGAGAATAGAAAACTAACTTTTGTTTAACTTAATAATTAAAGTATGAAAGACAGAAAGAATTCAAGTCTGTTGGGACATCGATTAAAATTTCGGTGGCTTTTTCTCTTTAGTCTGTTTGCAGGTCCTCTGCCCCTTTCCTTTGGAGGACAGTCGGCAGTAGCTGCAAACAATATTATTCAGCAACAAAAAATATCAGTGACCGGTAAGGTCGTAGATAATTTAGGAGAGCCTATTATTGGTGCCAATGTTGTTGTACAAGGTCAGACAGTAGGTACTATAACCGACATTGATGGAGTTTTTAAACTGGATGTTCCTAAAGGAGCTAAGTTATTGATTTCATTCATTGGATATAGTTCCAAAACTGTAGAAGTAAAACAATCTAACATTGAAATAGTTTTGGATGATGATTCTCAAATGTTAGGAGAAGTAGAGGTTGTAGCTTATGGCGTTCAGAAAAAGGTTTCTGTGACTGGAGCTATTTCCAGTGTAAAAGGTGAAGAATTGACAAAAACTCCAACAGGCTCCATTTCTAATATGTTATCAGGGCAAATGGCAGGTTTGACTACCGTACAGTATTCCGGTGAACCGGGGAGTGATGCAGCGAATATTTTTGTCCGTGGTCAAGCTACATGGAATCAATCTGCTCCTCTTATTCAAGTAGACGGTGTGGAACGTAGTATGAATGATATTGATCCTAATGAAATAGAAAGTATTTCTATATTAAAAGATGCTTCTGCTACGGCTGTTTTTGGTGTACGAGGTGCAAATGGCGTTGTTTTAATTACGACTAAAAGAGGTAAGGAAGGAAAGGCTAAGATTTCATTTACGACTTCCTCAAGTATTATTGCCCCGACCGAAAGTATTAAAATGGCTAATTCTTATCAATATGCTACTTTTTATAACCAAATAAATACTGGTGATGGTTTGAATCCTACGTTTTCGGATGAAATAATCCAGAAATTTAAAGATGGTTCAGATCCCGTTCGTTTTCCAAGTGTGGATTGGGTAGACTATTGCTTAAAAGATATGACCCTTCAAACACAGCATAATGTTAATATATCAGGTGGTACAGACCGTGTACGTTATTTTATTTCAGCAGGAGCTTATACACAAGGCGGTTTATTTAAAGAATTTGACTTGCCTTATAATCTGTCTTATCAATATAATCGTTTCAATTACCGTTCAAATCTAGATATTGACGTAACCAAAACGACAACATTATCAATGAATATTGCTGGTAATGTGAATAATGCTTCTAAACCTTATACTGGACAGGGTAGTGCCGGGATGTTAATAAACATGTATTATTCCACTCCGTTTTCTAGCCCGGGACTTGTCGATGGCAAACTGGTTAATGCAAGTACGGACTATCCGGATTTGAGAATGCCTTTTACTGGTGGTAGCGGCATGGGATACTATGGTGGAGGTTTTATGCGAACCAGTAATAACACCTTAAATGCTGATGTCCAATTAAAACAAAAACTGGATTTTATAACTAAAGGATTGTCATTCCATATTAAAGGATCATACAATAGTGGTTTTACATCTTATACACAGGCTAGTGCTAGTGTTGCAACTTATACTCCTGTATTACAAGAAGATGGTACGATTGCTTATAAGAAATATGGACAAAATTCTCAGTTGAAATATGAAGATAAGGATCCGGCTAAATCACGTGATTGGTATATGGAGGCAGCCTTAAACTATGCCCGGGAATTCGGTAACCATCATGTTTCAGCATTATTGTTATACAATCAGTCTAAGATATATTATCCTAGTGCATATTCTGATATTCCTCGTGGTATGGTTGGTATAGTGGGACGTGCAACTTATGATTGGAAAAACCGCTATATGGCAGAATTCAATATTGGATATAATGGCTCCGAGAATTATGCACCCGGCAAACGCTTTGGTACTTTTCCGGCCGGTTCTTTTGGTTGGATTGTTAGTGAGGAAAAATTCTGGAAACCTATAAAATCAGTAGTAAGTTTCTTGAAATTTCGTTATACAATCGGTCTAGTTGGTAATGATAGTTTTGACGGGAACAAACAACGTTTCCTCTATATGTCTGATCCTTATGTAGTTAATAATTCTTCTTTAATTAACCGTGATGGTCATGGTTTTTTGTTTGGTATCAATAATTCCACAGTAAGTCCTGCTGCTTATGAAAATGGAAAGAATAACCAAGATATTACATGGGAAAAAGCGTTGAAAACCAATTTGGGTGTAGATGCTAATTTCCTTAATGACCGTTTACGCACTTCATTTGATTATTATCATGAAAAACGTACAGACATTATGTTGAGTGACGGTACGGCTCCTTCTGTATTAGGATTTACTCCTCCATTAGCTAATCTTGGGGAAATGAGAAGCTGGGGTTGGGAAATCACTTTAAAATGGAATGATCAAATAGGTGACAATTTCAGGTATAACGTAGGATTGAATTTGATGTACAATCAAAATCGGGTGGTAGAGAGAAAAGAAGCTCCGCAAAATGAAGAGTATATGTATCAAAAAGGACGTCGTCTTGGTTCACGCAGTCAATATAAATTCTTTGAATATTATAATTCGGAAACAACCCCTGCTCATTACAAAGAAGTATATGGTACGGATATGCCAGAACAATTAGTCAGTGATTTAAAAAATGGTGATTGTGTATATGTCGATTTAAATAACGATGGTAAAATAGATTCTAACGATATGTCACGTCAATTTGGTTTCACAGATGATCCGGAATACATGGCCGGTCTTAATATGGGATTCAGTTGGAAGGGATTTGATGTTTCAATGCAATGGACTGCCGCATGGAATGTAAGCCGCAGTATATCAAGTGTATTCCGCCAACCTTTTACAGACCGTACAAACTCAGATCAAGGAGGTTTGTTGGAATATATGTTAGATCATACATGGACTCCAGAGAATCCGAATCCAAATGCGGAATATCCGCGTGCGACATTTATCAACGATACCAATAACTATGCGGAATCAACTTTGTGGGAGAAAGATGCTAAGTATCTTCGTTTGAAAAATCTGCAAATTGCTTATAATTTCAATCTTCCGTTTATGAAAAAACTGAAACTGAATACTATGCAGTTAGCGTTAAGTGGATATAATTTATTGACCTTTACTCCATATTTTTGGAGTGATCCGGAATCAAAGGCTAGTAATTCTCCCTCTTATCCGCTGACAAAAACATATTCATTGAGTTTGAAACTTGGTTTTTAATCTTAATAATGCAATCAAATGAAAAAATATAATAAATGGATTTTTAATGTTGCTTCAGGACTGGCTCTGACATCTGTCATCGCTACTTCATGTGTCGATGAGATTAAATTTGGCAACTCTTTTTTGGAAAAGGCTCCGGGAGGGTCGGTTACAAAAGATACAGTATTTAATAATGCTGAATATACCCGACAATTTCTGACTAATCTTTATGGCATGCAATATTATGGGCTTCCATATAAGAATGTGGCTAATCAGGAAAGTTCCAATCAATATGTAGGCAAGCCTGAAGCTTTAACAGATTTGTATGTTTTCACTTATCCGTCATGTGGAATCTCAGGACCATATTATAAAGGTACTCACACTGCCAATTATGGTAAACGTTCTGATAAATTTGATTATTTAAGAAATAATGTTTGGGAAGCTGTACGTGGAGTATGGATGTTGATTGAGAATATTGATAATGTACCGGGGCTAGGAGAAGATGAAAAAGCTTCTATGGTGGCACAGGCGAAATGTATTCTTGCTTCCCGTTATTTTGATGTATTTCGTCATTATGGTGGTATTCCTTTAATTAAAGGTACATTCAGTGGAACGGATACAAGCTATGAAATGCCTCGTAACAGTGTGGAAGAAACAGTGGATTATATGGTACAATTGCTGGATGAAGCTGCTGCTGTACTTCCTTGGACTGTAGAAACACCTGCATCTGAATCCGGACGCTGGACTAGAGCGGCAGCTTTAGCTTATAAATGTCGTGTTCTTCAATTTGCAGCCTCACCTTTATTTAATTCCGACCAGCCTTATTACCCGGGAGCGACAGGCAATCCTGCTATTTGGTATGGTGGCTATAAACCGGAACTATGGGATCGCTGTCTGGAAGCGTGTGAACAATTCTTTAATGAACTGGCTTCTAAAGGTGGATACAGTTTACAGCAGGCGAAAGGTACTCGTCCAGAAGATTATCGTTTGGCATATCGTGCAGGCTATGCTAATTTGGATAGCCCGGAAGTATTGATAAACACACGTGTAATTGATATTGATGCATTCAAATCAAGTCATTATAATTGGCACCAATGGGGAGATCCTCTTATGAAAATTCATCGTGGTTACAGTCCTACACAAGAATATATGGAAATGTTCCCTTGGAAAGATGGTACGCCGTTTGATTGGGATAAGACCAAAAGTGAAGGAAAACTGGATGAAATGTTTTTGAAAGGAACGGGCACAGCCAGTGACGGACTGATAAATATAGAATTGACCCGTGACCCGCGTATGTATGAAGAAATCATTGTAAACGGTCAGCAAGAATCTTTGGATTGGACCACAGGAAATATGTCAGGTTATTGTTTTGAATCGTGGTTGGGGGGAAAGAGTGCCGGCAATGGTCCTACCAGTCAAACAGGTTCATTTGCTACGGGATATGCACCTATCAAATTCTTAATGGGAAACGATATGCTGCGTAGATATGTACATTGGCCTTGTATCCGTATAGCTGAACTGCATTTAATTTATGCGGAAGCATTGTGTCAAAGTTCACGAGGCAGTATGGATAAAGCTATAGCTCAAGTAGATATTGTACGTGCACGTGTAGGAATGAAAGGATTGGCAGAATGTAATCCGGATAAAAATTTACAAAGTAACAAGGATGCTTTTATCGAAGAACTTCTTCGTGAACGTGCTTGTGAGCTAGGTATGGAAGATGCACGCTTCTTTGACTTGATTCGCTATAAACGAGCAGATATATTTGAAAAACAATTGCATGGACTTTTCATTTATCGTTTGGATGACAACGGAGTACGAAGAGATTTGCCTTGGCGTGGAAACGATGAAGGGAAGATGGCTTATCCGACCCATTTTGAATATGAAAAATTTGAATTGAATAACCCAACTCGTTATTGGTGGACAAATGGATTTGACCCTAAATGGTATCTTTCTCCATTCCCGTCAACAGAAGTTAATAAAGGATACGGGCTTGTTCAAAATCCCGGATGGTAATAACTAATGAATACTTCAATTACAATTTGAATTAATTATTATGAGAAAAAATAGATTAATTATTCCGGCACTCCTTGCTTTTTTGAGTCTGCAAGGGTATGCACAGGAACTCAATGATAGCATAACTTCCGGTAAGCCGGCAAAATATTCCGATGAAGTTGTAGAAATCGGATATCATAAAGCTCAACGTCTGGAAGAATCTACCTCATCAATTTCTACCGTATATAATGAAGATTTCAATAAGCGTAGTGCTAAAAATATAGCTAATTCGCTTTTTGGATATGGTACAGGGTTGACTACTTTGCAAGGTAGCGGACGATATGCAGATGCCGAACCTACATTTTTTATTCGTGGTCTACAAAGTTTATCCACTAATAATCCGTTAATATTGGTAGACGGTATTGAACGTGATATTACAGATGTCACTCCTGAAGAGGTAGAAACTGTCACTATATTGAAAGATGCTGCTGCAGTAGCAATTTACGGGCATAAAGGTATAAATGGTGTAGTAAATATTACTACCAAACGTGGTATTTATAATACACGTGAAATCAAGTTTACTTATGATCATGGTTTCGGTTGGCAAGCACGCAAGCCCAAGTTTGTAGACAGTTATTCTTATGCAAATGCCATGAATGAAGCATTGGCAAATGACGGGTTAACAGCGCGTTATACACAAGATGAATTGAACGCATTTCGTAGTGGTCAATATCCATATCTGTATGCTAATGTGGATTGGCTTGGAGAAACTTATCGCGATATGGATGCTACCAATATATATAATATAAGTTTCCGAGGTGGGGCAAGCAAATTCCGTTATTATGCTATGGCTAACTTGACTACTAATAAAGGGTTTATTGCCAATCCTTATATGAATGATGGATATTCTACACAGGACCAATACTCCAGAGCCAATTTACGTACTAATTTGGATATTGATCTGACAGAAAAAACAAAATTGAAATTAAATGTATTAGGTATCCTGTCAGAAACTAGAACTCCGGGAGCGAATGGTCAGGGAGGTGCTAATTTATGGGATATGATTTATACTTTACCTTCCGCTGCTTTTCCCGCTCGTTTGGAAAATGGTACATGGGGAGGTAGTGCGACTTGGGCTGGGACCAAAAATCCTTTAGCTGTATCACAAGCAGCGGCTTACACAAAGTTCCACGAACGTACATTGTTCGCTGATATGACGCTGACCCAGGATTTATCATCTATAACCCCAGGACTAGGAGCAAGCGGTATGTTATCTTATGATAACTATGCCCAATATTGGGAAAATCATTCTAAAACTTTTGTTTATGGTAGTAATTCGGTAACTGCATGGGAAAATGGTGTACCTTCAAGTACGACTTATTATACTGATGGTAAAGAAAGTTCGATGAGTAGTGATGCTAAATGTATTGCATTTACACGGGTATTCAATTTTGCAGCAACTTTATTTTATGACAAACAGATAAATAAGGACAATAAAATTTATAGTCAATTAAAATGGGACTATGAATACCGTAATACCAAAGGGACCGATCAGACCTGGTATCGTCAGAATGCCTCTTTCTATACTCATTATGGATACAAAGATAAATATTTTGCTGATTTGAGTGTAGTTGCTTCAGCGTCTAATAAATTGGCACCAGGACACCAATGGTCTATATCTCCCACTGTTGGCTTAGCTTGGGTTATGTCAAAAGAAAATTTCATGAAAGATCTTTCTTGGATTAATTTTATGAAACTGAGGGCTTCGTTTGGTGTCATTAATACCGACCGTCTTCCGTTGGATGATGACAGTGAGGTTACTAACTATTGGGAACAAACATATGGTGGCGGTGGTTATTATCCATTTGATACAAATTATTCTGTAGGAACGCAAAGTTGGTCATTAGGTCGTTTGGCTTCTTTGAATTCTACTCATGAAAAAGCATATAAATATAATTTTGGTTTAGATGCCAGTATGTTCAATGGGTTGGACGTATCTTTTGATGCTTATTATGAAAGACGTTCAGATATTTGGGTGTCTTCAAGCGGTCATTATTCAAGTGTCTTAGGATTTACTGCTCCTTATGAGAATGGTGGTATTGTCGATAGTTGGGGAGTTGAAATTGGTGCTAATTATCGTAAAAAAATTGCTGACATTACTTTAAATATAGGAGCCAATTTTGCTTTAGCCAAAAATGAGATTATCGAGCAAATGGAAGAACCGCGTATGTATGATAATCTTATAACTACAGGTAAGCCTCTGAAGCAAACTTATGGTATGGAAGTTATCGGATATTTTAAGGATCAAGCTGACATTGAGAATAGTCCTAAACAGTCATTTGGTGATGTAAAACCTGGTGATATAAAATATAAAGATGTTAATGGTGACAATATTATTGATGCGAATGATAAAGTTGCTATAGGACATAGTACTACTGCTCCTGAAATTTACTATTCATTCAATTTGGGAGCAGAATGGAAAGGGTTAGGCTTTGATGCTATGTTCCAAGGGACAGGAAGATATTCTGCTGTATTAAATACGAAGAGTTTATACTGGCCGTTAATAAATAATACAACGATTTCACAGGAATATTATGATAACCGGTGGACTCCAGAAAATCAAGATGCTAAATATCCTCGTTTGAGTTCTCAAAGTAATGAGAACAATTATCAAACTAATACTTTGTGGTTGGCAGACCGCTCATTTTTGAAACTTCGTTCAATAGAGTTGTATTACAAGTTTCCACAAATATGGGTAAAGAAAAGCAAGATATTGAGCAATGCAAAGATTTATGTGAGAGGTGTTGATCTTTTGTGCTTTGATAAGATTAATATTGCCGATCCCGAAGTTTATGGAGCGACTTATCCTTTAACTCGTAGTGTAGTGGCTGGATTAACTATCGGCTTTTAATTGTTGAACTTAAATTAAAAACATGATTATGAAAATCAAAAAAATAGTGAGCGGAATAGCATGTATGGTAACTTTGGCTGCATGTAATCTGGATTATCACGAATATGCCAATTACGGAAAAGACTATATAGATGAAAGTTATGAAAATGTAATTGGTATGATTACCAATGTTTATTCCATATTAGACTATGACTTTGGCCAAACATATAAAGGTGGAATGCTGGCATCTGCTTGTGATGAAGCTGAATATGCTTATACAAACAATGATATATGTGATTTTGTAAACGGATCTTGGAGCCCGGCTAATCCAATGTCTAACATCTGGTCTAGTAGCTATAAAGCAATTCAGATATGTAATCAGTATCTGGCTGAATTTCAAGGATTGACATTTGATGAGCTAAAATTGAATGATGACTATCGTGCACAAATGTTCCGTTATACCAACAGTTTCAAGGAAGCTCGTTTTTTGCGTGCATATTTTTATTTTAATTTAGTACGTGCTTATGGAGATGTTCCATATTTTACAGAAATGGTAACTACAGATCAAGTAAACAGTCTGACACGCACCCCTGCACAGGAAATTTTTAACGCCATTATAGCAGAATGTGACAAATTATCTACAGAATTACCTGCAGACTATACAAAACTTGGATTGGACGGAATTGCCCCAGCAGAGAACGGTCGTGTTACTTGTTATGCAGCTTTGGCATTAAAAGCACGTGCTGCTTTATATGCTGCCAGTCCATTATTTAATCCGGAAAATAACAAAGATTTGTGGCGTAGAGCGGCTGAAGCTAATAAAGAGGTAATTGAAACTTGTACAGCTAATGGTTTTAAATTAAGTAAATATTCAGAATTGTGGGGACCTAACAACTGGTCAAATAATGAAATGATTTTTGTTCGTCGATATAATGGTAACATCAGCACATTGGAAGAATATAATTTTCCGATGGGAGTGCCAGGTGGAAACTCCGGTAATTGCCCAACACAAAATATGGTTGACGCCTATGAAATGAAAGCTACTGGAAAAATGTGGAATGAAACAGGAAGTGGTTATGACGCTTCTAATCCATATGCCGGACGTGATCCACGTTTCGATATGACTATTGTAAAGAATGGAGATACAAAATGGCCGTCAAAGAATGCCAATCCTATTGAAACTTTTTATGGAGGTTTGAATGCTGAACCTCTTTCAGGTGCAACCCCTACCGGATATTATTTGAAAAAATATTTGGATTCAGCCATTGATCTGAGTGCTAATAGTACAACAAAAACCAGCCGCCATTCATGGATCACTTATCGTTTAGGAGAATTTTACTTAAACTATGCAGAAGCCATATTCCAATATACGGGTTCTGCTGATAATGGTGGTGAATTCGGAATGACAGCTTGTGAAGCGGTAAATATCATACGTAATCGTACTGATGTTAAAATGCCGGAATTTCCAACAGGTTTGTCGGCAGATGCCTTTTGGAATAAATATCAGAATGAGCGCATGGTAGAATTGGCTTTTGAGGGACATCGTTTTTATGATCTGAGAAGATGGAAAGATGGTGATAAATTAAAGAGCATCATAGAAATGAAACTTACAAAAAATGAGGATGGTACTATCACTTATAAACGAAATGTTGTCAATCGTGTTTGGGATGATAAAATGTATCTTTTCCCAATTCCACAATCGGAACGTATGAAAAACCCTAATTTGTCTCAAAACGCAGGATGGTAATAGAATAAACGTACAATAAGAGGATGCATCAATATGTATAAAGCATCCTCTTTTACCTTTAAATTATAATTTATAGAAATGTCATGAAACAATCTAGATTTTATATCCTCTTTTTCATTGTCATTGTTTACTTTCTCTGCCAGCTTTTCTGAGTTCTCAAATTTATTGGCTTGAATCACTTCTTTGGTAGAGGCAAAAGCAACTGCCGTAGCAAGGTATGTGGAGTCTGTGCCGGCTTCACCATTTTTGTCTGTGACTTTTTTGGTCAGCTTAACTCCTAAACTGTCCACATAGTGGAATCGGAATTGCATTTGCAGGTCTACGCGGTCTACATAGAGAATGGTTCCGTCACCGTAGTCTGTTTGCAGGTAAACACCTTTGAATACATTTTCGATAAACTTATCAGAGTTGTCAAAAAAGTCATTCTTCTTTTCTTGATATTGCCGGTTCAATTTCAAAATATTATTTCCCAGCTCTTTATCCAATGGGAAAGTGATGTTGGGGTAATAAGTTGAGTTACCGTTTGAA
>ENA-UEOR01000970-UEOR01000970.1-human-gut-metagenome-genome-assembly--contig:-NODE-970-length-17695-cov-4.924396_pt1 | contig 17695 bp, 18 predicted proteins | sample MGYA00242887_ERZ507890 | MGnify/ENA primary metagenome ERZ507890 (study PRJEB26167, sample SAMN06115431) | human gut metagenome | host: Homo sapiens | place: China:Guizhou | collected 2014-10-21...
CTTATTGTTTGGTAGCTATTATCCAACATGATTTGCACTTAAGCCGTTCGCCCATTAGGAAAAGGAGTTTATATTTTCATGAAAGATACCGCAAAAAAGCCGATCCTTGTCATTATGGCAGCCGGCATGGGCAGCCGGTTCGGTGGCCTGAAGCAGATCGAGGCCGTTGGCCCCGCCGGGGAAGCGATTCTGGATTACAGCCTGTTCGATGCCCACCGCGCCGGGTTTGAAACGGTCGTGTTCATCATCAAGCACGCAATCGAAGACGCGTTCAAATCCACTGTGGGTGCCCGCGCCGAAAAGGCCGGGCTAAATGTGCGCTATGCGTATCAGGAGCTGGATATTCTGCCGGAAGGTTTTACCGTGCCGGAGGGCCGCATTAAGCCGTGGGGCACCGCCCATGCCATTTTGTCTGCTGCCGATGCGATTGATGCGCCGTTCGCTGTCATCAATGCCGATGATTATTACGGCCGCACCTGCTTTGAGCTGATCTACAATTACCTGTCCGCCGTCATAAGACTGGCATGCCACTTTTGATTGCTGTAGACCCGGTAGCCATGAAGCTACTCCAGCTTTATGCAAGCAAAGACCCGTCTTCTCCCTACTTGCTGGATATTCTCGATGGCGCTCTTTCCGGTAAGGCTGCATATCGCAACTACCAGCATGCTTTGCGTCAGCTCAATTTGCGTTTGGGGCAGCTTTCGCGCCTTTGCAAGCTGGGCAAGAAGGTATCTTCCTATACGGCCCGTCACACGTGGGCCACTATTGCAAAATTCCGCGGGATATCAGTGGAAGTGATTTCAGAGGCATTGGGGCATGCCTCCATTTCTACGACCGAGGGTTACCTGAAACAGTTTGATGATGATGAAATCAAAAAAGCTAATAAGGTAATAATAGATTATATATTTAGATAATAAGAAACAAGACAAACAAACAATATATTGCTGTAAATCAGCGTTGTATGCAAAAATTACTCCATAAGTAACGGATGTATATATGCCCGCAAATTTATACATTATACTTGAAAAACAAAAGAAATCTTTATTTTTTTTCACTTTTTGCTATGTATTTTGAGAGATAAGCCAAAACTCTGCTTTTACTTTTCTTAACAATGGTGTTTTTGGAACGTAGCTTTCCTTCATCTTTCCTAAGCCGAAAGATGAGAGGAGATAGTGTATGTAATGTCCTATTATATACACATAAATTACTATGCTGTTTTGTGCTGTAATATGACAATATACTTTTTCGTATGTATGTATCCGTTACTTATGGAGTAATGGATATTTCTTTCTAACAAAATAGACAAAAATGTTGACGAACAAAACTCAGACTGCTATATATATACTTCATGAAATTGGATATTCGAGCTCTTCGTCTTATTTAGGTAGGGAAGGCCGGGGCACTTGCAATTCCAAGTGCAGAGCTATTTTGGACCAGCTAAAGGCTGCCGGTATCATTAGTCTGCTGCCCGAAGCCAATCCGAACCTTTTTCAGTCATATAAATTATGTAAGGACCTTTCAAAAATTTCTTTGTTTCAAGTTTTGCTGGCAATTGGTGAGGGGATAAATCTTATGCCTCCCAGTGCAGACGAAGAGCGCATCTATAAGCACTACCATTACGGGACAGGAGCTTCGAGGCTGGGTGTAATCAATCAGATGCTCCGCACCCTGTTGGGCGAGGTGAGTTTGTTGGACATATAAAGATTGGAGCGTATGAGGAATAACCTATATATAATAATGGAGAAAAAGCTATATATAATGATGATGGCAATAGCATTGTGTCTGTTGCCCGTATCCAATGCATGTGCACAACGCTTGGCTGTGAAAACCAATTTGTTTGCCGACGCTTTGGCATCTCCTAATATAGAGGTGGAAGCCTTGGTGGCTTCCCGGTGGACGTTGGGGCTTGCAATGCACTATCAGCCTTTTGCTCCTGACGACAACCGCCGTTGGAAGCATTGGCTTCTGCAACCCGAGGCCCGCCATTGGTTATGCACCCCTTTTGCGGGACATTTTTGGGGCGTCCACCTCATGGGGGGACGTTTCAATGTGGGCGGTGTTCATTTGCCTTTACAACTTTTGAAGGGAGCACGCGAAGCCCGTTATGAAGGTTGGCTTTTGGGAGCCGGAATTTCCTATGGCTACCATTGGTTGCTCACTTCACGTTGGGGCATAGAGGCGAGTCTGGGAGTGGGTGCGGCATTTCTGCGCAGCGACCGTTATCGTTGCGGTCGTTGCGGAAGCAAGCAGAGGAATGTGAAGAACCTTGGATATTATGGACCTACAAAGGCAGCCATATCCGTAGTATATATGATAAAATAAAAAAAGTAAGTCGTAATTAATAATTGAATAGATGAATCAAAAGACACTTTGCAGCATGTTATTGCTGCTGTTGCCCTTGTGCACGTTATGCAGTCAAGAGGCTTATATGGGGCAGATACAGGTAACCCGTCGAAGTTTCTCCCTTTCGGGCAATCAGTTGCATATACAAATGGACGTTAACTATGAAGGACTGCAGATGCCTTCGGACGAATCGCTGACACTGACTCCCCGTTTGCAGGCGGATGATCAGGCCTTCAGCCTGCCCTCTATTCTTATTAATGGCACCGAGAAGCAGAAAGTGTATGAGCGTGCTCGTGTGTTGGGTGGCAATTCCGGTCGGCACAATGGAGATAAGTCCACTCCTTCGGTGGTTCTGAAAAACGATCATAAAACCTCGCGCCGGTTCACGTACAAGGTCTCCATTCCGTTCAGAGAATGGATGGCGCAGGCCGACTTTGTGTTGCACACCGAAGAATGCGGCTGCAACGGTAAGGAGGCCGGAGTCTACCACGACAAGATTGCTTCGGGCATCTTGTTGCCCGAAGTAGAAGTGCCGGGGCTGGAAAAAGAAGTGGATGTCCGCTGCCTGTCATGGGTCAATTTCATACCGGCTTCCCTTGAAAGCGCCGACTGCCGTTTGCCTGCTACCGGTGACGGCTGCATCACGCTGGAGTGCCTGTTTGCTTTGGCCAACAGCCATACTCCCGGTTCGGCCGAGTTCAACGACATTTACGACCTTGCAGCCCGCCTGTTTCCCGATTGTCCGGAAGCCAACATCAACGCGGCTGCCGTTGCTCTGAGCAAGCGCGACACGCGCAAGGCCCGCAGATACCTTTCACGCTTTTCCACCCGTCAGGCCGCTTTCAATAATATGGGTGTGCTCTGCATGCTCGAAGGCAACCGCGAGAAGGCGGAGCTGTATTTGGAAATGGCTGTTGCGGCAGGTGTGGAACGTGCAAGCGAGGTGCTGGGCGAACTGAGAAGCAAGAGAAACCTGTATTGAACTTACGAAAACCAGATTGACAAATAACAAATTAAATACACATTCAAAATTATGACTCTAAAATTCAAGAAAACGTTGCAGGCTATAGGTATATGTATTCTTAGCTGGATATATGCCTTGGTGTTCGCTGCTTTGGCTTCTGCATGTAGCAGTGATAACGAAACAGGCGGCGGGAGTGTGGAAAAAACAGCTTCGCTCCGTTTGAGCATATCCGGCGGCAATGCCGGACAGACACGCGCCACCGCCGATGCGCTGCCCGAGAATGAAGCAACCATTCATAGGCTGACCGTAGGACTGTTCTACGCAGACGGTTCGGTAAACACCATTGTGGAACCTGCCGTTACGCTTGACGGAACTTCCGGCACATTGGAGGTAGATGCCATTTTATGCTCACCCGGCATGTGCGATGTGATAGTTGTGGCCAATGCTCCGGAAGGTACATTTGCCGGGGTGCAGACCAAAAACGAGTTTGTGGGCAAAAACGTGGGACTGGTGCAGACCGTACGTGACGGGCAGCAGGCTTCCGACCTGTTGCCGATGTCGGGCATCAGCAGCCATCCGGTGGTGCTGGAAGCAGGAAAGTCCGCCGCGGCTTCCGTCAGCCTGTCGCGGTTGGTGGCGCGCATCTCCATAGCGAGTATCCGCAGCGCTTTCAGCCTGAACTATGCCCATGCCACATTTACGTTAGACCGTATATTCCTGTGCAATGCGCTGGAAACCTCCCGCGTTTCACCCGGTGACGCGCTGCAGACCATGCCCGCACAGCCCACTTGGCTGCATGGCGGTTCGGCGGTAGAGCAGCCGGACGGCTCCTTCCTATGGACCAAAGGAGCAGGTTTCCTGCTGAACGATGTCACCCCGGCCGAAGGCATACTGATTACTTCGGACGAATATAACGTGCCCTATTGGTTCTATGCCTTTGCCAACAACGATGTCACCCACCGCACCAAACTGGTGCTCTCCGGCTATTTCGACCCGGACGGCAGTGTGGGGCCCAAAGAACCGGTTTATGTGTATTATCCCATTGTAGTGAATCAATCCCAGACGGGTACGATCATCACTCCTTCCGGTTCGGCTGCGCCAACCGGCATAGGCGACGGCACTATCGTGCGTAACCATGACTACCGCATCAAGGCAGTTATCAAAGGCGACGGCGAATCCAACCCCGGTGCGGAAATAACTCCTTCCAGTCTTGAACTGACAGTGAGCGTGGACGACTGGACACTGAAAATTGTGCAGGAAGTGGAGTTAGACTGAAACAGGCTTCAGGGAGAGATGTTTTCCCCCTAAAAAAATAGGACAAACAGAACAAAGCAAATAACGAGGAAGGAGAGAAATATGAGAACTGTGAAAAAAATGTTCGTACTCTGTTCACTGGCAGCACTGCTTGGCGGATGTATTCCCGACAATCTGGACAATTGCCCGCCGGAACAGCAGGGAGGCAAGGTGGACATATCCATAGATATGGATACGGACATGGACATGGACGGACAGGAGACGGAAATGCCGTAGGCAAGCCATAAAGAATGAACACTTAACCATATTGTATGAAAATAAAGACGATATTGCCATTACTTATTATATGCATCGTTCCAAGCTGCCTGTGTGCGGCATCGACGGCGCTTCTCGATACGTTGGTATCCGATAAACTCTATCAAGACTCAACGTACAGGCGCGTCATCAAGGAAGGAACCGCCAGTCTGAACTGTTACTTCTCCTATCCGCAGAGCGGATGGCAGATACGGAAAGACTATGGGGAAAATGCCCGCGAACTTGAAAAGCTGGATAAGTTTATGCGTTCTTCCTTTGCCGACACATTGATTTATGTCCGCCGGATCACCCTGACCGGATATTGCTCCATTGAGGGCAGTTATGCGTTGAATGAAAAGCTGGCGCACGATCGCGCCAACGGATTCAGGAACTATCTGGATGTGGAGTACGGGCTTGCGAGGCGCTATCCGGTGGAGGTGAACTATATAGGCGAAGACTGGGACAAGCTGCGCGAGCTGGCGGCTGCCTCCACTTCATTGCCCGGACGCGAAGAGGTGCTGGCAATCATTGATAATACGGACATCTTCAAGGGGCGTGAAAAGAAACTGATGGACTTGCAGGGCGGTGTGCCCTATAACTTTATGATGTCCGGCATATTCCCTTTGCTGCGGCGAGTGGAAATTGTGGTGGAGTACGACCTGCACCGCATTATCGAAGAACGCTACCGCCGCAAGCTCACAGAAGCCGAATTTCAAGAAATACTGATTCGTGAGCGTGCTGCCGCCGAAGCCGCCGAGCTTCGTCTGGCCGAACTCCGGCGGCAGGAAGCCGAGCAGCAGCAACGCGCCGAGCAGATGCGGCTTGAAGCCGAACGTGCCGAACAGGCGCGTCGTGAAGAGGCGGAACGCTTGAGAGAACAGCAGTTCCGCGAAAAATGGCTTGCCGAACGTGCCGCCAAAAAACAGGCGCAACGCGCTGCACGCGAACAACGCAACAGGCTGACGCCGCTATTGGCTGTAAAGACGAATTTATATGCATGGGCGGGCATGACTCCCGACTTTGATTATACCGCTTTCACTCCCAACCTGTCCGCGGAGTTGTTCTTTGCCCGCCGTTGGTCGGCAGTGGCTTCCGCAGCTTATGCAAATTGGGACTACGACGGCGACAGGGGGCATTGGGGCATTTCGGCTTATAGCATAGAACCCCGTTTCTGGGTGAACGGCGACGGACGTTACCGTTGGTGCTACGTGGGCGTTTACGGGCAATTGGGCGATTTTGACAATCGCAGCGCCGACAGCGGCCGCATAGCCGAAAGCACCGGAAACTGTACGGGTACTTACTGGGAAGGCGGATTGTCTGCCGGATGCTATTTTCTGCTTAATACCCATTGGGGCATTGAGGTGGGCCTGCGCGGCGGGTATCGCAGTTCGGACGTCAATGCATACGAAGTGGAGGCGCCCTACCATTATTTTGACCGTAACTTCCGGGAGAACTCATTTGGAGTGACGGGAGTGAATATAAGCATCAGTTACCGGTTTGGCAGCCGGAAGTAAAGGTGAGAAAGGAGTTCGGAAATGAAAATGACAAACCTTGTTTGGCCCTTTGTCTTGCTAACCGCTTTTCCGGCGTGTACGGAGATAGGGCTGGACTATCGGAAAGAAGAAGGAACGGTTGTAATAGCACCCGACTGGAGCGCTTTTGCCTGTCCGGCTTCTGCCTGCTACCGCTTTTATGCGGCGGGCAGCGAAGAGGCGGCCTATGAAGGCGAGGATGCGTCTGCCGAATCTTTTTCGTTGGTGCTTCCTGTGGGCGGCTATCATTTGCTGGCCTACAACACAGATGCACGCGGAGTTGCTTTTACGGGGTTGGAGCATAGAAGTAAGGCGGAAGTCTGCCTTACTTCGGAGGCGCAGCCCGGCGGCATATATAGCTGGAGCGTGGACAATGTGGAGGTTCCCTTGCGGAGTGCGGTGCAGCATACGCCTGTGCCCCGCAGCTTGGTGAGGCAGATGGTGCTTCATTTCCGGGTAACGGGCATGGAAGAGGCAATGGTGCTGGAAGGCAGGTTGAACGGTGTTTATCCTTCGGTTTTCCTGCTTTCCGGAAGCCCTTCGGCGGAGAGTGTTGCCGCTGCTCCCGAAACGAACACCAAATTTGCCGCTACGCTGGCGCCGGTGGAGGCCAGGGATGCTCTTCCCGCCTACATGGCTTCGGCGGATGTACGACTGCTGGGGCTGTTGTCTCCGGAATTCGGAGCCTGCTACGACTGCCGCCTGCATTTGCAGGTGGGCAATGCCACCGGTGAGACCTACGGCGCAACGGTGGACATGAACAAGACGGTGACAGACATCATCAACTCGTATGAAGGTGAACTTCCGTTGGACAAGACAATAGAAGTCAGTGTGGGCATAAACCTGCTGAACACAGTTCTTACGGCTGCGGTAAAGGGCTGGACGGAAGGAAGCGGCGAGGGTGAGGTAGGAATCTATTAAGATAAGAAAGAAGAAAGGAAGATATGTTTGTGAATGGGATATATAAAGGAATGTATAGTGCCGTCCGGGCAATGGCAGTGTGTCTGTTGTGTTGTGCATGCTCAGAGCGGGAGCCATTGTTGCCGGACGGACTTATAAGACTGGGAGCCCGGCCGGAAAGCCATGCAAGGACGCTGACGCGCACTTCGGTGAACGACCTCGCCGGACTGGCGGCTGTGGGCGACAGGGTGGGAGTGTATGGAGTGGTGACCGAACGTGCGGATGCCTTGTATGCCACACTGACAACCGAATGGGAAACGGCTCCTTTGATGAACAACGTACGGACTACAAGGATTGATGCCGCAACGGGCATGCTTTTCTGGGACGGTGACTATGCCTATCCTGCGGACGACGGCAGGAAAGTGAAATTCTGCGTCTATCATCCCTATGCGCCCGTAGATGCAGGCGGAGACAATTATGTGGAAGCTGCCGCCGGGAGGTCGCCCGTCTTGCACTTCAAGCTGACGGGGGAGGAAGATGTGATGTGGGTGCGTCCGGTGCTGGGTTCGCGCAAGCAGCCGCCTTCCGCATTGCTCTTTGAGCATAAGTTGACGCAGCTCCGCTTCCGGCTGATAGACGATGAGGGAGAATTTGAGGGGGTAAGAATCACGTCTCTGACGTTTGATGAGGCAAACACCGCTTCCACGCTGAATTTGGAGACAGGCGAGCTGGGCGGTTGGTCTGCCCCGTCGGATGCTGTGGCGTTCCCCTTGAAAGCGCCCGTTGCCATAACGGGAACAGTGGAAACGCCGCAAGTGCTGGCGGGCGAAGTGATGCTGCAACCGGAGCAGCCCGTATTCCGGCTGACGTTGAAAACCGACGGCAGGGGAGATTATCCCGGCATAGAGATACGCCCCTCGGGCGGTGAAACGACATTTACCGCCGGACGTTCCTACATGGTGACGCTGAGGTTTCGCGGCCGTACGGCGGTTGCAGTCTCGGCAAAGGTCACGCCATGGATGATGGATGGATATGGAGAGGGTATAGTGGAATAATTTTTTATTTAATAATCATTTTAATGCAAACAGTTATGAGGAAAAGTATGTTTTCGCTTCTTGCCGTAGCAGCTATGGCAAGTTGTACACAGAGTGATGTAGTTGAACTGGTTCCGAACGAGAAGGTGGAAATCAAATTGACTTCTTCCGCGATAGCAGCGGAGACGGTGACACGCGCTCCCTACGAGGGTACCATCGGTTCGGGTAATACGTTGACGGCGAAAGTGCTGGCTTCGGAAACAAGCCAAAGTTATACGGCAAACGCATTGTATGCAAACGACGTGATGGAATTTACAGATAACGGCACTACGGCGGTGGGTTTCGCTACGCCGAAATATTATCCGGCAGACAACAGCGCGTTGTACATCTGCGGCCTGTATCCGTCCACCGGTTGGGCCGATCCGGCTAACGACGAATGTAAATTCACATTCAATGGCAGTCAGGATGTTATGGCGGCTTCCGAACAATCTTCAACAAAAGATGCTTCGAAGGGGGGAAGCCATCCTGCACTTACGTTCAAGCATCTGCTCACACAGTTGGTAGTCAAAGCTGTGGCGGAAGATCAGGCAGCCATTGACGCTTGGGGCAACCTGACGGACATTACTTTGACAAAGGTAGGTTCGAATGATCCGACAAGTGCGGTGACGGTGACGCTGTCGGCCGGTACTGCCGATGAGAGCTCTGCATTTGCCACGCCACTGACAGGCGGCATGTCTTTCTGGGTAAAAGGAGCAGCTCCGGAAGCGGCTTTTGCGTCTCAAACCAAGGCTTTGACTACTGGTGGTGAAGAGGTGGCCTACTCGCTGGTGGCTCCTTTGAAAAACGCAACCGGTACGGCAGACTATGTATTGGCTGTGAAAACCGCCAATTCAGGCACTACGCCCGTAGCCGTACCTGTCAATTTGAAGCAAAAGGGAAGCAACAACGCTTACACCGCTTCGACACAGGGACAGAAATTCATCATTACCCTGACATTCAAGGCTACCGAGATAAAGGCAACGGCCACTGTGGAGGATTGGAAAGAAGAAGGCGGCAGCAGTGAAGACATCCAATAAACTAAAAAGCAATAAATTTATGAGTATGAAATGGAATAAATGGGTTTTATATATCAATGCGGCTTTGTTGCCGGTGTTTTCGGCCTGTTCGGCAGACGCTCCCATGGAAATGGTGCAGGATGACGGAAGGGTGGAAATACGTGTCAGCACCGGCATCTCCTCTGCGGTGTCGCCGGCTACGAGGGCTGTACCGGATGGAATGATCAACTCCGGTTTCGGTACGGATCTGGATGTGGCATTTGCACGCGCCGATGCCGGAGACAATGACAGCTATACGGCTTACGAGACTAAAGCTCTGACAGGAAGCATAACGGCTTCTAACAAAACGCTGTCGTTTAGTGAGCCTGTCCAATATTATTTGGCAAACGGAAAGAATACCAAGTTGATAGGCTGGTATCCAAGACGCTCCGGGGTGACTTTCACCCAGACAACGGGCGAGGTGAATTTTGGCGATATTGACGGCAAAACGGACATCATGGTTACTCCTTTGCAGGAAGGAAATAAAAACACAAAGATGCCCGAATTTAGGTTTAAACACTTGCTCACACAGATCAGCGTAAAGGTCTATGCTCCCGATGCTGCTGCAGCGGGATTGTGGGGAAAAGTGCTGTCGCCTATCAAGATAACGGGAATGAAGCAAAGCTGCAAGTTTACGGTTCCTGCCGTAACGTCGGTAGCGGGAACAGAGATAGCTGCCCCGACTTTTACGGGCACTGCTGACTTGGATTTGGTTGCAGCCCAACCAACTGCGCCTACAACTGCCATTACCTATCCGCTGAGCTTGGGCGTAGGTACGGCTGATAATGCTGTTGTGGCAGGCTATGCCATGTTTGCTCCAAAGTCCACCGGAAGTATAGAGTTGCAGATTAACATGGAGACCGGCGGCTCCCAAAAGGCGACAATAAGCGTTCCTGCTTCCAAAGGATTCGAAGCGGGAACAGCGTATGCCATCACCCTGAAATTTACGTCTGTCGGAATCACTCCCAATGTATCTGTTGTGGACTGGGTGGACGGAACTCCGATTGGTGATATTGAAATATAATAATGTAACCCATTGGCTTTATGAACTACAAAGGGATGATAAAACACTTGCCGGCAGTTCTGCTTCTCTGTTCGTGTACGGAGGGTGAGTTGCTGTTGAGGGACCGGGAACCGTTTGCTGTGCAGTTTTCTGCATCGGGCATCGGTACGGAGGCGGTAACGCGTGCATCTTCGCCGTTGGCGGATGGTGCAACGCTACGTGTCCTCGCTTTCAGGCGCGTAGGTGGGTCTCCCGATTTGCAGGCGGATGAATACATGGGTGAAGGCACCTACAAAGCCGCCGGTGGCAACGGCGCTTTAACCCCTGTGAGTTCTTTGTTGCTGCGTGCAGGAACCTACGACTTCTATGCCCTGACTCCGGCTTTGGCGGTGACCAATCCCGACGGGGGCGGAGCGGGCTTGTCTTGTGCCGTTTCCATAGGACACGACGTGGACTATGCCACTTCGCTGACCGGACAACAAACGGTGGTGGGGGCGAGTGCACCTGTGCAGCTCAACGACTTGGGCAGACGCTGCACAAAGCTGATATTCGAGTTGTCGCCCAAAGCGGGCAATATCACTTCGGTGGGCGTTGAATCCGCCGGTCTTACCAACATGACCCACGCTCCCATTGAGGCCGCCTTGCACACTGCGCTACCCGTTTCGGGAGTGGCGCAGGACGATGAGCTTATGATAGCGGGTGGTGAATTTTCCGCACCGGATGCGGATTTGAACACTTCCGCCGCTACGGTGACATTGCCCCGCGAGGCCGGCAAATTCCGGTTCAAGATGAATGTGGCGTTCAATGGTAAGGCTGCTGCGGAGTTTGCGGCGGATATGCCGGAAACGCTTGTTTTTGCGCCCGGCACGCAATACAGGTTCACCATGAAAATGAAAGGCGGCTCCATTCAGTTGATTCTGACGGTGCTTCCTTGGGGTGAAAGTGTCATGGGCGGGCAGGGCGATATAGGTGCGTTCACTCCAATCACTATCGATGTGGGGTCGTGGGAGAATGTGACTATACCGGGCGAAACAGGCGGCGGCAACACCACTGTGAGTACGGGGCAATGGACTCCCAACCCCGATTTGGATGCCATACTTGGCGACTATGGGCTGACCTCGGTGGGTGGTGAAGGCTTGCCTTGGAACCCGTCGCAGGATGTTCCGGGCGAAACGGGCGGCGGCAATGCGAATGTGGGCTCCGGCAATTGGGGAGGAACGGAAAATGTGCCTGCCGATACCGGTGACGGAAAGACGGGGCAAGACCCGGATGCTGTGTAAAAGAAACATGAAATATGAAAAAATGATAAGTATGAAAGTAACAAGGATTTTGGGATTATGGATAGTATCTGCGCTTTGTTTCTTCTCTTGTACGGAGGAGGAGCAGGGGCCGGGTAATATTATCCCCGATGTTTCGACGACTCCTGTGAGGCTTGCACTTGGCATGACGCCTATGCATGAAACCGGGGGCGTCACTCGTGCACGCGGCGACAACTCGCTGGACTTGGTGCTGGGTGAAGAATCGGACAGGGCCGGAACACGCGCGGGCACACTGACCGACGACCAAGAGAATGCAGTGGGCGACATCTGCGTGTTCCAGTTTGGCAATGGTGACAGTAAATTGAAGTATAGCGAATATGCCACTTTGACGGACGGACAGCTTACGGCTGACATTTCGTTGGCCTCCGGAATGGGCGTGTGTACCGTATATGTGCTGGCAAACGTGGGTGACCTGACTTCGAGAGTGGCATACGGAAGCACACTGGCCGACTTCAAGAAGCTGGCGGCCGAAGTGACTTCGGGCAAAGGCACCGGGCAGAACCTGCCTATGTGCGGCAGCAAGAACGATTTCAATTCGGAAACAGCCAATGCTTCGCTTACGGTACAACTGACCCGTTCGGTGGCTAAAGTCAGCCTGAACCTGACTACTCCGAACACAGGCGACGCTTTCACAGTGAGTGCCATCAAACTGATGAATGTGGCAAAGAAGCTCTATTATGTAGAATCGGCGGCCACAGCTCCGACTCCGGCAGAGCTTACCTCCTATACGAGTGACAATACGAAAACTGTTGCTTGGTACATCCCTGAAAACAAGGCGGGAAGTAAGTCCCTGACCGATTGGAAAGACCGCTACGAGGGCAACGTGCCTGCTACGGCTACGTATGTCCTGATAGAAGGAAGCTATACGCCGAAAGGCGGTACAGCCCGCGATGTGGCCTATTCCATTTATCTGGGAGCGGGTGACAAACCCGGCGATTTCAATGTGGCACGCAATACGAGATATACGGTGAATGCCAGCATTAAAGGCACAAACCTGAACGACGGTCGTGTGCTGGTGGGCAAGGATTTGAGCGCTGCCGGCACAGAAACTGCCAATTGCTATGTGGTGAAAACCACCGATGCCAATAAATGGTATCGCTTCAAGGCCACAGTCCGCGGCAATGGCGCACAGACTGCGGCGCAGATTTCCTATACGGGAGCCGAAATTCCTGCGGGTGACAAGATTGCGCCTACCAATGCTTCCCTTGTGTGGGAAACGCGTGAAGGGGGAACTGCCCGCACACTGGACTACGTGGGCTATTCACGCAACGGCTACATCGTGTTCAAACTGGGCAGTGCAACCGAAGGCAACGCTGTGGTTGCCGCCAAAAGCGGTACTACAACCCTCTGGAGCTGGCATATCTGGGCCACAAAGGCATTTGACCGGGCGGGAATCAAGGTGCAGGCGTACGACACACGTCCCCGCGTTGTTGACGGACATTTCAAGCCTGCCCAGCGTAAGGGAATAAAGGTGATGGACCGCCATCTGGGCTCTGCCAGCGGTGCGGCTTCTAAGGTGGAAGCAGAGGTTATAAAGACGTATGGCGTGTATTTCCAGTTTGGTCGCAAAGACCCGTTCCCAGCGGCAGGTGTGATGGCAAGGGCCGATGATGCGGAGATTGTTCCTGTCTATGACGGGAGTGGAAGCAAGATATTGAAGAACAGCAATCAGAAGAAGAACAGCGAGATAACGAAGGGAACCGATCAGGCTGCGGTGAAGGCCCAACTGGCTTATACAGTGGAGAACCCCTTGATGTTTATGTTGCGTGACGATGGAGATAAAGTTGCTGCTTACGGCGGTGACAACACTAATCCTTCTTATAACTGGATTTTTGCGGCGCATCCGCAAAAAACTCCCTGGAAGGCATCTAATAAATTGTGGGGTGGCAGCTTGGTGGACGAGGCAACCAGCCTTCCATTGGCAACCGAGGTGAATATAAAGAAAACCATTTATGATCCATGTCCTTATGGCTACCACATGCCGCCACAGGACATTTGGACTAATTTTACGGTTGCTGCTACGGTTTATAATTCAAGTAATATAGCCGATTATAATGTAGTTGCTGACGACAAGTTTAACCAGGCGGATTCCAAAACAGGTTTTACCGATGCAAAGTTTAAGGTGTGGGGACGCAGGTACTTTACTACCGGAGAAGCGTCGGCAACTGCCGCGGACGGTACGAGCAATGAGGCGTTCTACCCGGCAGCCGGCTATCGCCACGGTGCCGATGGTCGTGTCAACGACGTGGGTTGGGGCTGCTACGCTTGGTCGGCCTCGCCGTTCTCTGCAACCTCGCAGAACGCGGGCTTTCTGAACGTGAACTCGAATTGGGTGAACCCGGTGAACAACACCAACCGCGCGGACGCCTTCCCTGTGCGTTGTGTCCGAGAACTTACAGGCCAGAACTGTGTTTGTATGAAGCACCGGAGAACTTATGGAGGTTAAACTTTCTTCTTACCCCCGGTTCGTTCTCCGGTTTTTGGCCGGACAAGGATGTGAATCACTGTCTGTGCGTATTTGTTTGTTTGGAAAGTTCTCCCCTTCCAAGCGTGGAAGGGGGAACTTATTTTTTATCGGAAAAACATAAACTGTAATTCAATGAAATATTTATCATCAGTTACTCATCATAATGAACCTGTATGACTGTAAAGGAAATTATTCAGATAGAGAACGGCAACCACAACACCATAATCCTGTTGCGTGAAGGAATCTTCTGGCGTGCCTATGAGAAGTCGGCGTATGCCTTCTCCATGCAGATACATCCCTATAAGCCTACCCGCAAATGGGTGATTGCCGTAAAGCAGGATGTCGTGTCACTGGGCTTCCCGGTGTCGGCAGCCGGAAATGTGCTGAACGGCTGCAAAGTGCTGATGCAACAGGAAGGGCGTCTGGTGCTTGCCGCCTCGCCCATAGCCGCCGGGGATTTTGAGGCTTGGAAGCAGTCTGTTCCCATGGCTTTGCCGGATAACGGACGGCAGCCAAAGAATGTGCCGCATCCGTATGTGTCTGCCGCCGAAACGCCACAGGCTTCCGTCACCGCAGTTCCGCCTGCCGGACAGGGCTGCGAAAACCTTGCGGACAGCATCCGCCGGTTCAATATCGAGAGCAAGACACCGGTGGAGTGCATGTTGTTCCTTATGGAACTGAAACGCCGCCTGGCAGAATAACCATAAACATCATAGGAAGAATGGCTACTTATAATCAACTACCTGTATATAAAGCTACCTACGACTTGCTGCTCTATGTTTACCAGATTGGAAAAGACGTGCAACGCGACTATCGTTACACCTTGGGGGAAACACTGAAAAAGGACCTGATTGCGATATTAATCCTTATCTACCGCGCCAATAGCGCCCGGCAGAAAGTGGAAACCATTCTCGAAGCAAGGGAAAAACTGGTGGCTGTGAGACTGCAACTGCGCCTGCTGCGCGATTTGAAACAACTGTCACTGAAAAACTATGCCAACGCTGCGCTGATGACAGAGTCCATATCCAAACAATTGTCTGCATGGCAAAAAAGCTATGAAGGAAGATCCTCTACTGATTGATGTGTTCCGCGCCTACTATGACGCCCGGAAAAACAAAAGGAGTAGCGGGTTTTATCCAGGTCTTCAGGCTCCCGCCCGGAGATGGTGCGCGCAACCATACTTATAAGGTGGGCAAGAGTGTCTGTTTTATTACCGGGAGTACGGTGAAAAGAGAAGTGTTTGCCGCCCATTTTCGCGACCGCGTGGTGCATCACTTGCTGTATAACTATACCGCCCCGATTTTTGAGTGTACCTTTATTGCAGACAGCTACTCGTGCCGCAAGGGCATGGGAACACTCTATGGCGTGCAGCGTTTTGAGCATCATCTGCGCGCCTGCTCGGACAACTGGAGGAATAATTGCTATGTGCTGAAGCTGGATATAAGGGGATATTTTATGCACATCGTCAGGCAGAAACTCTACGATCTTACGATGGAAACCCTATGGCGCTATGCCCCGCGCAAAAATAGCAAAGGCAAGTGCTGGGCAGACGTGCTGGACTATGACCTGCTGGAATATCTGATGCGGGAAATTATCTTTAACGACCCCACTTTGGACTGCGAAATGCGGGGCACGCACAAAGACTGGGAAGGCTTGCCTAAGGATAAAAGCCTGTTTCATGTGCCCAAAGGACGCGGCCTGCCCATCGGCAACCTCACCTCGCAGCTTTTCAGCAATGTCTATCTGAATGCGCTCGACCAGTTTGTGAAACGCACGTTGGGCGAGAAATACTACGGAAGGTATGTGGACGACTTTTTTATTATAGGTAAGGACAAACAGCATCTCGCCCTGCTTATTCCGAAACTGAGCAGCTTTCTGGAAGAGGAATTGGGGCTGACGCTACATCCCGACAAGGTGTTCCTGCAACAGGCATACAGGGGAACCGCTTTTCTTGGTATTTTTGTGAAACCCCACCGGAGGTATCTCCTGAGGAAGATGAGGTCGCGCATCAGTGTGCGCATGGACATGATGAACCGGTGCTTGTCTGGCAGGGAAGTAGACCGGGACGGGCTGTTGTACATCTCTTGTGTGGCAAACTCTTATATGGGCTATATGCGGCACATGAATTGTCACCGCTTTAAACGCGTGCTTGTGGAGCGCAACGTTTCTTTTAGCAAAAGAGGCGACTTTCGGGGGGAAGAACTGGTATTTGTGCCTTTTCTTACCGGGTTTGCCTTGCTGTTTTTTCCTTTTTTTCCGGTTTCCCACCTGTTTTCTTCCTTTTTTCCCTTATGAATCCGGCCCGAATTGTAGTGATAGCTTGTGCAGAGGGTGGTGGAGGGCATGTGGGCCTGTGATTTATCGGTTTTTGAGGGGTGATGAAAATGTTCTTTTGGTTGTCGGCAGGATTGCCGCATCTTTGCAGCGTTAACGTTGACAAAGAGATAATTAAACCAAAGTATTCATTAAAAAAAAGAACATTATGACAATTTTGTATCGTAAACATTACCGTCTCACCGACTTGTCGGACAAGAATTCTGCAAAGAAAGTTTTTCCCACCATCACATATGAGTATGGACAGGCAGCCACGCTGACGGAAGTTGCCAAAGAAATCAGTGGCAATTCCGGTGTCAGCGAGGGTGAGACAATCAGTGTGCTGAAAGATTTCCGCACACTGCTGAGAAAGTTGTTGCTTTCAGGGCGCTCGGTCAATATAGACGGGCTGGGCTATTTCTATCTCGCTGCCAAAAGCAAGGGCGCGGACAAGGCGGAAGATTTTACCGCCAATGACATTACCGGCCTGCGCATCTGTTTCAGGGCCAACAGCGACATACGACTGGTGGCTGCAGGAGCAACACGCTCCGAAGGCTTGAGCTTTAAGGATGTGGACCGTATTCAAGGCGGTTCTACGGGCGATGATAACAATGGCGAAGGCGGCGGCTCCTCGGATGGCGGCGAAGAAGAGAATCCTCTTGGCTAAGACACCCCGGATGCATGAGCCGATAATAATGAAACGTAACCGATTAAAGGCGGAAAGGAGGTGTTGAAAATGGCCAAGACAAACCTCTGGCGTAGGATATTGAAAGCCTTGATAGCTGCGGCTACTGCCGTACTGGGCGTATTGGGCGGCACAGATGTGCAGAAGTAATTCCTTAGGGGATGAATTATGAGAAAGAGGGGGTGTTCAAAAACTCAGTTTTTGTGCACAACTTCTTTTTCCGTTTTCTTCTATTAATTCTTTTCTTTCTTTTTTCTCTTTCATCTGTTGGCAGTGATGAAGGTGAAACGAAAATTCGGTAACTCTCCGCAAGATTTTCTGTAATTGAGGTTATAACATCTGTAATTCATCTACCAATCCTTTCTGTAATCTCCTGTAACTTTGCAATGTGAAAAGGATACGAAAATATAGTAATCCAAAAATAAAAGTAATTGCAAAACGGGGTGTAGCGCAGTCCGGTTAGCGCACCTGCTTTGGGAGCAGGGGGTCCCAG
>ENA-UEOR01000971-UEOR01000971.1-human-gut-metagenome-genome-assembly--contig:-NODE-971-length-17685-cov-12.969105_pt1 | contig 17685 bp, 9 predicted proteins | sample MGYA00242887_ERZ507890 | MGnify/ENA primary metagenome ERZ507890 (study PRJEB26167, sample SAMN06115431) | human gut metagenome | host: Homo sapiens | place: China:Guizhou | collected 2014-10-21...
GGTCAACACCGGCTGGAACGGCACCGGCAAGCGCATCTCCATCAAGGATACCCGCGGCATCATCGACGCCATCCTGAGCGGTGCCATCAACGAGGCTCCCACCAAGAAGATCCCCTACTTCGACTTTGAGGTCCCCACCGCTCTGCCCGGTGTTGACCCCGCCATCCTCGACCCCCGCGACACCTACGCAGATGCCGCTCAGTGGGAAGAGAAGGCCAAGGATCTGGCTGGCCGCTTCATCAAGAACTTCGCAAAGTACGAGGGCAACGAGCACGGCAAGGATCTGGTCTCCGCCGGCCCCCAGCTGTAAGCTGACAGCACCTCTTACATAAGGCCATAAGATCAAGACCCATCCGATCTCCCGCAAAAAGGAAGTCGGATGGGTCTTTCTTGTGATCCATCTCGTTTTATAGCACTCTGCGGAGGATACTGCACATGAAAAAAGCAACGGTCAACGACTACTTCCGACACCACTGGGTGAAGCTCATGCTCTTCGCGCTCTTTACAGCGGCGGTATCCTTTTTCGCGCCGTTGAAAAACTTCCAGCTCAAGTGGCTTATCGACTCCAAGAGCAAGCAGGAGGCACTGGGCTATATGGGGCTGGTGTTCCTCATCACCTTCACCAGCTGGTTTTTCGAACGGCTGAGCCGCCGCTCCTTTACAAAACTCGCCTGCGGCGCCGTGGAGCAGGTGCGGGGACAGGTCATGGAGCGGGTGCTGCGCCGCCCGGTGTCCCAATATCAGCGGGAGGGCGACGCAGCCTATCTCTCCCTGTTGACCACCGACCTGCGCACCCTCTACGACGACTATTATATGTCCCTCTTCAACATCGCGTTCTGGGGCGGCATCATGCTCTGTGCGCTGGGGATGTACCTTTACATCAGCCCGGTGATGCTGGCGGCCATCCTGCTTGTGACCGTGCCGCCGCTGGTCCTGCCCCGGAAGATGAATGAGCGGCTCAAAGCCTCCCGAGACGCTTTTTCGCTCCAGATGGCGGGCTACACCCAGCAGCTCAAGGAGCTTCTGGGCGGGTTCGAGGTCATCCGGGGCTTTCTGCGGGAGGACGCCTATGCCGCCCGCCACCGGGATGCTGCCCGGCAGGCCCGCGACAGCGAGCAGACCTACCAGCAGAGCCTCAACGCCATGGTGGTCAACACCTCTCTCATCAGCAACCTCATCTTCCCCATCGTCATGCTGGTGGGCCTTTTTCTCGCTTTCGACGGGCGGCTGACGATGGGCACCGTCTCCACCGCCGCCAGCATGGCGAACTTCGTCATCACGCCCTGTAATCAGATCGCCCAGTGCTGGGCCAAGGTCAGATCCTCGAAAGGCATTCGTCAGCGGCTGGAAGCAGCCATGTCCGGCCCGGAAAAAGTCTCTGCGGGCCGGGCCATCGGTAAACTCGAGCACATCGAGTGCAAGGACACCGGCTTTTCCTACCCCGGGGCCGCTGCACCGGTGCTGCGCGGCGTCCGGCTGACGGTCTCCGGGCAGGAAAAAGCCGTCCTCGTGGGCGAAAGCGGCTGCGGCAAGTCTACACTGGCAAAGCTGCTGTTCCAGTACTACCCAGACTATACCGGCAGCATCCTCTTCAACGGCCAGCAGCTGCGGGACATCGACCGTCAGAGCCTCTACCAGCGGGTAGGTTACATTGCCCAGACAACCTATCTCTTCAATGACACCCTCCGCAGCAACATCTGCCTCGGCGCGGACTTCCCCGAGGCTCAGCTTTCCCACGCCATCGGGATGGCGGGCCTCACCGACTGGGTGAGCACCCTGCCCGACGGCCTCGACACCCTCATCAGCGAGAACGGCAAGAATCTCTCGGGCGGGCAGCGCCAGCGCATCGGCATCGCACGGCTGGCGCTTCGCCGGTACGACCTCATCATCGCCGACGAGATCACCGCCAGCCTCGACCCCGACACCAGCGGACAGATCATGGAAAATCTGCTCGCTCTCCCCTGCATGGTGGTGGCCATCACCCACGACGTCTCGGGGGCGTTCATGAAGCAGTTTGACAAGGTATACCGGGTGGAGCACGGAAGCGTCACACAAGCATAAAAGGAGAGCCTGTGCCGGGTTTCGGCACAGGCCCTCCTCTTGTTTTTACCGGTTATTTTGCCGCATCAAACTCGGCAAGGATGTCGGCCTCCGGGGCCGGGGTCACGAGGCTGACCACCACGCAGACGGCCAGCGAGACGAGGAAGGCGGGCAGAAGCTCATAGATGCCGAAGACGCCGCCCAGCGGGCTGACGAGGTACTTCCAGACGAAGACCATCAGGCCGCCGGAGAGCATACCGGCCAGCGCACCCTGCCAGTTGCAGCGCTTCCAGAACAGGGCGCAGAGGACGACAGCGCCAAAAGCGCCGCCGAAACCGGCCCACGCAAAGCTGACGATGCCGAAGACGCTGGAATCCGGGTCGCGGGCCAGCACCACGCCCACCACGCTGACGCAGATGATGGTCAGGCGGGCTGCGAAGAGGCTCTGCTTCTCGCTCAGCTTGAGGTGGCCGAACTCCTGCAAAATGTTCTGGGACACGCTGGACGCAGCGGCCAGCATCTGGCTGTCCGCCGTGGACATGGTGGCCGCCAGGATGCCTGCAAGGATGAGTCCGGCCAGAACTGCCGCCAGCACACCGTGCTGGCTGATGAGGCTGGCGATGCGGACGATAAGGGTCTCACTGGACGAGCCGCTGAGGAATTCCAGCGCACCGACCCTGGTCATGCCGAGGCCCACCATGCCGATGACGATGGACGCCGCCATGGCGATGACCACCCAGACGGTGGCAATGCGGCGGCTGAGCACCAGCTTCTTCTCGTCCTCGATGGCCATGAAGCGGAGCAGGATGTGGGGCATACCGAAGTAGCCGAGACCCCACGCCATGGTGGAGACGATGTCCAGCAGGCTGTAGGATGCGGCCCCGCCGGTCACAGCGTCGTGGCTGGCCGTCATGGTCAGGTAGCCGGAAAGGCTCTGGGCGTTCTCCACCACAGCGCCCCAGCCGCCTGCCACGACGATGCCGTAGCCCAGCACCGCGATGAGAGCCAGCGACATGACCATCGACTGGATAAGGTCGGTGGTGGTGACGGCGCGGAAGCCGCCCAGAATGGTATAGCCCACGATGACGAGGGCCGACACCAGCATTGCCGCCATGTAATCTACGCCGAAGAGGCTGTGGAACAGCTTGCCGCAGGCCGCAAAGCCCGAGGCCGTATACGGCACGAAGAAGACGATGATGATGACTGCGCCCAGAGCGTTCAGCAGGTTGCGCTGGTCATGGAAGCGAAGCGACAAGAACTGCGGTACCGTGATGGCGTCGAGGTTGGCCGAATAGCGGCGGAGCCGCCGGGCCACGATGAGCCAGTTGAGCCAGGTACCCAGCGCAAGGCCGATGGCTGTCCAGCCCGGCGAGGCGATGCCTGTCAGGTAGGCCAGACCCGGCATACCCATCAGCAGCCAGCTGGACATATCGCTGGCCTCGGCACTCATGGCCGTGACCAGCGGCCCCATCTTCCGGCCGCCAAGGTAGAAGTCGGTGCTGTCGTTGTTGGTCTTGCTGTAGGCGAAACCCACCAGCAGCATAGCCACAAGATAGACGACGATGGTGACGATGATACAGATCTCACTCATATACGTTCCCCCTTTGGTGCTTTTTTCCTCTATGATAAAAGCACGGCTTGATTTTACCACAGTAAAGCGTCAAAGTGCAAGACCCTTGGGCAGATTCTTCCCCTATGACCGAAATTTCGTCCTTTGCAGCGTCCAAAACCGCTCAATATGCCAACAGGCCGTCCTCCGGAGGAGGACGGCCTGTTGGTTCGGATGAAGAAAATGATGAAAATAAAGAAGATGACAGATTATTTTGCGGCTTCGCCTTCGGGGAAGATGATCTTATTCACGAAGAAGAAGATGACCATCGAGATGCCGCCGTTGAGTACCGTGGTGCCGATGTTGTAGATGAAATCAGGCACCAGCAGACCGGCCACAGCCACCCAGATGCAGTTGATGGAGTTGACGATGCAGGTGATGAGGCAGAAAGCCAGCAGATACCAGCCGATCTGCTTGGCGAGGCTGCCCTTGCTGCGGAAGACGAGGCTGCGCTGGATGGGGAAATTGATGCACTCGCCGATGACCATGGCCACCATGTAGGCGCAGAAGTAGGGCAGGCCGCCGTGGGCCGCGTCATAGCCGAGGATGTTCCACTTGAAGGTCTCGCCGAACAGGGTGATGTCGATGCCCGGCCAGCCGAAGTCCACCACCGGCAGGCTTGCAAATGCCTTGGGCAGGAACTGCAGAAGCAGATATTTGAACACGGTGATGAGGTTGGACACGATGACGAACAGTCCGCCCTCCCGCACCCATTTGGCCGCGGCCGGATGCTTTGCGGCAAAGTTATTCCAGAAATTCATGGCCTTATTCCTTTCAGCTGTTTTTGAGCCGGTTTTCCATCTGGCTGTTCAGGATGAGATTCTTGACGAACTCATAGATGACCCGAAGGATGCCCACGAGCCAGAAGCCTTTCAGCTCCCAGACGAGGCCGTCCACCATGCCCATGCTCACCATGCCGTTGGTCATCTTGGCCAGCGCGCGCAGCGGCATATTATACTGGAACACGGTGTTCAGGTCGGGGGTGCCTTTTGCAAAGCTGCTGTCCAGACGGCAGCGCAGCACCTTCTGTGCCACCCAGCCCAGCGGACTGCGGCCATGGTCCATCTCGCCCAGCGTCATGTTCCGGTCGATGCGGACGACATCCTCCGGGATCGGATGGCCCAGCAGAGCCTCGAACTCGGCGTCGGTCACATAGGTGATCTGGCCGGAGACGTAGTGGAGCAGGTCGAGACCCTCGTAGGGGTCGGGAGCGTTGGACCCCCTGACGGAGACTTCCGCTTTCAGCCGGATGTCTGCGCTGGATGCACCCACGCGGAGCTGATAGCTTCCGCCTTCGACTTCCCAGCGGTCAGTCTTGACGTTCCAGTAGCGGAACGCCTTGTCGTCCAGAGCGATGCTCACCGTCCTGCTCTCGCCGGGGGCGAGGAAGACCTTTGCAAAGCCCTTCAGCTCCTGCGCCGGGCGGAAGATTTTTGCGTCCTGCTTTGCGACGTAGAGCTGGACGATCTCGGCACCGGCACAGCTGCCGGTGTTGGTGACGGTGAGGGTCACGCCCTTCTCGTCTGCCTTCAGATCACTGTACTCGAAGGTGGTGTAGCTCAGGCCGTAGCCGAAGGGGAACGCCACCGGCACACCGGCGGTCTGATAGTACCGGTAGCCCACATACAGGCCCTCGCGGTACTCCACGTTCCGGCCCTCGCCGCCGAAGTTCGCCTTGGCGGGGGTGTCGTCGTGAGCCTGCGCCCAGGTCTGGGACAGCTTGCCGCAGGGGCAGAGCTTGCCGGTGAGGATGTCTGCGGCCGCGCCGGCGCCTGCCTGTCCGCCCAGTGCGCCGTAGACCAGTGCCCTGCACTGGCCGACCCACGGCGTCTCCACCGGCGCACCGGCGCTCAGCAGAACGACGACGTTCGGGTTGACGGCAGCCACAGCGGCCAGAAGCTGCTGCTGATTCTCGGCCAGCTTCATGTCAGAGCGGTCAAGACCTTCACTCTCCCGCAGCTCATCGAGGCCGAGGCAGAGCAGAACAGTGTCCGCCTTCTTTGCGAGGGCCACAGCCTCTTCCAGCTTCTCGGCGTCAACTGCACCCTGACGCTCGAAACCGGAGGCATAGCCCACGAAGGTGATGCCGCTGTCGTCGGCCTTGATGCTGTTCAGCAGGGTGTCCACCTGCAGGGCGTTGACGGCGCTGGAGCCTGCGCCCTGATAGCGGGGCGTCTCGGCAAAGTCGCCGATGACGGCCAGCTTCTCATTGGGCTTGAGCGGCAGGATGCCGCCCTCGTTCCTGAGCAGGACGATGCTCTCTGCGGCCGCGCGGCGGGCAAGCTTATGGTGCGCGGCAGCGTCGAAGGTGCGGGGCGCTTTTTCCACCGCAGCGTGGGTGGAGAGCACCAGTTCCAGCATCTCGTCGAGACGGGCGTCCACGTCGGCCTCAGAAATTTTGCCGTCCTGTACAGCCTTCATCAGCTCCCGGATGGAGTCGCCGCCGGGGCAGGGCATTTCGAGGGTGGAGCCGTTCTTCACGCCGAGGGCGTGGTCATTGGAGCCGCCCCAGTCGGTGACGACGGCCCCGTCGAAGCCCCAGTCCTTCCGCAGAATGTCCTGCAGCAGGTGGGCATTCTCGTTGGCGTAGGTGCCGTTGATGAGGTTGTAGGAGGTCATGATGGTCTTGGGCTTTGCCTCTTTCACCACGATCTCGAAGCCGGTCAGATACAGCTCCCGCAGGGTGCGCTCATCGAGCACCGAGTCGCTGGCCATGCGGCGCAGCTCCTGACTGTTGACCGCAAAGTGTTTGGGGCAGGCAGAGATGCCGTTTTTCTGGATGCCGCGCACATAGGCGGCGGCCATCCTGCCCGCGAGGATGGGGTCTTCCGAGAAATACTCGAAGTCACGGCCGCAGAGGGGGCTGCGCTGGATATTCAGGCCGGGACCGAGCAGGACAGCCACTTCCTGTGCGGCGGCTTCCTCGCCCAGTGCCTCGCCGACGGCTTCGCCCAGCTTCTCATCCCAGCTGCACGCAGTGGCGGAAGAGGTCGGAAAGCAGGTTGCCGGAACGCTGGGGTTGAGGCCCAGATGGTCGGCGGCACCGGCCTGCTTGCGGACACCGTTGGGGCCGTCCGAAAGGGTGATAGCCGGGATGCCCTTGCCCGGCAGAGCGCGGGTGGTAAAGACAGTCTCGCCCGAGAGCAGAGCGCATTTTTGCTCTAAGTTCAGTTTCTGGATGATGTCGGTATGCTTCATCGCATTTTCCTCATTTTATCCTGAGCAGGGCAAAGGCCCGCTGTCTGGTGCAGCGGGCCTTTGCCGTTGGTTCAGTTCAGGTGCTGCATGGAGAGAGGGTCCGGTTTAGACTTCTTCCTCTTCTTCCTTGCGCTTCTTGTAGTTCTTGATGGCGGTGTACTCCAAGCCAACGATGAGCAGCGCGACCACGACGTCAGCGCCGATCATGATGACCTTCCACTTTGCCATGCCGGGGTTCAGGTTCTCAGCCTCATAAGCGCGGCTGTTGACCACGGTGTAGAGGATGTTCTTGGCAGAGGTGCGCATTGCCTGCTTGCTGCTGTTGGTCAGAACGGTCACATTGTTGTAATCGTTGCCGGTGGTGCAGAGCATCAGGTCGCCGCCGTTGCGGACAGCCTGATCGGCGGTCATGTAGCCGTAGACACCGAAGTAGTCGGTCTCGACGAAGCCGAGGAAGCCCCACTCGCCGCGCAGGACGTTCTGCAGCAGCTCAGAGCAGCCGCCAGCCCAGCGATTGCCGATGTAGTTGAAGGAAGACATGACAGCGTGGCAGTCAGCATCCTTGACAGACATCTCGAAGGGCTTGAGGTAGATCTCGCGGATAGCCTGCTCGTTGGACCAGGTAGCCGCCATGCAGTTACGGTTGCCTTCCTGATCGTTCAGGGCGAAGTGCTTCATGTAAGCGTAGACGCCGTGCTCCTGTGCGCCTGCGATGGCGTTTGCGGCCATAGCACCGGACAGGACACCGTCCTCAGAGTAGTACTCGAAGTTACGGCCGGAGAATGCGGTGCGGTGGATGTTCATGGCCGGGCCATACCAGCCGGAAGTGTTCATCTCATTGGCCATCTTGCCGATGCTGTCGCCGAAATCGTGGGCCAGATCCTTGCTCCAGGTCATACCGATGAGGGTAGCAGCCGGGAAACCGACAGAACCGACGCCGGTGAAGTTGTTGTTGATGGATGCAGGGCCGTCACAGTCGTTGGTGCGCACCTTGCCGATGCTGTCCACGGCTGCGGTCTGATAGCCGCCGAAGCCGATGGTCTGCTGCAGGTCGTCGATGCTCATCTCATCCAGCAGGTCATCCCACTTGGAATCGTTGTAGTCCACGCCGCGCAGGTCAGCCAGCTTGAGGCCGTTCTTTGCGCCGGTGGTGATGTCCTCTGCGTTGGGGTCCTCGTCCTTCTCGTAGCCGGACTCGGTGTAGGTGAAGCAGTTCTCGAAGCCAGCCTTGACCTCATCGCTCATCTCATAGGTAGCAGGAGCGGCAGTGGCCTCGTCGTAGTTTGCAAAGCCGTCTGCACGGGACAGATAGGTGATCTCGCCCTCGGCGAAATCGAACTGGTTGGTCGCCACGACCTCGTCGCTCTCGCGCTTGTTGGACTCGTTGTAAACGATGTCGGAGGCGACAGTGTAGGTCTTGGAATCCAGAACATTGTGGGAGTCAGAGTTGGTGCTGATGATGTAATCGCCAGCCTCCAGCACATAGCAGCCGTTGTTCTTATAATCGTAGGAAGCCAGATCCTCGACCGGGATGGTGAAGTCGATGGTCTCGCTCTCGCCGGGGGCAAGCTCGCTGGTCTTGGCGAAGTCCAGCAGGTTTGCGGAAGCCTTCTCAATGCCGCCGTTGGTGTACGGAGGATCATTATAGATCTCCACGACATCCTTGCCGGCAGCAGAGCCGGTATTGGTGACGGTGACAGAGAACTTCAGGCTGCTGCCGTCGCTGGTGATGTCGCTCATCTTCTGGGTGAAGGTGGTGTAGCTCAGGCCGTAGCCAAAGGGATAGACAACTTCCTTGTCGTAGTCGATGAGGCCCTCATCGGCGGCAGTCTCATAGAACTTGTAGCCGACATAGATGCCCTCAACGTAGTTGACGAAGGAGGGAGTGGTACCTTCGGGGTCAAAGCCACTGGCGTTGGAATTGAACTCGGAAGCGTTGGTGTACTTGAAGTCGCCGAAGTTGTTCCACCACGGAGAAGCGGTCAGGTCAGCAACATAGGTGTCAGCGGTACGGCCGGAAGGGTTGACCTCACCGGCGACCACGCGGCCAAAGCCCTCAAAGCCGGACTGGCCGGTGCCGGGGCAGAGCAGGACGCCCTTGATCTGGGGGTAGTTCTTGACCCAGTCCATCTCGAAAGCGTTTGCGCCGTTGTAAACGACGATGACGTTGTCGAAGTTGGAAGTGACGAGGTCGATGAGCTCTTCCTCGCGGTTGGACAGCTGCAGGAAGTGGTCGCCCTTATCCCAGTCATTGCCCTCGTTCAGGCTGTCATCGTAAGTGCCGTTGTAGTAGCCGGCACCCTTTTCACTGCCGCGATACTCAGCCACACGGCGGATCCAGCTGCCGTCCACGACAGCAGACATATCGGTGGGAAGGTCTGCGCCCTCACCGCCGACGCGGGTGATGACGACCATGGCGGTGTCAGAGTATGCCTTGGCGTTTTCCATCATCTCGTCGGTGTACAGGCTGACATTCGGCTCGGGCAGAGTCCAGTCCTGCTTGGACATACCAACGGTGGGGCGGGTGGAGCAGTAATCGGTGTAGAACTTGCTCAGCTCGTCGTTGGTCTCGATGCCTGCATCATGCAGACCGGTGAGCAGGTCGGTGACAGGGTAAGCGTCGTTCAGAGCGCCGGAACCGGTGCCGCCGTAGCAGGGACTGGTGGAAGCCCAGCCGAAGACGTTCAGCTTGGAGCCGGAAGCCACAGGCAGGATGTTGTCGTCATTCTGAGCCAGAACGATGCCTTCCTGGGTGATCTCATTGACCAGCTCGGTGGCCTCTGCGGAAGTCTCCTCACTGATGGAACCTTCGCCGGAGACCAGATCCAGCATGGTGGACATGGGGCCGGTGCAGATGAGGTTGACGACAATCGCCAGCGCCAGCAGAATGGCGAGGCCGGACTGCGCACGAATCATCTTCTTTTTCGCTTTGGGCATCTTCCGCACCGCGAACATCACGAGGAGCGCGAGTACGAGGACGACACCGAATGCAATCAGATAGTTCTGAATGTTCGAAACTACCTGCATTACATCATCCATATTGATGGACAACATAATTTTCTTCCTCCTTATTCTGAATCCATATTTTCCGGGTACAGCTCCCGGAGCATTGCCACTATTATAAATGGATTCAAAGAAAATTCACAAACATCTTCACAATCTGTCATTTTGGAGGCATATTTTGCAGAAGTTTCAATTTGGTTTCAAATTTTATTGTGCTAATCCACAATTTCGAGAGCGGTTTTATTGTGCAGAATAACAAAACGTCTCTGTCATCGCTGTGCGATGACAGAGACGTTTCTCACGATGGGACAGGCAGCAGGATCCGCAGGGTGAACCAGCCGTCGGCCCAATGAAGAGTCATGGTGCCGTCGTGGTGCTGGGCGGCCGCCTGCACACCCTGCAGGTCGTAGCCGCCGTGGGCGTTGTGGACGGGCAGACCGTCCGCGCCCATCTCCACGGGCTGGGCGCAGTAGTTCTCGAAGCGGAGCATCACGCAGCCGCTCTGGTTATAGATGGCCACCCGCAGCAGACGCTTTTCGGGGTCAGGCTCGGCCAGCACGCTCTCGATGGCGTTGTCCAGCGGCGCACCCACGAGGGTACACAGCTCCCGCGTGCTCAGAAAGCCCAGCTGGCTGCCGTCGGCCACGCTGGTCATGTTGATGCCGCGCTGCTGGCAGTCCATGCTTTTGGCGGTCAATAGGGTATCCAATACCGGGTTGCCAGTCTTGTTCTCGGCTTCATACTGCCGGATGCCGCTCTCCATCCGGGCCAGAGCCGCGTCCTGCTTGGCCCGGTCGCGCTCGGCACGGATGTCCGCGATCTGGATCTTCAGCTCGTGATAGCGGCTGTTGATGAGCCGGATGCCCTCCTTGCTCCGCTTGTACTGCTCGTACTGGCGGTGGAGCACCTCGTCCATGGCGGCAAGCTCGCTGTGGAGCGCCGCCTCCCGCAGCTGTTCGTGCTGGACCGTCAGGATGAGCACGCCGCAGAAATCCACCAGCGTACGGATGCAATAGACGCTCATGTCCACCTCGCGGTCACCGAGAAAGAGCAGATTGCTCACCGCAAAGGCCATCACCGCCATGACGACGGCCACGAGGCCCGCTTTTCCGCTGATGACGATATGGCCCTTGGGACTTTTGTGCTTATGCTCCAGCACCCAGATGCAGCCGAAAACGCCGCCGTAGACCACCACCAGAAGCAGCAGTGACAGGCCGTCGGCCCCGCTGCGCTGAGGCCAGAGGAAGCAGTGCAGCTGCCACTCGGCGCTGGCCGCCAGCTCTGCCAGAACGAAGGCCCGGGCGCAGACATAGCCCGCTTCCAGCAGGGAGATGGTGCGGGTGACCCAGAGGTATAAATACTGTATCCCCACAGCTGCCGCCATGCAGGGGATCCACCACGCCAGCGGAACGCTGCCCGTGGCCTGCAAAAAAGCACTCAGGGCCAGCGCCCATGCCGCACTGGCAGCGATGGTGGCCGTTTTGCCGAAGCGGATGCCCAGCGGCAGGGCGTAGATGCCCACGGCCAGACACTCGGCCAGCGCCGTATACAGGCGCGGGATGCTGGGCAGTGCCGTCATGCACCCTCACCCCCGATGTGGTCGGCCAGCGCCGCGAGGAAGGCTTTCCGCCGGGGGCGGCTGACCTGCAATTCGTAGGGTCCCACCTGCACCATCCCCTGCTGCACGCTCTTCACCTGTGCCAGATTGACAAGGTAGCCGCTGTTGCAGCGGGCAAAGGGCCGCTCGGCCAGCTTTTCCTCAAAGGCTTTCAGGGTGCCTGCCGCCACGAAATCGCCCTCTTCGGTATAAAAATGGACGCGGTGTCCCTCGCTTTCCAGATAATAGATGAGGGACGAATCCAGCCGCCGCATCCCGCCCTCCACCGGCAGGGCCAGATAATGCCGTGCGCGGCGGCGCAGCTGTTCTTCGGCCTTGCGCAGCTGCTGCGAAAACGCAAAATAAGGCACCGGCTTGAGCACATAGTCCAGCGCGCCCACCGCGTACCCGCCGATGGCGTACTGCGCCATATTCGTGATGAAAACGATGATGACGTCCTTGTCCAGCTCCCGCACCCGCCGGGCCGTCTCCATGCCGTCCAGATGCTTCATCTCCACGTCCAGAAACAGGATGTCGTACACCGGGCGGTAATCATCCAGCAGTTCCATGCCGTCGGCGAACTCCGTCACCGCGAACTCGGTGCCGTACTGCCGGGTGTGCCGCTGCACATAGCCCTGCAGCTGCGCCCGCACCTCTGCCTCGTCCTCGACCAGAGCAATGCGTATCATTGCCGCGCCTCCTTTTTTCCGCTATTTCTCTGGTTTTTATTGTAACACGAAATAGGGCGTGTGGCAAATAGGAGAATAAAACAGCAGCCCCGCTTCATCTGCCGCGAGGCTGCTGTTCTGTGATTGGAAAATTTCAGGCTCAGTTCGTCTTGACAGCCACAAGGATACGGATCTTCCTGCCGCCGGAGCAGCCGAAGTTGTCGTACCAGCCGATGAGCTTATAATCCTCGGTGTTGATCTTGGGCAGCGAGGTGGCGAAATACTGGCCGTTCGACCACAGATACACTTGCATATCGTCGGCAGTCTCATAGCGCTTATCGCCGCTCATGACCGAAGCTGCGCCCAGCTTATCGATGACTACCGGCGAGAGCTGGAGCATCCGGTTGATGGCCTTGCCGTCAGCAGAACGGCCGATGGCGATGCCGCCTGCGATAACGGGGTACTTGGTGGCGGTGCTGTAGGCCACCTGCTTGCCGCCGGAGTAGCAGACGTAGGTCGCACCCTCGCCCAGATAGTTGAGGAAGTCGCCCAGCGTACCGCCCACGCTGTCGCCGGTGCGGCGGAGCACATAGCTGAACAGCTGGTCCGTCTTGCCGGTAAGGGTGTTCCAGGTAGAGCTGACGACACTGCCGTCGATGAGGCCGTAGAGCACATCGCTGGTGCTGGGAACAAGGATGTTCTTCACATCCTGGAAGGTCTCTTCATCGGTCTTGTCTACCTTGGTGGTGGTCGTGGTGGTCGCAGCGGGGAGGCCTGCGGCCTCTCTTGCGGCGTCCTGTGCCTTGTCGCTGATCTTTTTGTCGATCTTCTTGGCGGCTTCGTCCGTCAGGCGGCGGACAGAATCCAGCGCAGCGTACTCCCACAGGTCACCGGTCACATCGTCGAGGATGACCCGGTCGATCTGGCCCGCAGAATTGGTGGTGTAGTAGCGGATGTCGCTTTCGCTCAGAGTTACCCCCGATAGGCGGCTGGGGCGAACTGCCCCAGCCACACCCTCCGACGTCGTATCAATGATCTGCACGTTGTCTGCAAACGGGGTGTCGCCCAGCGCGGTGCCGTCGGCGCTGACGCTGCCGCTGGTCGAGCGGGGCGAGATGGACCGGACGCTTTCGCCGTCACCGTCCACGCTGATCTCCACCAGCTTGCCGGCCGGGAAATTGAGCTTATTGTTTACGTTGACGGTGCGGGCCGTGCCATCGGTACACATGACCGAGACAGCCTGCTGCACCTCAGCGCTGTTCGTCTCCACGAGGGTGCGGGATGAGGACTGGACCACGCCGTAGAACACAGCGTCTGCCGCGTCGCCGGTGAGGACGGAGACAGCTGCATCGTTCATGCCCAGCAGCAGAGTGACCACCTGACCCACGCCGCCGCCGGACAGGGAGGACAGCTGGTAGGCCACAGAGGGCGAAGCGATGGTGTAGGTGACGCCGGCCACGGTCACAGAGGTCGGAGCGCTGGCCGAGGGCGAGACAGCCGTCACGCGGCCTGCGGCACGCTTATTGTAAATCCACACGGTACGGGCGCTCTCATTATAATAGTAGACATCATAAGGCGAGAGGGCCGCAGAGGTGGTGACTTCGTCGTTGCGGTAGATGGCCGCCGGGGCGAAGGGCAGGACGGTGGAAGCATCTGCCACGAAGGGACCCTTGACGTTGTCCAGCAGGACAGAAGAGATGTCCACCTGGCCGTTGTTCACGGCAAAGCCCAGGGTAGAAGCGTAGACCTGACCGCTGCCGTTCATGGCGGTGAGGGCGTTGTAGAAGAGCATGGTACCCTGCTCGAGGGTCAGAGTCTCGCCCTGACGGGCATTGATCTCATTGCGCAGGCCCAGTGCGCTGGCCTTGCTGAGCTGAGCTGTGGGGAAGGTACCGCCCAGCTTTGCCACATCATAGCCCAGCAGGCGCAGCGCCATGGTGCAGGCTTCTTCCAGCGTGACGGTGTTGTCCGGGCGGAAGCTGCCGTCGGAGTAGCCGGTCATCCAGCCGTTCTGGACGGCAGTGCGGATGTAGACCGCATAGGGAGAGTCGCTGTCCACGTCGCTGTAGAGGCGGCCGGTGCGGCCCTGTGCCGTGGTGGTATCGCGGTAAGCAGAGAATGCGGTGAGGAGGCGGGCCGCCTGCCCACGAGTGAGGGGCGCACCCAGAGAGCCGGCCTGCTCGGCGGTCAGACCGCCCAGTGCCGTCGCCGTCTGGACTGCCGCGTTGGAGCCGACCGCAGAAGCGGGCAGCACCAGCATGGAAACAGCCACGCAGACAGCCAGCAGGAATGCGAGGAATCGTTTTTTCATGGTAAACTCCTTATAAGTGTATAAACCTCTCAGTCTCGCATTCGCTCGACAGCTCCCCTACCGAGGGGAGCCTCTGGCGAAGAGAGAAGGCTTTCCGGAATGCCAAGGCCTCTCCTCGATAGGAGAGGTGGCAGCGCGTCAGCGCTGACGGAGAGGTTAATCATACCTCAACGCTTCGATGGGGTTCAGGCGGGCGGCACGGCGGGCAGGCAGGAAGCCGAACAGGACGCCGATGCCGCAGGAGATGCCCACGGCGATGGCCGCCGCGTCCGCCGAGGGGGTGACGTTCAGGGTGATGTCCGTCAGGATATACGGAAGGATCTGGTTGATGATGGCCGAGACGATGTAGCCCAGCACGATGCCGAAGCAGCCGCCCAGCGCCGACGTGACGCCGGCCTCCACGACGAACTGGGTCAGGATGGTGCTCTCCTGTGCGCCCAGTGCCTTGCGGATACCGATCTCACGGGTGCGTTCGGTGACGGACACCAGCATGATGTTCATGATGCCGATGCCGCCGACCAGCAGCGAGATGCCTGCAATGGCCGTCAGGACGCCCACCATGACGTTGATCATGGAGGACATCTGCTTCATGGCTGCGCTCAGGCTCATAACGTAGACATAGTCGTCCTTGCTGACCAGCTTCTTGATGCTTTTTTGCAGATACTCCTGCGCTGCATCCGAGTGGTCTGCATCCTGCAGCACGACGTAATACTCGCTGACACTGCTGGTGTTGTTGACGCTCATCAGGGTGGTATAGGGAATGAGAACAACGTCGTCGTTGCCGCCCTCGTACTGAGAGGCGGGTTTGGAGCGGCCTTCCAGCACGCCCACGATGCGGTACTCGCTGGCGCCCACCTTGAGGGTGCTGCCGAGACCGTTGCCGCCGAAGATCCTGCGGTCCACATAGTCGCCAATGACACAGATATTCTTGTTGTCTATCAAATCGGTGTACTGGATGCCCCGGCCCTTGGCCACCTTGTAGTTGTTGATGGTCGTGTAATCTTCGTTGACGCCGCTGATGTAGGTGCGGCGGTACTTCTCGCCCGCCACCCGCAGCGTGTCGCCGACACTGGCAATCGGCGAAAGACCCTTATAATACTCGGGCTTCTGGTTGATGATGTTATACACATCGCTGACCTCCACCGTGCGGGTGCTGGCGGTCATGACGTTGACGGCCAGAATATCGCTGCCCATGTCGGAGTAGAAGTCCTGCATCATGTTGGTCATGCCGTTGCCGAGACCGACGATGACGATGACGGCCATGACGCCAATGATGATGCCCAGCATGGTGAGGAAGGTGCGGACTTTGTTGCTCAAGACGTTCTGGACGGCCTGTTTGAAGGTCTCCTTTATCATGCCTGCGTCCCCTCCTCTCCGGCTTTCGGCTCCGCCATCATGAAGTTCGGCTGAACGACTGCCTCGGGTGCGTGGGCGTCGCCGTCGTAGACGACGACACCGTCCTCCAGACGGATGATGCGCTCAGCCTGCACGGCGATGGAGTTGTCGTGGGTGATGAGGACCACGGTGTGGCCCTGTTTGTGCAATTCCTGAAGCATCCCCAGCACCTCCCGGCCGGTGTGGGAGTCCAGCGCACCCGTCGGCTCGTCGGCCAGAATGATGGGCGGGTTGCGGACAAGGGCGCGGGCGATGGACACACGCTGCTGCTGGCCGCCGGAGAGCTGGTTGGGCTTGTTCCGGAGCTTGCTGCCCAGACCCACCTGTTCCAGCGCTGCAATGGCGCGGCTGCGGCGCTCGCTGCCGCCTACGCCCGCGTAGATGAGGGGGACTTCCACATTTTCCAGCAGGGTCAGCTTGGGCAGCAGGTTGCTACAGAACGGACGAAACGGACTCTGCTCGCCCCACACCACAGTTTTGCCGCAGGTCGGGCAGTTGACGATAGTCTCTTCTGACATGTTATCTCCTTAACAGCAGGCCAGTTCAAAATCAAAGCGCTCCGGCACGATCCCATACTCACTGTCCAGCGGCAGGAAGCGGATGGCGAAACGGCTCTTATGGCCGGAAATTTGCGGATAAAGCTGGTGAGCCAGATCGAGACGCAGGCGCAGCAGATCGGCATCTTCGCCATTATCCTGATAAAAGCCGTTGAGGCTGGTCTGTTTGCGAAACTGTCCGGAGTTACGAATCAGATCGAGGATCAGGCTCAGGGACTGGACCAATGGATCGAGGCTGGCAAGCCAGCTGGCCACCTGCTCGTCACGATGCGCCTGCGGCATATGGAGCCAGATATGCAGGGTCGGTAAATCGAAGCTGCAGCAGCCGCCAGGGATACTCAGGCGCTGGCGCACTAGCGCAATCAGGCGATCTTCACGCAGAAACTGACCAATGCGCGGCGCGGCCATCAGGGTGCTGGAAGACTGCTTGAGCTGCTGGCGCAGCGCGTTAATGCGCTCCTGATCGACTCCCGGCACTTCTGCCCAGGACTGGAGCTTACGCTGCTGGCGCTCCAGCTCTTTGACCAGATCGGTACGCACCTCGCCGCGCTCCAGGACATCCAGCAGATCGCCGGCGTTACGGAAAAAATGGAGCGCATCGGCATGGCTGGCAATCATCGGATGGAAAGCCATTTGCTGGATCAGAAATTCGATGCGCAGCCAGGTGCGCATTTTCTCATTAAGAGGATGTTCAAACAGAACGGGGGTATGCATTACGAGTTTTCCTGTGAGGCGGCCTGCAATGCCAGCGTTAAGTACTTTTCGTGCAGGCGGGCAACATCCGATGCCACTGCATCCGGAGTGCCAGTGTTTTCAATAACATCGTCCGCGATGGCCAGGCGCTGCTCGCGCGTGGCCTGGGCGGCAAGAATATGTTCAGCATGTTCGCGGCTGACCTTATCGCGCAGCATGGTGCGTTCGATTTGCGTCTCTTTTGGCACATCGACGACCAGTACGCGATCGGCCTGGCTGGACAGGCGGTTTTCGACCAGCAAAGGTACGACCCAGAGGAGATAAGGGGAGGTGGCGGCCTGCATCTGGCGGCGCGTTTCCTGCTGAATCAGCGGATGCAACAGCGCGTTGAGCCAGGCTTTTTCCTCCACCTGAGCAAAAATTTTTTCCCGCAGCAGACGGCGGTTTAGCGTGCCGTCGGGGGCAATCATCTGTGGCCCGAAGTGGTCAGCAATGGCCTGGAGCGCCGGGGTGCCAGGTGCGACCACCTGGCGGGCGATAACATCGGCATCGATAACCTTAATCCCGAGCTGCGCGAAGGCGTCGGCGACCGTACTTTTACCGCTGCCAATCCC
>ENA-UEOR01000989-UEOR01000989.1-human-gut-metagenome-genome-assembly--contig:-NODE-989-length-17521-cov-6.113563_pt1 | contig 17521 bp, 13 predicted proteins | sample MGYA00242887_ERZ507890 | MGnify/ENA primary metagenome ERZ507890 (study PRJEB26167, sample SAMN06115431) | human gut metagenome | host: Homo sapiens | place: China:Guizhou | collected 2014-10-21...
CGACGTGCGGCGGATAAAACCCTAAAAACCGAAAAGCGGTATATTTACATCACCCCGGAACGTAAAGTTTCGGGGTTTTTTTTAAGGTTGTTTCGTTTTATCGCTAAAAAATCTCCCCGCTTTTGCGGGGAGATTTTTGCGTTTGATCGGCTTGCGGTTTTTAGGCCGCTGCCGGCGGCAAACGTCTGCGGTCAGAACGCATAGTTTAAGCCGATGCCGACGGCGGCGGCACCGTAGCTTGAACCGAACGTATAGTTTGCCCAACCGTAACCGGAAAGACTTTCCGTGACACCGAAGCGCGCGCCGAGTTCAATCCGCCCCAAAAGCTGGTCGTGGTAAGCTTCCGTCTTGCCCAATCCGCTGATCAGCACTTCGTCTCCGTCCGTGATCGTCTGGATCAGTCCCGGCTTGATATAAACGACCGACGTCAGATCGTTCTGGCACAGACGGTATTCCAGTTTAACCGCCGTTTCGATTTCAAGCTGTTTCAGGCTGTCAAACGACGCCGTCTTGCCCGCACTGTCGCGAATATCGTCAAACTCCGACTGCGTGTAAAAGACCCCGAAACTCGGTTCCAGCGTCAGCGCTTCGCTCAGGCCGTACTTTCGCCCGCCTTCCGCGCCGATGCTCCACAACGTCCCGTCGCTGTCGGTGTTGACGATACCGTCGTCGGTTTTGAGGTCCGCTTTCTGGAGACCGCCGTAAACCGTCGCGAACGCGTACCAGTCGTTTTGCTCAAAGCGATAGTATAAACCGCCGAGCCAGCTGTCGATGTCAAGTTCCGAACCGACGGTCGAACGATATTTGCTTCCCTTGCCGCTGACGTCATAGTCGCCCTGACGATAAGCCGCAAACACGCCCAGACGGTTGTTGGCGTCATATTGCAGATCGCCGCCGGCGGTGACGCCCCAGATGTCGGCGTCAAATTCGGCCGGTTTGTCAACCGTCGAGCTCAGGTAACCGCTGTCAACCCACAGCTGACGGTCGGCTTTTGCGTCGCGGGCGCAGGCGCCTTCTTTACAGAAAGCCGTCTTTTGTTCCAGCGTGTCGCGCAGGCCGCGAACCTGTTCCAGACCGGCCGAAGGCAGACTGATATAGGCCGTCACTTCCGGCGCAACTTCGGGGTCGGTTTTGCCGAACTCGGGGTTAAGGGTATCGGTCAGCGACAGGTACCAGACGTTGCCGCTTTCCGGCGTTCCGGCGACGTTCTTGCCGGCATGCCACATGTAGGGGCTGCCGATCACGCGGGAAACGTTGAAGACGGCGGAAGTTTCCTCATTGTCGTTGGGGGCAAAAAGGAAAGGCACGACAGCGTCTTTTTTGTTGTCGAGCACGTCGGGATTCAAAGCGTTGACCAGTACGTTGGTTTCACCGGCAACGTCTCCGTTCACATGGATGGCGCCGCTGTGAACGGTGTTGTTTTCCCGGTCGACCATCACGTCAACGGTGAGGAGCGGCTTTTGCGCGCCGGTACGCGCATAGGCGGAAGAGGAGCCGCTGACGAAGTCCTGCGCGTAAATGCGTCCGTTTAAGCCGAGATGAACGACGGCGCCGCCGTTCATGGCAAAGCGGTTGACGTTCTCAACCGCATTGTTGAATTTGACATAACCGGTGCCGTCACCAAAAACGTCAATGTTATAGTTCTCGCCGTCAATGCCGTCGTCAAAGACAATCCGGCCGCGGTTGACCGATTCTAACGTCAACTGACCGTCAGGAGCATTAGCAGGAATGACGATTCCTTCAAAAATCGTGTTGCCGTCAAATTCATCATAATATTGATCCAAAATGATGTTGTTCAGCCCCGCGACATAAACGGCGTTAGACTTGCCGCCGGCGGTGTTGCCGGAAAAACGGCTTTCGCCGTTATCGGCAACAATCCTGACGTCGCTGCCATAGATGGCGCCGCCTTTGCCCGAAGCTTTGTTGTTGATAAAGCTGGAGTTGACGACCGTCAGTTTGGACATCATACCGGGAACGGAAATCTGCGAATCGCGATAATTATTTAAACCGTCAAGAATATATCCGGAAGCTCATCGGCTGTAAGCCGCCCCGAAAGCCTGCTGGCAGAAGTTCGCTCCTGAGCGGCCTGTGTGAACCCTGCATTGCAGCCATTAGCGCGGGACGGTCTGCCCCGTTACAAAGCATCGAGTGCCGCCAGACATGGTTTGGCGGAACACGGGTGGTACCGCGGAGTGTAAATGAATGTTACAGCTTCGTCCCTGATTTTACCGTTCAGGGACGAGGCTTTTTTATTTTGTTTTGTAGCAAAAGCGAGCAGCCTTCGCCCCGTAAATCATCAAAGAGGTGCATTATGGAAGAAAAAATCGCCGCACTGCGCGCCGAGCTGGAAGCCGACCTTGCAGCAGTGCACAACAAAGATGAACTTTCCGCCTTTTGGCAGAAGTATCTGAGCAAAAACGGCAGCGTGACCGGACTGACCAAGTCCCTGCGCGATGTTCCCAAAGAGGAACGCCCCGCCGCCGGTAAAACCATCAACGAGTTCAAGGTCTGGGTGGAGGGCCAGTATCAGGCTGCTTCCGCCGAGATCGAAAAGGCCGAGCTTGCCGCCCGCAACAAGGCCGAAGCCGTGGATATCACCCTGCCCGGCACCCACCACGCCACCGGCGCACTGCATCCTATCACCCAGATCAAGAATGAGATCATTGATGTGTTTGCCGGCATGGGCTTTGAAATTTACGAAGGCCCCGAAATTGAGGACGATGACCACAACTTTACCCGCCTGAACGTACCCAAAAACCACCCGGCCCGCGATATGCAGGATACCTTCTATGTGGCGGATGACATTGTTCTGCGCACCCAGACCAGCGGCGGCCAGATCCGTGTGATGGATAAGGAAAAGCCCCCCATCAAGGTTCTGGTGCCCGGCCGCGTGTTCCGCTCTGACTCTGACGCAACCCACTCCCCGATGTTCCACCAGATGGAAGGTCTGGTTGTAGATAAGGGCATTACCCTGTGCGACCTGCAGGGCATGCTGGACCGCTTTGTGCAGGCTTTGTTTGGCCCGGAGGTCAAAACCCGCCTGCGCCCGTCCTATTTCCCGTTCACTGAGCCCAGTGTGGAGGTTGACGTAAGTTGCTTTGAATGCCACGGCAAGGGCTGCCCCCTGTGCAAGCACAGCGGCTGGATCGAAGTTCTGGGGGCTGGCGTTGTGCACCGCAGCGTGCTGGAAAACTGCGGCATTGACCCTGAGGTATACTCCGGCTTTGCTTTCGGTATCGGTATCGAGCGTATCGCCATGCTTAAGTACGGCATCAACAACATCAGCCTGATGTTCGAGAACGACCTGCGCTTCCTCGAACAGTTCAAGGGTTAAGGAGGGAAACAACAATGAAAGTACCATTCAGCTGGCTTAAACAGTATGTGGATATTGATGTTTCCGCCCAGGAGCTGGAAACCAAACTATTCGACTGTGGCTTTGAAGTAGAAGAACTCATCGACCTTGGTGCTGAGATCAGCAAGGTTGTTGTTGGCGTTGTGACCGAGTGCGTGCCCCAGGAGGGCACCCACCTGCATATCTGTAAGGTGGACTGCGGCGACTATGGCCATGATATTCAGATCTCCACCGGTGCGGCCAATGTGTACGCCGGTATGCACACCCCCGCTGCTCTGGACGGCTCCACGCTGCCCGGAGGCATCAAGATCAAGGCAAAGCCCTTGATGGGCATTGAATCCAACGGTATGCTCTGCTCCGGCGAGGAACTGGGTCTGAACGAGGACCTGTACCCCGGCGCTGAGGTATACGGCCTGCTGGATCTGCCCAAAGATACCGTGCCCGGAACCCCCATTCAGCAGGTTGTTGGGTTGGATGATTATATCTTTGATATCTCCATCACCGCCAACCGTGCCGACTGCCAGAGCGTTCTGGGCATTGCACGCGAAGTTGCCGCTGTGCTGAACAAGCCCCTGAAAATGCCTGCCACCGATTACACCGTGAGCGATTACAAGGACCCGCGCCTGAGCATTACGGTGGAAGCACCAGACCTGTGCCCGCGCTACCTGGGCCACTATGTGCGCAACATCACCACCGGTGAATCTCCGCGCTGGATGCGCCGCCAGCTGGCCTTGTGCGGCCTGCGCAGCATTTCCAACGTGGTGGATATCACCAACTATGTCATGCTGGAAATCGGCCAGCCGATGCACGCCTTTGATATGGACACGCTGGAAAGCTGCCAGATCATTGTGCGCCGTGCCAGGGACGGCGAGAAGATCACCACGCTGGACAGCAAGGAGTTTACCCTGACCCCCCAGAACCTGGTCATCTGCGATGGCGAAAAGCCGGTTGCCCTGGCCGGTGTTATGGGCGGCCTGAACAGCGAGATCAAGCCGGAAACTACCCAGCTGCTGTTTGAATCTGCCAAGTTTGCCCGCGATAACATCCGCAAGACCGCCCGCGGCCTTGGCCAGAACACGGATGCTTCCGCCCATTACGAGAAGGGCATCAGCGAATATACCACCGAGCTGGGCATGGCCCGCGCCCTGCACCTGATCCAGGAGCTGGGCTGCGGCGAAGTGACCGCCACCGAGTTTGACTGCTCTGCCGGTGCCCCGCGTGAGGGCAAGCACTTTACCGCCCGCGTCAGCGCGATCAACGCCATTCTGGGCATTACCGTGCCCACCGAGGAAATTCTGGCCATCCTGAAAAAGCTCAGCTTTGAAGTGACGATGGAAGCCGACGGTGACACCATGCAGGTGGTTGCTCCGCGCTACCGCGAGGATATCGAGATCGGCGAGCCGGACCTGGCCGAGGAAGTGATCCGTGAATATGGCTATGACCATATCACGCCCACCTTCCTGAAAGCTGCCCAGGTCACCACCGGGGGCCTGACGGCTGACCAGCACCGCCGCGATAAGCTCAAGAGCGCTATGTGTGCCCAAGGCTTCTATGAGGCTATGACGCTGGCATTCTATGCGGATGCCGACCTAGATGCCCTGCACATTGCCCCCGATGCACCGGAGCGCAATGTCATCCGAATTGTCAACCCCATCTCCTCCTACCTGACCATCATGCGCTCCCTGCTGGCACCCAGCCTGTTGAACGTGGCGGTTACCAATCTGAAAAAGGGCAACGCTGCCGGCCGTCTGTTTGAGCTTTCCAACATTTATGTGCCCAAACAGCTTCCGCTGACCGAACTGCCGGAAGAGCGCCTGCACCTGGGCTTTGTGGCCTTTGGTGAGCATGAGGACTTCTTTGCCGTTAAGGGCGCACTGGAAGACCTGGCTGCTTCCTTCGGCGTAACCTTTGAGGTGGAGCGTGCCGAGGATGTGCCTTACCTGCACCCCGGCATTGCCGCTTACATCCTGTGCAACGGCGTGCGTGTGGGCAGCTTTGGCAAGCTGGCCAACGATGTGCAGGCCGGTCTGGATCTGCCGCGTGACAGCCGCGCCAACCAGAAGATCTTCCTGGGCGAGATCGATTACGAGACGCTGGTGGCACAGCTGCCTGCCGGTTTGCGTTATCATCCGCTGCCGGAGTTCGATACCGTGGCCCGTGACCTGGCTCTGGTTGCTGACGAGGAAACCCCCTGCGGCACCATCATTGCCGAAATGAAGCGCGCCTGCAAGCAGCTGGCCGATGTGGAGCTGTTTGATATCTACCGCAGCGAAGCCATTGGCGCCGGCAAAAAGAGCATGGCGTTCACCTTGCACTTTGCACCGGAAAACAAAGCCCTGGAAGCTGCCGATGTGGACCGATTTGTCAAGAAAATCCTCGGCAACCTCAAGTTTAAGCTGGGCATCGAGATCCGCTGAACTCTTTTGCCGCGTTCGCTGCCGCCCGACGGTAAGCTGAACGCCTGAACGGAAATAACACAAAACCACCCCTTGCCCCGACCGCACGGTAAAACCTTGTGCGGCAGGGCAGGGGGTGGTCGTTTTATATTCGGCCACTGGCCTAAATGCGCCGCGCAAAAAACAAACCCGCCGGGGCAGGCAGCTGTTGTGCTGCGCCGCCCCGGCGGGTGCTGCTATCTATGGTGCTGTAGTCAATCAGGTATCGGAATCCAGCTTCAGCACGGCGGTAAAGGCTTCGCTGGGCAGGGTCACGCTGCCCAGTTTGCGCATCTTCTTTTTACCGGCTTTCTGCTTTTCCAGCAGCTTCTTTTTACGGGTAATATCGCCGCCATAGCACTTGGCCAAAACATCCTTGCGCACGGCCTTGACTGTTTCGCGGGCAATGATCATCTGCTGGCGGGCACCCATCAGCTCGATGCCGGTGCCGGTGATGTGGGTCTGCAGGTCCTTGGTGTAGTCGCCGCCGGACAGTGCGATGCCGAACAGGCGCTCATCGCTCTCGCAGATCTCCAGAGCGTTCATGACGCCGCGGGCAGACTCCAGAGCGGCGATGATGAGGACTTCGCCCTCAGGACGGCCATAGGTCTTCTCGTCCTCGGCGATGGCAGCAGCCACGCGGTGGACGTCCTCGGCGTGCTCGGTCTTGGGGATGCGGATGGAATCGCAGCCGCCGGCCACACAGGCACGGATGTCTTCACGCCAGTAGGGAGTGTCCAGACCGTTGATACGGACGACCCGCTCTGCACCGCGGTAATCCACGGTCTTCAGGGCGTGATACAGGCTGAAACGGGCGACATCCTTCTGGTTCTCGGCGACAGCATCCTCGAGGTCCAGCATCAGGGAGTCGGCCTTATAGATGTAGGGGTCTTTGATGAGGCCGGGCTTCTGCGCATTGAGGAACATCATCGTGCGGCGCAGGCGCTTCTTGTTCGGATTATTCATCGAATGGCACCTCCCCAAGGCAGATTCTCATACTGGTCAACAGAGCGGAACACCGCGCCCTCGATGCGGGCCTTCAGGGTGCAGTCCAGTGCGCCCTTGTCCACGATGGTGATGCGGACGTTGTCGATGTCCAGATTCTTCAGGGTTTCCAGTGCGACCTTGCGCAGCTGGTTGCCGTACTGATGGATGACAGAGCTTTCGAGGGAGAAATCGATCTTACCCTCACCCGGCTCGACGGTCACCATGCAGTCGCTGGATTCCAGAGTGCCAGCCGTGGCTGCTTTCTTGATCTCCATGCTTTTTTCCTCCTTGGCAGGTGGTTTCTTCAATCGTTATACCGTACTTGTGGGGCAGCGCCTCACTGCGCCGCTCCTGATGATTCTATCATAATCGGACAATCTTACAAAAGGCATAGCGTCAGTCTTAATATTCGTTAAGAATCGCCAAAAATTTCTCTTGTACACAAGATTTATTCCATTTTGTCATGCTGCTCGCGCATTTTCTCTTCCATTTCCCCTCCTTTCCTGCACGAGATGCCATCCGGCGCTGTTTTTGCCTTTTTCTCAGCTCTATCCTACCGCACTCGGCAGCATTTGTGAAATGAAAAGATGGAATCCTTATCCATCCAAAAAGGGAATGGGTAGTGCAAAACAGGCAAAACCACTGGCTGTGCGTTTTGCCTGCTGCGGAAAAGTCCTTTTTTACACGGGGCTGAAGCCCTTACCGATGATCTCGCTGGAGTTTTCTATCATGATAAAGGCTGTCGGCTCCTGCTGGCGGATGAAGTTGCGCAGGCGGATGGCCTGACTGCGCCGCATGGTGGTCATGATGACCGTCTTGTGGGCGTCAGAGTACGCGCCGCGCGCTTCAAAGGTGGTCGCGCTTCGGTTCAAATCGTGGATGATGAAGTTGCAGATGGGCTGCGGGTGCTCACACACGATGTTGAAGCACTTGCAGAGGTTCATATTCTCGATGACGTTGTCCACCACCATCGACTTGGCCACCAGACCCATGACGGAGAACAGACCGGTGGAGGGACCGTACATTGCAAACGAGAGGCCCACAGCCGCCACATCCGCTGCCATCAGGGCAGAACCGATGTTCATGCTGGTGTACTTTTTCAGGATCATGGCGACGACATCCGTGCCGCCCGAGGATGCGCCGATGTTGAACAGGAGCGCCGAACCGACAGCCGGGAGCATAATGGCAAATACCAGCTCCAGCATAGGCTGGTCGGTCAGAGTACCGTGCATCGGCACCAGCGCGTCCAGTGCCTGCAGGCTCACCGACATCACGATGGTCGCATAAACGGTGCGGACGCCGACGCTCTTGCCCAGAAAGATGAAGCCCAGCACCAGCAGCGCGTAGTTGGCCACGGTGGTGAAGGTACTTGCCGAGCAGTGGAGCAGCTGGCTGAACACGGTGGAAAAGCCGGTCACGCCGCCGAAGGCGAAGTGGTTTGGGAATTTGAAAAAGTAGATGCCGATGACCATGATCCAGATGCTGACGGTGATGAGGCCATACTCCGCCAGCGTCCGGAGCAAGGGATTTTTGATTTCCTTTATTGTTGACGCCATAGTCTGATTTTTTGCCGCCTTCCGGTTTACATGGGGCCGAGGTGGATCGCCTGTGCGATCATCAGCATCACAGAACCGACGGCCAGCCAGATGAGGAACAGCTTCCACATGAACTTCATCCAACGGTCATAGGGGATGTTCACGGCGCTGATGATGCCCATCAGAGCGGTGGAAGTGGGCAGGACGTAGTTGCAGAAGCCGTCGCCGAAATTGAAGGAAAGGATCGCGGTCTGACGGGTAACGCCCACGAGGTCAGCCAGAGGTGCCAGAATGGGAATGACAGCTGCGGCCTGACCACTGCCGGAAGTCAGGAAGACGTTGATAATGGTGTTTGCCAGCAGCATGGCGGGTCCGAGCAGGATGGTGGGGACGAAGTTCAGGCCGTTTGCCAGTGCGTGGACAACAGTATCGGTGATGTGGCCGGCGTTCATGATGCTGCTGATAGCCTGTGCCATGCCGATGATAAAGGCAGCGCCCAGCATCTTCTTGCAGCCCTCAAGGAACTCTTTGGAAATCGCAGAGGGACCAAAGCCGCCCAGTACGCCTTCGATGACAGCCAGTGCGAGGAAGACAGCTGCGGTCTCAGCCATATCCCAGTCGAGCTTGATGCCGCCGTAGACGATGAGGATAAGGGATGCGAAGAAGACCAGCATAATGAGGATCTTGCGGGCGTCCAGCTTGCCGAAGGAGTCGAGGTCAGCAGCATTGCGGAACTCGCTGGTCTTGTCGATCTCGTACATGGGGCTGAGTTCAGGATGCTTCTGGATCTTCAGTGCGTAGCGGATGAGGTAGATGTTCGTGATAACATAGAACACAGCAAAGCAGATAAAGCGGTATCCCACGCCGGAATACAGCGGCAGCCCGGCAATTTTCTGAGCCACGATGGTGGTGTTGATGTTCAGAGGGCCAGTGGAGAAACCGATAGCGCCGCCCAGCAGGATGATGGATGCACCGGTGATGGAGTCCAGACCCATCGCAAAAGCCATCATGACCATGATCGGTGCAAAGGCAATGAACAGGTTGACGCCTTGCGTGGTGCAGATGAGGCCGAAGACCAGCGTCAGGATAGGCAGGAACAGATAGATGCGGGTGGAGAAGATCTTTGCCATCTTGGCAACCACGGCGTGGAGTGCGCCGGTCTTGGTCAGGATGTGGAAGGCACCGCCTGCGAACATGATGACCAGCATCAGATCAATGCGCTTGATGAAGGCATTGACGATGTACAGAGGAATTTCGAGCGGGTTGACGGGAGTCTTATCAATGTAGTTGAAATCGTTGGGGTCGATGACCTTAATGCCTGCTTCGTTCTCGAAGCGGGTGTAGGAGCCTGCCGGGATGATCCAGGTCAGCAGGACCGCAAACAGGATGATGATGCCGATGATGACGAAGGTATGCGGCATCTTGAATTGCTTCTTTTTCGTTTCCATAATTTTTTCCTCTCTTTTGACACACCAAAACGTCAGCTCTGGCCGTGCAGTTCTTGGGCCAGATTCTCATGGAACTCCTTCTTGATGACTTCCAGCTTTTCCGGATCCTCAATGAGCTGTACGCCCGTCAGAGCCAGGATCTTTGCGCCGTAGACCACCGCATCGTGGGCCGCTTCGGTCTTGCCGGCATCCAGATACTCCTGCGAGTGAGCTGCTGCACCCTCCGGGACAAAAGCCACGCGGATGCAGGTGCCGGGTACATGGCGCATCACGTTGCCGAAGTCGGTGGACCCGGTCTTCTGGCGGGCCGGACGGATGCAGGGAGCCTTGACCTTCTCGGCCTGCTCCATCACCAGTTCGTTGAGGGACAGCACCGGGATCTTGTTGTCGAGGCTCTTTTCCTCGATGATCTCCACTTCCGTCTCTGTCATCATGGCCGCACCCTGCAATACCTTCTTGACGCGGGCCACCACGCCGTCCAGCTCGGTGCGGCTGTAGGAGCGGACATACATACTCGCTTCTGCATAGCCGGACACCACATTTGCCGCCGTGCCGCCGCAGTTGACGATAGTGTAGTGCATCCGAACGTCCGAGGGGACATGCTCCCGTAGGAACTCGACGCCCTGACAAGCCAGGATCAGGCCGTCCAGTGCGCTGCGGCCTTTTTCGGGCTTGAGCGCTGCGTGAGAGCAGACACCGTGGTAGATGATCTTGAGCTTGTTGAGTGCCAGCGACTTGACATCCACCTGCGTAGCCGGGCCGCCGTGCATCATGAGCGCCACATCCAGCTCCTCAAAGGTGCAGCCGTTTTCCAGCATCACGACCTTGCCGCTGATGGTCTCTTCAGCAGGTGTGCCGTAGACCGTGATGGTATACGGTGCGTCGATGGCTGCATCTTTCAGTGCCTTGGCTGCGCCCAGAATGGCCGGACCCTGCATATGGTGGCCGCAGGCGTGGCCCAGACCGGCCAGAGCGTCGTACTCGCAGAGCAGGCCGATGTTCGGGCCGCCCTCGCCGTGCTTCCAGACGGCACGGAACGCCGTCTTCATACCAGCAATACCGCGCTCCACAGTGAAGCCTTCTTTTTCCAGCCAGCCGGTCAGGGTCTCAAATGCATGAAACTCCTGCAGACCCACTTCCGGGTGGTCGAAGAAGTCGTCTGCCATTGCAGTCAGGACAGCTGCGCTCTGCTCAACGCTTCGCTCCAGTTTTTCCTCCAACATAATAAGCACCTCCGTTTTTTGGTACTTTCAGTTTACCAAACCGGAGGTGCTTTGTACATTTTGAAAAAATTATATCTTCATTTTGGAATTCTTATGTTCAGTTTATCAGGGTTTCAAATACTCCTCTGCCGCATCCTTCATCTGCATGATCATCGCTCGCATGGGTCTGGTCAGCTCCACATCCTGGCGGTAGGCCACCACAACATCCTGTCCGTACTTGGAGACATCGATGGTGTAGTATTTCACCGGCTTCGGATAGTGGATGTTCTTCTGATAGCCCTGCCGGATAAAGCCCACACCCAGACCCTCGGCCACCAGCTGTGCGCCAAGCTCCATATTGCGTACTACCCGGATGCGGCCTGGCTTGACCTTGTGATCTTTCAGGATCTTCTCTTCCACCCGCCGGGCGCTCTGCATCTCGGTGTTCAGAAATATCGTCTCACCGCTCAGAAGGTGCGGGTCAAGGAAGTCGAACTCTGAGCCTTCGACGGGAATCGCCTTTTCGTTCAGCCGATGGTCTCCGGACACCATCAGCAGAAAATCTTCCATGCCCAGTGGGACAGCCTCCATTTCGGGCGTTACGTCGCTCTGGCTCAGCACCACAAGGTCAAGCTCCCGGTTTTTCAGCATGATGGTCAAATCGGCCAGATTTCCTTCCCGGATGACCACATCCACCTGCGGCCACTCCCGCTCGTACACCGACAGCACCGCAGGCAGAAACCAGATGCCACGCCGTTGTGCGATACCGATACGCACTTGCCCGGCATTCTCCTGCTCCGTCCGCCGCATCACCGCCTCGAACTGCCGCTCCAGCTCCAGCATCTGAGAAGCCTTTTCCACATACTGCTTGCCCAGCCACGTCAGCTCGAATTTCCGGCCATTCCGCTCGAACAACGGCGCACCCAGATTCTTTTCCACATTATTGATGTACAGGCTCAGTGCGGGCTGCGAGATATACAGCCGCTCCGAGGCGCGGGTCAAGCTCTTGCACTCCGCAAGGGTGCAGACGTACTTTTGCTCCTTTAAGTCCATTCGATTCCAGTCTCCTCACCAAATAACGATGTTTTTCTTATTATAGCACATTTGAGCACAAACAAAAAAGCCCACCTGTGTCATTCCTCTCCGAGTAATGACACAGATGGGCTTATACTGCTGATTATTTTTTTATGCGTGATTGAAGCCCTTGCCGAACACCTCGGTGGTGCTGAGCATCGAGATAAAGGCGTTGAGGTTTTCCTTATGGATAAATGCCTGCAACTGCAATGCCTCGCGGTGGGTGAGGGTCGTATAGATCATGTAGTGGGGCCGGTCGGTGTAGGCACCGTAGCAGGGCGTATAGGTCGCGCCGCGCACCAGCTTGCGCATGACGAAATCACAGATGGGGTCTTTGTCGTCGCAGATGATGAGGATGGCCTTGCACATCTTCATCTGCTCGAGGACGGCATCGACGACGAGGCTCTTGACCGTCAGACCCACGAAAGAGTAGAGAGCGGTGTAGAGGTCGAAGACGAAGCAGGCTGCCAGCACCATGGCGAGGTCGGTGATAAAAAGCGCCTCGCCGGTGTTCTTCATATGGGCGTATTTTTTCAGGATGAGGGCGACGACATCGGTGCCGCCGGAAGACGCGCCCACGTTGAAGAGCAGAGCCGACGCAATGGCGGGCAGGGCGATGGCGAAGACCAGGTCCAGCATGGGCTGGTTGGACAGGGGGCCGCTGAGGGGGACATATTTTTCAAAAAGGGCCAGCTCTGCCGTCATGACGACGGTAGCCCAGCCGGTGCTGATGGCAAAATCCCTGCCGAGGAATATCCAGCCCAGAATGAGCAGGAGGATATTGGCACAGGACGAAAAAGCTGAGGCCGACAGGGGCGTGAGCTTTGCCACAAGGGCCGCGCCGCCGGTCACGCCGCCGAAGACGAAGTTGTTGGGGAATTTGAAGAAGTATACGCCGATGGTCATGATGCTGATACTCAGGGTGATGATAACGTATCGACTGACGATCTGCAAGATCTTTTCCCGCGTGCTGATCTCCATTTGACTGTTTCCTTTCGCCGTCCGCGCGGCACTCTCTTCTCACACGAAGGGCCGTTTCTCTGCCCATTACTTGTGTTATTGTAACACTGCCCACCGCGCCGTTCAAGAGGAAAAAGTTTTTCGCACAAAAACCGCCCGCTTCGTTTTCCACAAAGCGGGCGGCAGATGTTGAATTTATGGAAGTGCTTACAGCTTCTTGCCGGTCAGCATCTCATAAGCTTCCTCATACTTGGCGATGGTCTTGTCGATGACGTCCTGCGGCAGGTCGTAATCACTGTCGGGGTTGGCCAGCAGCCAGTTGCGGACGAACTGCTTATCAAAAGAGGGCTGACCGTGGCCGGCCTCGTAGCCCTCCAGCGGCCAGAAGCGGGAGGAATCGGGGGTCAGCATCTCGTCGCCGAGGATGACATTGCCCTCCTCATCCAGACCGAACTCAAACTTGGTGTCGGCGATGATGATGCCGCGGGAGAGGGCATACTCAGCGCACTTCTTATACAGAGCGATGGTGTAGTCACGCAGCTTGGTGGCGTACTCCTCACCCTTGCCGGGGAACAGCTTTTCCAGCACGTCGATGCTCTGCTCGTAGGAGATGTTCTCATCGTGGTCGCCGATCTCAGCCTTGGTGGAGGGGGTGTAGATGGGCTCGGGCAGCTTCTCGGACTCCTTCAGGCCCTCGGGCAGCTGGATGCCGCAGACCTTGCCGGTCTTCTGGTAGCTGGCCCAGCCGCTTCCGGTGATGTAGCCGCGGACGATGCACTCGACGGGCAGCATGGTCAGCTTGCGGCACATCATGCTGCGGCCCTCGTACTGGGGCTGCTGGAAGAACTCGGGCATCTCCTTCACGTCCACGCTCAGCATATGGTTGGGCAGCAGGTCGCGGGTGTAGTCGAACCAGAACTTGCTCATCTGGGTCAGCACCTTGCCCTTGTTGGTGACTTTATTCTTTAAGATAACATCGAATGCAGAGATGCGGTCGGTGGCGACCATGATGAGGCTGTCGCCGTTGTCGTAGATCTCGCGGACCTTGCCTTCCTTGATGGGCTTGAACTCAGTCATAGCAAAACTCTCCATTTCCCTTATTCCGTAGGTATCTTTTCTTTTGGTCATTGGCAGGCTGTCTGCCGTCCTGTTACACTATAATCTTATCACAGGAATTGTCCGTTGGGAAGAAACAGATGGGAGAGAAATGGGCCGATTTTTGGTTTTTTCTCGTGAAAAGTGCTAAAATCCAGCTTAAATTTTCGTCGTTTTGACGGTAAAAGTCGTACTTTCGCCCCATTTTCGCCTGCCTTGCTGACCGAAACGCCGTCATTGACGAAATTTGTGAAAACGTGTATCATGGGTAACGGCATCGCATTTTTCAACTTTTGTCTTTTAAGGAGGTCCATGCCATGCGCCCTCTCATCATCGCCCATCGCGGCGCGTCCCATCTGGCCCCCGAAAACACGCTGACCGCGTTCCGTCTGGCAAAGACGCTGGGTGCGGACGGCTTCGAGTGTGACGTTCAAATCACCCGAGACCGTCACCTCGTGGTGGCCCACGACTACCTCACCGACCTCAAGACCGGCGTCCACGGCAACATCCCGGATATGGACTTCGACGACCTGCGCCAGCTGGATTTCGGAAAATGGAAAAGCCCGGAGTTCGCGGGCGAAAAGATCCCCACCCTCGAAGAGGTTCTGGAAGTCGCGCAGGACTTCAGGATGATACATATTGAGTTGAAGCCCTACTTTGACCGGGACGAAGAGATCGTGGACCGGGTCATCGACGCCGTCCTTGACGCCGGGCTGGAAGAAAAGGCCGTGCTCACCTCCTTCGAGTACGGCACCCTCCGCCGGGTGAAGGAGCGGATGCCCCAGATGGCCACCTGCGCCATGACCCTCAGCCCCGAATCCCAGCTCAGCCAGCCGGCCACCTTCTGGGAGAAGCTGGGCCTCAAGAAGACTGACCCTCTCGTGGAGAAGCTTTCCAGCCCCCAGGCCCTCAGCGAAGCGGCCGCTCTGCTGGAAGACCCCAGCAGTCTGGACGAAGAGAACAGCGTCCTCATCTACTACCTGAAAGACCGTCTCGATTTTCTCTACTCCATCTACCCCGGCATGAACTTGGCCGAAATTCTGCAGCAGTATTATTATCAGGCGGATTTTGTGAACTATGTGGCCCAGTTCGGCTTCCCGGTGGATTACGTCGGGCCGGAGTACCACGCCTTTTTCCGGGACAAAGACCTTGTCCCCAATGCCCACGCCCACGGCTTCAAGGTCGCGCCCTGGCCGGTGGGCAATGACAGCCGGGACGACCTGCGCCAGCTGTTCCGGCTGGACCCGGAGCTTGTGGTCACGAATAAGCCCGAGGTAGCCGTTTCCATCCTCACCGGGCTGGGCCAGTGGGACGAATCATCCAAAGAGGGTTGACAGCCCTCTTTTTTTAGTCCATAATAGTCCTGTATCAAACAGTTTTATGTGAAACAGTTCGACCTCCGAACATTCAAAGCTCTGCCATATCATATAACGAACAGAAGGATGGTAACTATGTGTAAAGAAATCAAGCCTTGCTGCACTCCTGTCGCGCCGCCGTGGGAGGTGCCGCAGGTCATCCCGGCCCAGCTGCGCCGGGTGAACAACCTTATTTTCCGCAAGATAGGCCAGATCGCCCGCACCAATGGCGTGGAGGCCGTGACCCCCATGCACGGCTGGATCATGGAGTACCTCTACCGGAACTCCGACACCCCCGTATTCCAGCGGGACATCGAGCGGGAGTTCTCCATCACCCGCTCCACCGTTACCAATATTTTACAGCTCATGGAGCGCAAGGGCTACATCGCCCGTCAGAGCGTGGAGCAGGACGCCCGCCTCAAGCAGCTGGTCCTCACCGAAAAGGGCCGCCAGTTCCACGAAAACACCATGCTCGCCCTCCACCAGACCGACGAATATGTGGCCGGCCTGCTCACCGAAGAAGAGAACACCGAGCTGCTGCCAGAGTCTCAAAGCTTAAGCCCTTCCAGTTTGCCGGATACTTTCCGTGAATGTTGCCGATACCTGCTGCCAGGAAGTCAACGCCCAGATCTGCGATTGCCTTGCACTCGTTCGGATCAGCGCACTCGCCCATGCCGATAACGCCGTCTTCTTCTCCACCGATAGAACCAACTTCTGCTTCCAGAGACATTCCTTTCTCTTTGCAGACAGCTACCAGTTCTTTTGTTTTTGCAACGTTCTCTTCGATCGGATAATGAGATCCGTCAAACATGATGGATGAGAAACCTGCTTCGATACATTTGTAGCATCCTTCGTAGGTTCCGTGATCCAGATGCAGAGCAACCGGAACAGTGATGTTCAGCTCTTCGATCATAGCTTTTACCATAGCAGCTACGGTCTTGAAGCCTGTCATGTATTTTCCTGCACCCTCGGATACACCAAGGATAACTGGAGAATTCATCTCCTGTGCGGTAAGAAGGATGGATTTTGTCCACTCCAGGTTGTTGATGTTAAACTGACCAACTGCATAATGGCCGGCTTTTGCTTTGTCCAACATTTCTTTTGCTGATACTAACATAGCTCAAATGACCTCCTGTGTCTGTAATTGTGCCGCGTGCCCTTTTAGAACAGACCGCCGCATACTTGTTACTTTCATAACTAGTTTTATTATACAACATCTTTCTGCAAATGCCAAATGGTTTTCGTGGCGAAATCCATTTTTTTGCACTTTTTTGTGAAAAACTTATCAAAAAGCCGTGCCTACTTATTGTTCAGAACCAGTTCCATGGCATGTTTGCGCGCTTCGATGCAGACATAGCCGTGATCTCCGCCGTATTCGCCGTCCAGAGTCCAGGAAATCTCCTGGTTGGACTCGATGATGATGCGGTCGGTCTTGAACGAATCGATGAGGTCTGTGTGATCCTCCTGCATCAGCAGGGACGCAATGATCTCATTCAGTTCCAGCGGGTTTTTCGGGCGTTTGATCAGGGTTACCTCGAAGAGTCCGTCATCCAGGCGTACATCCTGTCCCGGCAGGTTTTTGAAGCCGCCGACGGACTTGGCATTCGTCACCATACCGTAGATATACTCTCCCTCAAAGGTTTCCCCGTTTGCCTCGACTTTAATCCAGTACGTCGGCACATTCCAGATCCGTTTGGATCCCTCCAGCAGGTATGCCAGATGGCCGAGAATGTTTTTCATGTGCTGATCTGTCTCATAGGAAACATCCGTGAAAAGGCCGAATGCAGCGATGTAGACAAAGCTGTCGTTGTTGAACGCTCCCACATCACAGGAATACAGGTTTCCCTCGATGATATCCTTTGCCGCCTGTACCATATCTTTCGAAATAGAAAGACTGTTTGCAAAGTCATTGGTGCTTCCGGCCGGAATATAACCGATCGGAACGCGCTGATCCACTTCCATCAGACCGCTGACAACTTCATCCAGTGTTCCGTCGCCCCCGCTGCTATCGGTATTTCTTATCAGATGCATGGTCTGGTATGTGTGGATAAGAACCAGCAGGTGCTCCGTCCGGCTAT
>ENA-UEOR01000993-UEOR01000993.1-human-gut-metagenome-genome-assembly--contig:-NODE-993-length-17479-cov-27.236639_pt1 | contig 17479 bp, 14 predicted proteins | sample MGYA00242887_ERZ507890 | MGnify/ENA primary metagenome ERZ507890 (study PRJEB26167, sample SAMN06115431) | human gut metagenome | host: Homo sapiens | place: China:Guizhou | collected 2014-10-21...
CTGCGTGAAAGCGATGCGCGATGTGGTGTCGATCCCGGTCACGGTGAAGACCCGTATCGGCATCGACGACCAGGATAGCTATGAATTCCTCTGTGATTTCATTGAGACGGTCTCCGGCAAGGGCGAATGTGAGATGATTATTATTCACGCCCGCAAAGCCTGGCTCTCCGGTCTGAGCCCGAAAGAGAACCGCGAGATCCCGCCGCTGGATTACCCCCGCGTCTGGCAGCTGAAGCGTGACTTCCCCCACCTGACGATGGCGATTAACGGCGGTATCAAATCGCTGGATGAAGCCAGAATGCAGCTTGAGCATATGGATGGGGTGATGGTCGGGCGTGAGGCCTATCAGAACCCGGGCATTCTGGCCTCGGTCGACCGCGAAATTTTCGGCGTCGCCGGCGCGGATGCCGATCCGGTGGCCGTCGTGCGGGCCATGTACCCGTATATTGAGCGCGAGCTCAGCAAGGGCACCTATCTGGGCCATATCACCCGTCATATGCTGGGACTGTTTCAGGGTATCCCAGGCGCCCGCCAGTGGCGTCGCTACCTGAGCGAAAATGCGCATAAAGCCGGCGCCGATATTGCGGTGCTGGAGCATGCCCTGAAGCTGGTGGCCGATAAACGTTAATTTCTGACCAAAACCTGGTGAAATTGACCACGCCTCGCACACTATTGCGGGGCGTTTTCTTTTAAATTCAGTTTGTTATTGTTGGCATGTTTTTTGTAATACCTGCAGAGCGACATATTAATGACTGTGGGGAGAGAGCCATGCTGGAACTGTTATTTGTCATCGGATTTTTTGTCATGCTGCTGGTCACCGGCGTATCGCTGTTGGGGATTATCGCCGCCATCGTGGTGGCTACGGCGCTGATGTTCGTCGGCGGTTTGTTTGCTTTAATGATCAAATTGCTGCCGTGGCTGCTGTTGGCGGTGGTGGTGGTGTGGGTTATTCGGGCGCTGAAAACCCCGGACGGAAACGCTTTTCGCGACAATAACCGTTGGCGTTACTAAGGTATTGAGGGGTGTGTCACAACCTGAACAATTTTGCACAGAACCGCGTAGGCATCGCTACGCAAATCTGTCACTATTAGCGCGTTAACGAATTCATCGCGCTGTACCCTACATACAGCCGAACTAAAAAAAAGTAAGGGCTTCCCAGGTGGAAGCCCTATTTCTTTTATGGAATCAACAGGCTGGAACCTTGCGTCGCCCGGCTTTCCAGAATCTCATGCGCACGCTGCGCATCCTTCAGCGGATATTTCTGCTGCTCGGCGACATCGACCTTAATCACACCGCTGGCAATCAAAGAGAACAGTTCATTACTGGCCTCGGTTAATTCCTCCCGCGTGGTGATATAGCCTTGCAGGGAAGGGCGTGTCACATACAACGAGCCTTTTTGATTGAGAATGCCTAAGTTCACACCGGTAACCGCACCTGATGAGTTGCCAAAACTCACCATTAAGCCGCGGCGTTGCAGGCAATCCAGCGACCGTTCCCAGGTGTCTCTGCCCACGGAATCGTACACCACGCGCACTTTCTTACCGCCGGTGATCTCTTTTAACCGCTCGACCAGATCCTCTTCACGATAGTTAATAACCTGCCACGCGCCCGCTTTTAGCGCGCTCTGCGCTTTTTGCATTTCAGAAACCTGTGCCTGGTGCTCGCTCAACTTTTTGTCTGCCGTATCATACAGGAACAAAGCATCACTTACTTCCTTACCAGCTTCCAGAATAGTCTGCTGATAATTCATCTTGGCAATCTGTTCTTCCGCTTTCGATACTTTCAAGTTGGCAATCAATTTTCCACGCTGGAAAATGGGTTGCGTCAATGAGCCGATAGCATTCCAAAGCATAACGGCAGGATTAGAAATCACTGTACCATTGGAACCATTAGTCCATCCCAGAGTACCTGTAATATTAACACTGGGATAAAAAGCGGAACGCGCCTGATTGGTAGTATAATAAGCGTCGGCTAATGCCAATTCTGCCGCTTTTACATCGGGCCGGTTCTCAAGCAACTGTAAAGGAACTCCCACCGCCAAATCTGCCGGCATCACTTGTTCCTCCAATGTTCCACGGTCTATGTTCTGAGGAGCCTTTGCCAACAATACGGAGATAGAATTCTCAGTTTCACGCACCTGGCGTTTCAAGTCAGCCAATGAAGCCTCCGTCTGGTGATAAGCCCCTTTACTCTGTGCCACAGCAGCTTCGGTAGTCATACCGGCTTCCTTCATAGCTTCCATAGTGCGCACTGTTTCTTTCATTAACGCCACATTCTGTTCGGTCACACTGACTTGACGGTCTAGCATCAATAAAGAATAATAAGCATTGGCTATACCACCAATCAACTGTGAACGCACTGCCTGCTGATAGGCCTTACTTTGCAAATAAGAAGCTTTCTGGCCACGATGGGCATTCAGCAATTTGCCGAACAAATCAACTTCCCAGCTTGCAGAAGCAGGTAAAGTATAGTTCTTTACAGGAGTGTCCACACTAGTCAACGAACCTTGTGGAGCAAGGGCCAAAGAAGGGAGATAAGACAAACGAGCTGATGTCAATAACGCCTTGGCCTCCTTTACACGCAGGATAGCAGCCTGCATATCTACATTGTTTGCCAATCCCTCTTCAATCAGCATCTGCAATTTCGGATCACGGAAAATTTCCTTCCATGACAAGTTACCCATATTGGTTGTATCGTTAGCAGCCAATGTATCGTTGGCGGCAACCGGGTCACGATAGATGCCAGTGGCATCTATCGACTCGGGACGATCGTATGATTTATAGATGTGGCAACCGCTTAATAAAAACGTCGCGCAACATAATCCTATTATCTTTTTCATTGTTCTTCTGTTCATTTACGGGTGTATTGTTCAATTTCGGGTTCAACCTCTGTATTGTCCACACTTTCCCATTCAATCGGTTTGAATTTCTCTTGTAACCATTGGAATACCACAAACAATACGGGTACGATAAAGATCTGGAAGATCATACCAATCAACATACCACCAATAGCCGAAGCTCCCAAAGTACGGTTACCATGAGCACCAACTCCCATAGCCAACATCAACGGAATCAAACCTACAATCATGGCCAATGAGGTCATTAAGATCGGTCGCAAACGGGCTGCCGCACCCAAAACCGCAGCCCAGGAAATACTCATTCCCTGCTTACGGCGATCCAAAGCAAACTCTACAATCAGAATGGCATTCTTCGCCAACAATCCCATCAACATGATCAATGCAATCTGCATATAAATATCATTTGACATGGTTCCTAAAATCATCTTCAAAGCCGGAATATTTCCCAATGCTGCAAATCCATTTACAAACAGGAAGCTACCCAACAGACCGAACGGTACTGAAAGCAATACGGACAACGGCAGAATGTAACTTTCATACTGTGCACTCAGCAACAAATAAACGAATACAAAACACAGAATGAAGATGATACCTGTGGAACTGCCACTGGTAGATGCCTCTTCACGAGCCATACCTCCCAACTCATAACCGTAACCGGTAGGCAAATTCTCTTTAGCAACTTCCGCAATAGCCTGCAAAGCCTGTCCGGAAGTATAGCCACTGGCAGGAGCCACCATCACTTTGATAGACGTATAAAGGTTGAAACGGCCGATAACATCCGGTCCATATACTTTCTTGACAGAAACGAACTGGGAAATAGGAGCCATCTCATTCCCATTACGTATCTTGATACTATTCAAGGATTCCAGATTCTTGGTCGCTTCGGGTTCCGCCTGAATCATAACACGATACATCTTACCGAAACGGTTGAAGTTAGAAGCATACAAACCACCGAAATATCCCTGCATGGTAGTCAGAATATCACTAGGACTGATTCCTGCCTTCTTACAAGCAGCAGCATCAATATCCAACATATATTGGGGGAAACTCGGATTGAAGGTAGTCTGGGCCGAATTAATTTCAGGGCGTGCCTTCAACGCATCCATATAGTCCAAAACTACATCATAAAAATGATTCAAGTCTCCACCGGTCTTATCCTGCATATTCAACTCGATATCACTGGATGCCGAATAACCCGGAATCATAGGAGGAGCAAAGAACAATACCTGCGCATCCTTGATGATCTTCTGCGCACGCATAAACAAGGTACCTACCACAATATCCGAATTCTGCATCATGGAGCGTTCTTCCCAATCTTTCAGCTTAATAATGATAGAACCGTAAGAAGGTCCCTGACCACCAATAAAGCCGAAACCGGAAATCACCGTACGGGAATCTACAGCCGGTTCGGCAGCCACCAAGCTGTCTACACGGTTTAAGATTTCCATTGCACGTTCCTGTGAAGTACCGGGAGGCAGTGTCACCGCACCCATAATGGTACCGGTATCTTCATTGGGCACCATACCCGTCGGAGTAACCTTCATAAAGAATACCAACAAAATGATAGAAGCAGCAACCAGCCCGAATGACAACCATTTCTTATGGATAAAGAATACTACATGCTTCTTGTACTTCTTCAATATAGAATCATAAGCCGCATTAAAGGCTGTATGGAAACGTTCTACACGGGTCATCTTCTTTGCTCCATGTCCCTCATCATGCGGTTTCAAGAAAATTGCGCACAGTGCCGGTGACAAAGTCAATGCATTCAAAGCTGAAAAACCGATAGAGATCGCCATGGTGATACCAAACTGACGGTAGAATGTACCGGCAGTACCTCCCATGAAACTTACCGGAATAAACACAGACATCATGACTAACGTAATAGAAACGATAGCTCCACCCAGTTCACTCATGGCATCAATAGAAGCCTCACGGGAAGACTTGTATCCCTGATCCAACTTGGCATGAACCCCCTCGACGACGACAATGGCATCATCGACCACAATCGCAATGGCAAGCACCATCGCCGAAAGAGTCAGCAGGTTCACACTGAAGCCAATCAGTTTCAGTACAAAGAAAGTAGCCACCAACGCCACCGGAATGGCAATAGCCGGAATCAGCGTTGAACGCATATCCTGCAAGAAGATATATACCACAATAAACACCAAGATAAATGCCTCTATCAACGTCTTGATTACTTCATGGATAGAAGCGAACAAGAAGTCATTGGCATTTTGGGCGATATTGATATTCAAACCTGTCGGCAGTGATTCCTGTGCCTTTGCAAGCACTTTCTCCAAATCGGAAATAGTTTCGGTAGCATTAGAACCTGCCATCTGATAGACGATACAAGATACAGCCTTGTGACCATTTACCATATTATTGAATGTATAAGCCAGACGACCTAATTCTATATCGGCCACATCTCCCAAACGAAGTACATTACCATCCGGCAAGGCCTTGATAACAATATCTTCAAATTCAGTCGTTTGCTGCAAACGTCCTTTATAACGGATCGTGTATTGGAAAGTCTGATTACCACGTTCACCGAACTGTCCCGGAGCCGCCTCAATATTCTGTTCGGCCAATGCTGCCGAAACATCAGTAGGAACCAGTTTGTACTGCGCCATCACATCCGGTTTCAACCAGATACGCATAGAATAATCCTGTCCCAACACATTAGCATCACCTACCCCCTTTACACGCTTGATTTCAGGAATCAAGTTAATATTAGCATAGTTTTCAATGAACTCAATATTATACGAGTCGGTTTCATCATACAATGAAAAGACCATCAACATGGAGTTCTGGCGTTTCTGAGTAGTCACACCCACCTTGGTTACTTCAGCAGGCAGCAATCCTTGTGCCATAGAAACACGGTTCTGCACATTAACAGCCGCCATATCCGGATCTGTTCCCTGATTAAAGTAAACGTTAATATCGGCAGCACCGTTATTGGATGCTGATGACTGGATATACATCATGTTCTCCACACCGTTTATCTGGTCTTCCAACGGCGCGATGACCGAATTCAATACAGCTGTGGAGTTCGCACCGGTATAGGTGGCACGTACCTGCACCGTAGGAGGTGCAATATCCGGATATTGCGTAACCGGCAATGTAGCAAGTCCGATGATACCCAGAATAACTATCAAGACGGAGATTACCGTTGATAGCACCGGACGGTTAATAAATCTATCTAGTTTCATTCTCTATATACCTTTTTATATAAACGAAGTTAATCTGTTTATTTTATACTGATTATTTAAAGGCCGTGGCAATATTCCCTTCCTTCTGGTCTTTCAGGTGTTGTTGATATTTCGCCTCTTTCTGTTCCGGAGTAATCGGAGTAATTGTCTGTCCGTCCTTCAACGTCTGTACACCTTCAACTACAATTTTATCGCCGGGCTTCAAACCACTGGTAACAATATAATTCTTACCGTCACTCAAATTCGACACTTTGATCTCAGTATGCTTCAATGTATTATCCGACTGAAGCACATAAACAAACTTTTTATCCTGAATTTCCTGTGTAGCCGACTGAGGAATCAAAATAATATCCTCCATAGTATAAGGGAAAATTACATTAGCCATACCACCACTACGCAATACAAGCTGTTTGTTCGGGAAAACGGCACGCATACTTACCGAACCGGTAGTCTGGTCAATAACACCACTTACAGCGTCAATCTTACCTTCTTCAGTATACATTGTACCGTCAGCCAATTCCAATTTTACAGCCGGCATCTTCTCCAGTTGTTCTTTCAGTGTGCCACCGGCTCTTGTCAAACCCAACAACTGCTTTTCAGTCATAGAGAAATACACATACATTTCACCGATTTCACTCACGGTAGTCAACGGTTGTGTTACCGAAGGGCTCACCAAACTACCAATACGATACGGGAATGTACCCACCACTCCATCTGAAGGGCTGGTCACTGTACAGAAGCCCAAATTCTGACGAGCGCTGGTCAACTGAGCCTCAGCCTGTGCCAAACTGGCTTTTGCAGAAAGCAATTGGTCTACTGCGCTTTGATACTCAAAATCGCTGATAATTTTCTTATCATACAAATTTTTCTTCTGTTGTTCGTTCAAAGATAGCGTATTGACATTCGATTTTGCCATCTCTACAGCAGCTTTTGCCTGACGTTCGGCAGCCGCATACTGTGTAGGATCGATCTGAAAGAGCGCCTGGCCTTTCTTTACCGTTGCACCTTCGTCCACACAAAGCTTTACGATAAAGCCGGAAACCTGAGGACGCACCTCGATATCCTGAACACCTTTGATAGTTGCGGGATAAGAAGTAGACTGCTGGCTGGCTGTAGACTGTACAGCCACGACGGTAAATTCGTCATCACCCAACTTCATACCGCTCTGACCGCCTCCACAACTGCTTAAAATGGTCATTGCCGCCGTAAATATCGCGAGGCGGCTCCATGAAATACATTTCATACTATTTACTGTCATTTTCATAACTAATATTATTGAACTTTACTTATTTGTCGAATTAACAGATGTTTATAGAAAACTTTTTAAACCCAATTAGTTTTTACTGCCGCAAAATTAGTCATTTTTCCGGCATTTGTTCGCTTAGCCCATTAGCTTTAACTATAAATAACGTGCGCATATAGAAGGATATTAATTATGTAAAATATATTCTATATATATTCAATCTGTTTCCAGATCTAAACAAGCAAACCATATTACAACTCATACATGATACGGACATGAATGAAACTATTTTTTCGCTATCTTTGTCCAGCAAAATACGAAAGAATGAAATCTGATTTTCACATTGGTCAAAATCAACACTTAAAAAATCATCAATTCGACATCATTTTACAGTATTTAGGCTTCAAATTATAATTTTATTTATATTTTTGCCACCAATTTAAAACGATATCTAATTATAAGGAAAAAGATTATGGTCAAGATTACCAAAGAAGCTGCTTTGCTATACCACTCGCAAGGCAAGCCCGGAAAAATTGAAGTTGTACCGACAAAACCGTACAGCACACAAACAGACCTGTCACTGGCTTACTCTCCCGGAGTAGCTGAGCCTTGTCTGGAAATAGAGAAAGACCCGCAAACTGCATACGACTATACTGCGAAAGGCAACTTAGTAGCCGTTATTTCCAATGGTACAGCCGTTCTAGGACTAGGCGACATAGGTGCATTGAGCGGAAAACCTGTCATGGAAGGTAAAGGATTACTTTTCAAAATCTATGCAGGTATTGATGTTTTTGACATTGAAGTGAATGAGAAAGACCCCGAAAAATTTATTCAGGCAGTAAAAGCCATCGCTCCCACTTTCGGAGGTATCAACCTGGAAGACATCAAGGCTCCCGAATGTTTCGAGATAGAAAACCGGCTGAAAGAAGAACTGGATATCCCAGTAATGCATGACGACCAACACGGTACAGCCATCATTTCATCCGCCGGCTTATTAAATGCATTGGAAGTTGCCGGAAAGAAAATTGAAAATGTAAGAATCGTAGTAAACGGTGCCGGAGCCTCCGCCACTTCCTGTACAAAACTGTATGTAGCATTAGGAGCACGGAAAGAAAACATTTTAATGCTAGACAGCAAAGGCGTGATAACCAGTGACCGCCGTAATTGGCCGCAATATTCAGCGTTAAGCCGGTATTGTTCGCGGTCAGCGCTTCCGCTTTGCGGATACGCTCCTGCAGGCGCGCATTGAAGCGCGTGGTGTCGCCAATAATCCGCAAACGCACATTGTGTCGGTGCAGGCTTTTGACTTCGCTATCCAGCGCCCAGACGAACAGCTCCATCAGCGCACTGACTTCCTGAGCCGGACGGTTCCAGTTTTCGCTGCTGAACGCGTATAACGTTAACGCCTCAATCCCATTATTCGCCGCGAAAGAGACCGCGCGACGCACGGATTTCGCACCGGCCTTGTGCCCGAAAGCGCGAATTTTACCTTGCCGTTTCGCCCAACGGCCGTTGCCATCCATAATAATGGCGACATGACGGCAGCCATGTGTGGGCGATATTTCGCTGACAGTTTGATTAGCAGACAACATCACGCGTTTTAAGTCCATAATAAGGATTAACTAGCCACCAAACAGAGGCCACCGGGCCGCGCTGGATACGCATTTTTATCCGGTGCCGGGGCTGCAGCCAATCGCAGAGAACAACCAAAAGCTTTACGCAAAAAAGCCGTGTTTTGCCACGGCCACCGTAATCTTTAACAACAAAATGCAACGATCGGGTGGCGCAGACTATATCACCGAAGCCTTGCGCCCACAAATATCACCGCGTTACGCCTGCGCAACCAACCGCTGCTGCCGCAATTTTCTGTGTGATTTTCTTCAACTGTTTTTCGGCATACATATACTTTTCTTTCTGTATCAGCCGCTTCATACGCTTTCTGAATTTATCTGAAAAAACGTAATCTTTTTGCGTGCACACTTCCAGTTGCCGTACCATTGCTGCATCAACGATCGGCATTTTTTCATAAAGCCATTCGTCCGTTACTTTCATTCGGTATCTCCCTTCTTGATTTTTTCCAGTTCTTTTTCAATTAGCCGTTTTCCTCTGGCAATCCGTTGCCGGATCGTCCCCTCCCGAAGTCCACATATCCTGGCAATCTCCTGATTTTCCAAATGTGCGGAATATTTTAACAGAAATATATCTCTGTATTTTGGTGGCAGATTTTTTAAAATATCTAACACTCCATGTTCTTCCTCCGGTGCCATATAAGTAAGCTGCCCGGTTTCTTCCGGAAGTTCATCCATATAGATTTCCCTGCTTTGTAACCGGTTTCTTCTGCGGTAAAGATCAATGGCTGCATGTTTTGTAATCGTAATCAGATAACGTTTCGTGGCAGTCTCCTCCGGCTGTCCGACGTTTTCCATATGTTTTGCCACCCGTACAAATGCTTCCTGCACGGCATCTTCTGCCAACTGGTAATCATGCAGAATATCCGCCGCCACTTTCAACATCAGATAACGATAGTTTTCGTACAGGATCACAAATTTTCGTTTTTCTTCGGGTGTGTCCACCATCATCAGTAAAATCACGCGCGTTCCTCACTTTTGTTTTGTCTCTGCTAACTATAACGAACCTGTCGCTTCCATTGTTACATATTTTCAGACAAAAATAAAAGACATCCGATTTCCGCATGTCTGAAAAAACCGCCGTGGAAATCCGCGGCGGTCTGTAAAATTTTGTATATTTTCAAAATGTCCTAATTATTATCTGATTTTAAATATCCTGCAATCACATAGATCAGACCTATAAATGAAATCGCCCATCCGATGTATGTAAAGAAACCCGAAACGTCCCCAACACCACCAATGACAATTGCGATTCCAAACAATATGATAGCTATTCCCAGAATCATTTTTTTCATCCCATCCACCAGCTTTCCTCTTCGTTAAATCACTCATAACGCAAAAAGAGACAAAACCGCCGCGGAAATCCGCGGCGGTTTCTTTTCACATCTTTATGTAAGATGAAATTATTTATTCTTCATTTCAGCCTTTAAAGCCTCTGTCAGAGCTGGAACGATCTTGTTCAGATCTCCAACGATACCGTAATCAGCTACGGAGAAGATTGGAGCATCCTCATCCTTGTTGATTGCGATGATCAGGTCAGACTCTTCCATACCAGCTACGTGCTGGATTGCTCCGGAAATACCGATTGCAAAGTAGATCTGTGGACGAACCGTCTTACCTGTCTGTCCTACCTGATAATCCTGTGCTAACCAGCCGTTTTCTACAGCGGCACGGGAACAGCTTACCATTCCGCCAAATACATCAGCGAGATCCTGCAGCATCTTGAAGTTCTCTTTGCTTCCAACTCCACGACCACCGGATACAAGAACCTTTGCATCCATGATGTTCTCTACATTTCCAACTGCCTTAACAACGTTAAGAATCTCAACGTAACGGTTGTTCTTCTCAAGTGTAGGATTGAACTCGATTACTTCTGCCTTGCGTCCAGCCTCTTTTGGAAGCTTCTGCATAACACCAGGACGAACGGTAGCCATCTGAGGACGGTTGTCCGGGCAGGCGATGGTTGCGATTGTGTTTCCACCGAATGCAGGACGGGTCATCAGTAACTGGTTGTGCTTCTGCTCGTCTTCCTTACCAGGAACTGCGTTGATTGGGAAATCACCGATCTCAAGCTTTGTACAGTCAGCGGTAAGTCCAGTTGCAACTCTTGCAGATACGGTAGGACCAAGGTCACGACCGATTGCTGTTGCACCAACTAACATAATCTCTGGCTTGTACTCATTGATGACTGCTGCAAGAGCCTGTGCATATGGCTCTGTACGGTATGTCTCAAGCTCAGGGTTGTCCACTACGATAACCTTGTCTGCGCCATACTCGCCTAACTCATCTGTTAAGCCCTTTACGTTTGATCCAAGAAGGACTGCTGTTACGTCTGTTCCTAAATCTTTTGCAAGCTCCTTTGCCTTTCCGATTAACTCAAAAGCGATAGAGCTAAGTTCATTGTCTACCTGCTGTGCGTAGATAAATACGCCCTTATATTCTTCTAAACCCATGTTATTCACCACTTTTCTCTATAATCTTAGATAATATGTTTCTCTTTGAATTTTCCGATTAAGTATGCAACGGACTCTGCAGGATCCAGATTTACTTTCTCTCCTGCACCCTTCGGTACCTTATCAGATGCCTTAGCGATCTTTGTTGGAGATCCTTTCAGACCAAGGTTAGAATCATCTACATCCTTTAAGTCTGCTCTGCCCCATACGGTAACTTCTTTGTCACATGCATCGAAAATTCCACCCGGAGTCATATATCTTGGCTCGTTTAACTCAGAAAGAGCAGTGATCAGGCAAGGCATTTTAGCCTTAACTTCATGATATCTGTCCTCATACTGACGCTTAACGATTACGGAATCTCCCTCAACCTTGATATCCTCAGCATAAGAGATTACCGGAAGTCCAAGATGCTCAGCGATCTGTGGTCCTACCTGTGCGGTATCACCATCGATAGCCTGACGTCCTGTGATAATCAGATCATAATCTAAGTTACGAAGTGCACCGGCGATTGTTGTGGAAGTAGCCCATGTATCAGCTCCACCTAATACTCTGTCGGTAACAAGAATAGCATCGTCAGCTCCCATAGCCATAGCCTCACGAAGAACAGCATCTGCCTTTGGAAGTCCCATGGTAAGAACAGTAACCTTTGCACCGTTCTGATCCTTAATTCTAAGTGCTGCCTCAAGACCAGCTTTGTCATCTGGGTTCATGATAGCAAGCATTGCAGCTCTATCGAGTGTTCCGTCTGCGTTGAACTTTACGCCGCCCTTTGTATCCGGAACCTGTTTAATACATACTACGATATTCATGTATTATTTATCTCCTTTTCTTCAATCTTTGTGATACAACTGTACGATTATCTTAATAATGACCCAGAAATAACCATACGCTGAACTTCGGAAGTTCCTTCGTAGATCTCTGTGATCTTGGCATCGCGCATCATACGCTCTACGTCGTACTCACGGATATATCCGTATCCACCGAATAACTGGACAACTTCTGTTGTAACAGCCATAGCGGTCTCTGCTGCGAATAATTTAGCCTTGGCAGCTTCTACAGAATAAACCTTCTGTGTAGCCTTAGCCATGGCAGCCTTGTAAACAAGAAGCTGAGCAGCTTCGATTCTTGCAGCCATATCAGCAAGCTTGAACTGTGTATTCTGCTGCTGTGCGATAGAACGGCCAAACTGCTTTCTTTCCTTTGTATACTCGATACAACGATCCAAAGCACCTTCTGCAATACCAAGTGCCTGGGCAGCGATACCGATACGTCCACCATCGAGTGTGTGCATTGCGATTGGGAAACCTCTTCCTTCCTGACCGAGTAATGCATCCTTTGGAATTCTGCAGTCCTCGAAGATCAGCTCGTATGTAGAAGATCCACGGATACCCATCTTCTTTTCCTTTGTACCGAAGGAGAATCCAGGAGCACCCTTCTCTACGATAAATGCGGAGAAGTTTTTCTTCTTTCTTCCTCTCTTGTCCTCGGTAATGCTTGTGATTGCGATTACGATGTAAACATCTGCAACCTTACCGTTTGTGATGAAACACTTAGATCCGTTTAAAACCCACTCATCACCATCTAATACAGCCTTTGTCTGGCAGCCCTGTGCGTCTGTACCAGCGCCTGGCTCAGTAAGACCAAAAGCACCGAGCTTCTCGCCCTTTGCAAGCGGTACTACATATTTCTTCTTCTGCTCTTCGGTACCGAATGTCATGATTGGATCGATACAAAGAGAAGTATGTGCAGATACGATAACACCGGTAGTTGCACAAACTTTGGATAACTCCTCAACACATGTAACATATGTCAGAGGATCACATCCCTGTCCGCCGTACTCCTTTGGAACCGGAATTCCCATGAATCCGTATTTTGCCATCTTTGCAACAGTCTCAGCCGGGAACTGTTCTGTCTCATCTGTCTCCTGTGCAAGAGGTTTTACTTCTGTCTCAGCGAAATCTCTGAAAAGACCGCGAGCCATCTCATGTTTCTTGTCTAAAGTAAAATCCATGATTTTAACACTCCTTAATTATGATTTATTTTTATTTATACTTTTCTACTGTGCGTCTACAGGTGTCTTTGTGCGGTCTGCATTGTAGATGTAGAATCCCTTACCAGACTTAGCACCAAGGTTACCACCACGAACCATCTTACGGATGAGTGGGCATGCACGGTACTTGCTGTCACCTGTCTCATTGTAAAGTACATCCATGATTGCAAGGCAGATATCAAGACCAATGAAATCACCTAACTCTAAAGGTCCCATTGGATGGTTCGCGCCAAGCTTCATAGCTGCGTCGATACCAGCGATATCGGAAACACCTTCCATCTTGATGAAAGCAGCTTCGTTGATCATTGGGATTAAGATACGGTTTACTACGAAACCAGCAGCCTCATTTACCTGTACCGGAGTCTTTCCGATCTCTACAGCGATCTTCTTGATTGCTTCAACAGTCTCAGCAGGAGTATTTACACCAGCGATAACTTCTACTAACTTCATACGGTCAGCAGGATTGAAGAAATGCATACCGATCATTGGACGTGTAAGTCCGTTTCCGATCTCTGTGATAGAAAGGGAAGAAGTATTGGAAGCGAAGATACACTCTGGCTTAGCAATCTTGTCTAACTCAGCAAATGTAGTCTTCTTTACATTCATATCCTCGAAAGCAGCCTCAACGATCAGGTCGCAGTCTTTGCAGAGGTCTTCTTTTAAGCCTGGAGTGATCTTGGCAAGAATGCCATCAACCTTCTCCTGTGTCATTTTCTCTTTTGCAACAAGTCTTGCATATCCTTTTGCAATCTTGTCTTTTCCACCTTCAGCCCACTCCTGCTTGATATCGCAGAGTGCTACTTCATATCCGTCAACCTGTGCGAATGCCTTAGCGATTCCCTGGCCCATTGTACCAGCACCGATAACTCCAACCTTCATTTTAGTTCCTCCTAAATAATAAATATATTCACATTTCAAGGGGATGCAGCGCACCCCCTCTATGTATCTTATCTGGCAAAAAAATTAGTATTTCTCAACGATTGTAGAACATCCCATTCCACCACCGATGCAAAGTGTAGCAAGACCTCTGTTAGATCCACGCTTCTGCATCTCATGAAGCAGTGTAACAAGGATACGGCATCCAGAAGCTCCTACCGGATGACCAAGTGCGATTGCACCACCGTTTACGTTTACCTTGCTCATATCGAACTTTAAGTCTCTTGCAACTGCGATAGACTGGGCAGCAAATGCCTCGTTAGCCTCGATCAGATCGAAATCATCGATAGAAAGACCGGTCTTTGCAAGAACTTTCTTTGTAGAAGCAACAGGACCAACACCCATGATCTCCGGCTCAACTCCGCCAAGAGCTCCAGCTACCCATGTAGCCATTGGTGTAACACCAAGCTCCTTAGCCTTCTCTTCGCTCATAACAACGATTGCTGCAGCACCATCGTTGATTCCGGAAGCGTTACCAGCTGTAACCAGTCCGCCTTCCTTACCAGAGCAGCAACGTAACTTGGAAAGAGACTCAGCAGTTGTTCCTGCACGAGGTCCTTCGTCTTTCTTGAAGTCAACCATTTCCTTCTTAACCTTTACAGGTACCGGAACGATCTCGTCATCAAACTTGCCGGCTGCGATAGCTGCCTCGCACTTCTGCTGGCTGTTTGCAGAGAACTCATCAAGTTCTTCTCTTGTAATACCATACTTGTCACATACGTTCTCAGCGGTGATCATCATGTGGTAGTGGTTGAATGCATCTGTTAATGCATCGTTAACCATTGTATCGATAATTGTTGCATTGTTCATTCTGTATCCGAAACGAGCCTTTGTCATAGCGTAAGGAGCCATAGACATGTTCTCCATACCACCGGCTACAACGATATCAGCCTCACCAGCCATGATCATTGTTGCAGCATCGTTTACACACTTAAGACCGGATCCACAAACAACGTTGATTGTGATTGCCGGAACTTCGATCGGTAAACCAGCTTTGATGGAAGCCTGACGAGCTACGTTCTGTCCCTGAGCTGCCTGGATTACACAACCCATCTTAACTTCGTCAACCATCTCCGGCTTAACACCTGCTCTGTTTAAAGCTTCTTTAATTACAATTGCACCTAAATCTGCTGCTGGAGTATTGCTTAATGCTCCACCCATCTTGCCGATTGCTGTACGGCAAGCACCTGCTAATACAACTTTCTTTGCCATTCTTCGTTCTCCTTTAAATCAAACTCGCACCCAATGATGCTGTTAATTTTTTAACAATGTCTATAATACCACATTTTCCGCACAAAATCAATGAAAACCTACGTTGTTCATAAAAAATTCTTCATTTATTGCAACCGGCTCTGTTTCATGGTATATTTATGGTATATTTCAAGCAATACTGAGGGGAATCCAAACGGGGGATCATGTGATATGAAATTTGTAAGAACAGAAGACTTAAAGGCAGGCATGCGTCTTGCCAAACCAATTTACAATAAAAAAGGTGTGCTGCTTTATGAGCGCAATTCCGCACTCACCGCGCCGGGAATTGCCAGTGCAAAAAATTTCGGTCTGATTAACGACAAGAAAAATGCCAGACTTTTTGATGATGATAGCTCCTACTATCTGCTCTGCTCACTAGAAAACTTGGATGAAAACAGGCAGTTGAAAAGCAAAGCGGATATGTTCACCAAGCGGACGATTCGTCCAGAGCGTGTTGTCACAAGCGTGGACACCCCCAGCGAAGCACTGGCGGTGTCCATTGGTGAGCATGGCAAGGTCGATTTGCCCTACATGGCCGACCTGCTGGGCACTCCCGGTGACTATGAGCGCATCACCACTGAACTGTCTGGTGTGATTTTCAAAGATCCTGCCGCTGATGCTGACGATCCGGAAGCCGGCTGGCAGACTGCGGATGAGTACCTTTCCGGCAACGTGCGCGATAAGCTGCGCATGGCACAGCTCGCTGCAGAAAGCCACCCGGAGTTCAAGGTCAATGTGGACGCACTTGAAAAAGCCCAGCCCAAAGATCTGGAAGCATCTGAAATTGATGTGCGGTTGGGTGCCACATGGCTTGACCCCTCTATCGTGCAGCAGTTCATGATGGAAACTTTTCAGCCGCCCTACCGCATCCGCTACAACAACGCCATCACCGTCCGCTACTCTCCTTATACTTCTGAATGGCGGATCAGCAATAAGTCCGCCACCGGCTACGGTGACATTATGGCTACCGAAACCTACGGCACACGCCGGGCCAACGCCTATAAAATTCTGGAGGACACCCTGAACCTGCGCGACAGCCGCGTCTACGATACCATTGAGGAGAATGGCAAGGAAAAACGTGTGCTGAATCAGAACGAGACCACCCTCGCCCAGCAGAAACAGCAGGCTATCAAGGACGCTTTTGCTGGCTGGGTTTGGAAAGACCCACAGCGGCGAGCCTTACTGGTAAAGAAGTACAATGAGCTTTTTAACAGCACCCGGCCCCGCGAGTATGATGGAAGTCACATTCATTTTGTGGGCATGAACCCGGAAATCAATCTGTTCGGCCAGCACGCGTAACTGCTCGATAGCAGCGGGACGGTAAACGTCACAAGCCACCAACAAAGGCTTCCGGTTCTTTTTGGTTTTCAACATTCGTGCCAATTTTCCGGAGAAAGTTGTCTTACCGGAACCTTGCAGACCGGACATCAGAATAACGGCCGGTTTGGAATCAATGTTGATTTCCGCAGTTTCGCCCCCCATGAGCTGGGTTAACTCATCGTGTACGATTTTTACCATTAATTGGCTGGGCTTTACCGCTGTCAGCACGTTTTGTCCCAAAGCCTTTTCTTTAACGGTATCGGTGAAATTTTTAGCTACTTTATAGTTTACGTCGGCATCCAGAAGTGCTTTACGCACGTCTTTCAGCGTCTCTGCCACATTGATTTCGGTGATTTTACCTTCACCCTTCAAAATTTTAAACGACCTCTCAAGTCTCTCGCTTAAATTATCGAACATACTATCTAATTACAATTACTAAATTACAATTTACTCTTATTGAGGCGCAAAAGTACAAAAAATACCTGTAACTGCCTTCTTTTAGAGGCAGAATATTATTATGGTTTTGTAG
>ENA-UEOR01000995-UEOR01000995.1-human-gut-metagenome-genome-assembly--contig:-NODE-995-length-17434-cov-22.295673_pt1 | contig 17434 bp, 8 predicted proteins | sample MGYA00242887_ERZ507890 | MGnify/ENA primary metagenome ERZ507890 (study PRJEB26167, sample SAMN06115431) | human gut metagenome | host: Homo sapiens | place: China:Guizhou | collected 2014-10-21...
ACTACGCCGAAGAGATCCTTACGCTCAACCGGCTGGCGCAGGCCATGCGCCGCGAGCGGTTCCGCAACGGTGCGATCAGCTTCGACCGCGCCGAGGCCAAATTCCGGCTCGACGAGAAGGGCCGGCCGGTGGGCGTCTATTTCAAGGAACAGAAGGAGGCCAACCAGATGATCGAGGAGTTCATGCTGCTGGCCAACCGCCGCGTTGCCGAGTTCTGCGGCAAGGTCAGAGGGCGCAAGTCGGGCCGCACGATGGTCTACCGCGTCCACGACGAACCGAACGTCGACAAGTTGCAGAGCTTCCGGCAGTTCATCCTGCGCTTCGGGCACGTCTTCAAAGCCTCCGAGGGCCGTCCCGTCGCCAAGGAGATGAACAAGCTCTTCCAGAAGGTCAAGGGCCGCCCCGAAGAGAACGTCGTCACGACGCTGGCCGTACGTTCGATGGCCAAAGCCTACTACACCACCGACAACATCGGCCACTACGGACTGGCCTTCCCCTACTACACCCACTTCACTTCGCCGATCCGCCGCTATCCCGACATGATGGTGCACCGCCTGCTGGCACGCTACCTCGAAGGCGGCAAGACGACCGACAAGGCGACATTCGAAGCGCTGTGCGAGCACGCCTCGGAACGCGAAGTGATCGCCGCCGAGGCCGAACGCGCCTCGATCAAATACAAGATGGTGGAGTTCATGCAGGCACGCCTGGGCGAGGAGTTCGCCGGCCACATATCGGGCATCACCGAGTGGGGCATCTTCGTCGAGATCGACGAGAACCACATCGAAGGGCTGGTGGCCATGCGCGACATGCACGACGATTTCTACGACTTCGATCCGGCCGAATACACCGTGACGGGCCGCTCGACGGGCCGGCGCTTCACGCTGGGCGATGCCGTGCGCATCCGCGTCAAGCGCGCCGATCTGCAAAAACGCCAGCTCGACTTCGACATGGTGCTGCCCGACGCACCCCGCACCGACACCCCGCAGCGAGGCCGCCGGAGCCCGCAGGTAAAACGCCGCCGCTGACATGACGACCGACCGCATACTCGACAAGGCCGTGCGGCGCGAGCCGCTCACGCGCGACGAAGCCTATGCGCTCTACGAATGCACGCCCGTGCAGGAGCTGGCCGCAGCGGCCGACGCCGTACGGCGTGCGACGGTCGCCGACCCGACGGTCGTGACGTGGCAGATCGACCGCAACGTCAATATCACCAACGTCTGCATCTCGGGCTGCAAGTTCTGCAATTTCCACTGCAAGCCCCACGATACGCAGCGCGCCTTCGTCACCTCGCGCGAGGAGTACCGCGAAAAGATCGCACAAACGCTTGCGCTGGGCGGCGACCAGCTGTTGTTGCAGGGCGGGCTGCATCCGCAGCTCGGCATCGACTTCTACGAAGAGTTGTTCCGCGACCTGAAACGGATGTTCCCCCGGATCCGGCTTCATGCGCTCGGTGCGCCCGAAGTGGCCCACATCGCCCGCATCAGCGGTCTGACGACGCTCGAAACGCTGCGCCGGCAGGCTATCGACAACGGCGTGGAATTCATCGCCTGCCAGATGTCGATGGAGGTGATGGGCGTCCAGCGCGAAGAATTGCTGGACAACGTGACCGTAGGCGGTGTTGCCACCTACATGGAGCGTGCCGGGAAAGCGAACGTGAACCTATTCATTTGAATCCATTATGACAACGCAGTTATCGAAAGGATACCGGCCGATGTTGTCGGGAACAGAAACCGGAGTCTCAGGCGGCTACCGGACACCTGTTGTAAAATTCCATGTATGACCGGACAAAAGTCGCATTCAATAAATTCATTTTCACAAATTCGCCACCGCCAGATTGTTCCGGCGGTGGCGAATTTGTTTTCAGAGATTCGTCGGATAGCCGTTCCTGCTTAAACGGCTATTAAGAATATATAACGATCATTCATAGTTTCAAAAATGGAATTTGACGGACAATCCGAAATTCCAGAATCCGGGATCAAAGAAGCCGTCATGTCCACCGCCGATCACGGCTCCGATCACAGGACGGTAATCCACCTCCAAAGAGATCGGGGCATTTTTGAAATGACAGCCGAAAGCGCAGGAGCCGGCCAGACCGAGTAAAAAACCCGAATCGTCAAAGTCATAAAGCCCCAAGGCTCCACCCACACCGGCATTCAGATACCAATCGCAAGTCCGGGGTGTCCAATTCCACCGGCAGCAGCGCCAATTATAGATTCCCGTAACGGACAGTCCTTCAAAATGAGGAGTCGCCAACGTGAATTGCAAAAAATTCCGAGACGAAAGATCGCGTTGATAAAGAAATTCCACGCCATCTCCCAACCGTAATCCCACGGCGTTTTTCTCTTGAGCCAAAACCGTCTCGAAAGCGAACAAACTGCAAACAAAAACCAATAAAATCTTTTTCATAAAACAATTATACGTATAACGATTTACATGGAATTATCACCGGCCACTCAATCGTCATCATCCTCGTCATCGTCGTAATCATCGTCATGATATCTCCCGTATTTCCGCTTCCCATATTTCGGGTGTTTCTTATACCCGTGCTTGTGCGGATGATACTTCCCATGTCGTTTGCAATAGGAGTCGTAATGCTCGTGCCAGTAATCGCTATGACAATGCACCCGATCATAGAACGGAGCACAATACGACGACTCGGGACCGATTCCCAGTTCGATCAGAATCCGCCCCCAGCCCTCACTCTTATAACGTCTGTAATAATCACAGATATCGCGCATGCTTCGTCCCGAGGTTCGGGCGATCTCCAGCGCAAGGCCCACATGCCCCCAATCTCTGCCGCAACGCCGGTAATAATTATTGAGCAATTCTGCCGAAATATCGTATTCCACGCAGAGGCGCCGACAGAAATCCGACAAATCGACCGAAGCATACCGATTGGCATTTCCGATAAAGACGGAAAGCCTGTTTTGTGCGGACAAAGAGCAAGCGAATACCGCAAAAAATAGCAGCAAACCGATTTTTTTCATAGGTAAATCGTTCTATTAAAACAGATGATATAATACGAACAGCTGCCAAGCGAATTTTTCATTTGCCTGTCGGCATGCCTATGCAAACGAATCTATTTCAGCAAAGTGCCGTCTTCCCGGATTTTGAGAATCACCTCCCTGCCATCTTCCGCTTCCAGCTCGATTCGATAATAATTCCCATCTGGTGTTTCTACCATTCCCGGCTCATCGTCGGCTTCATAACCGACATAATTATCGTTAATTGCCTGCTGGATCGCAGTTTTAACGGCTTCCGGAAGAGTATCCGGACTGATCTCCCAGGATGTGGAAAGCCAATTTCCGTTGTTGTCAAAAAGCACCTTCTTGGCAACTCCGTCGTGGATGATATCCACCTCAAACTGTCCGTGTTCCCGGTCCGTTTCTACGATTTCGGATGCCGCATATTTCTCCTGCAGAAAATTTTTCACCCCTTCGGGAAGTTCAACCGGCAGGTAATCCTCGGAATCATCCTCCGAATCTTCCACCGCCTTGATCAGAATTCCCTCCGCGTTGTAATAAAGATCCATTTCCCGCGAGCCCTGCTCCACCTCCAAAACATAGACCGGTTCCATGCTTTCACGTTCTATCATATCCACATCATCCGGCCTCCACGATCTATATTCGCTGTTCTGGAAGGCGTTTTTGACGGCTTCGGGCAAAGCCGCATAAGGCAGGTCCGTTTCGGTCATCAGCCAAACGGCATCGAAAGTAAACCAGGCCTCGGATTCATAATTCTGGTCCTGGAAATCCGCAATGTAATAATTACCCCGGGTTTTCCATTTCGGACTGGCTTCAGGATATTTTTGAGAAAACGCAGACTGCAATTTTTCGGGAACTTTCAAGTTGTCATCATCGTCATCACAACTTTGCATAGCCGCTCCGCATACTCCTAAAGCGAGCATCAGAAAATACATTTTCAGTTTCATAACAAAAATAATTTGAAGTTAGGTAAGACAAAGATATGAAACCCGAACCACATAAACAAATATCTGAAATTCACCTTCACATCGCTGAAAATCGGGCATCGGTCGAAAAATATTATCCGGATCGCATCATCCGATTCAAATCATACAACTTGTAATTATTCGCCTTTCAAAATTTTTCCACATTTGGATTTCTCGCCGGAAATCGCCATATTTATTATTTTGTCGTCAATACCAGTTCTCGTAGAAATATTCTAAAAAAAGATAGGATGGCTTTAGCCATCCTATCCCAGTGAGCAATCTCGTAATTTTGAACTTTCTATTTTAATGTTTTAACACATTATAGTAAGAGATTTTCACTCGAAATTATTTGTCGGTTGACAAATGCCTTCCACACATTGAAGCGTTACTGGTCTGACCGTTATTAGCGTTTCAACCGCATCTTCTTGTCCTTACCTTACACTTAATGGCGGAGCGGCGCGAATATTACAGATTATAGCATTCGCCTCATTTCCAGAGAAGATTCGGCACGGGACGTTCGGGCATTGCGCACGTCATCCGGAATGATCGTCCGGGAATATACGCTGGTTTCGGCCGGCTCGGTTCGGGTGGTCATCGTCAGGGTGTTCCCGCCATTCGTCAACTCGAAATCGTAGCCGTTGCCCCAGCTCTCGCCGTCGTCGTACACTCCGGTCAGCCGGGATCCGTCGATCGAATAACGCCCGGTGTATTTGGTGTAGTTCGACGTTTCGACCTTCTGATAAAGTCCGAACGTCGCTGCCGAAGTGAATTCGACGTATACCTCGAATCCTTCGGGAGCACTCTCCGACCAGGAAGTGAGGCGCCATTCGCCTACGATTTCCGACTGAATGTTGGGGGCATCGTCGTCATCCGAACAGCTTGCGGCGAAAATGCCGAGCAGGGAGAAAACGAGCAGATGATAAAGATGTTTTTTCATTGCAAGCACTGTTTTTATAACCAACCTCCGTTTGCTGCGCCGGCCGAACGGGCGATGACGGCGAATTCCTTGGTGATGACCATGCCGCCCATCACGACACCCGTTCCGGGTTTCGTACCGCCGGCTATCGCCGAAACCTTGATTTTGGCCGATCCGGGTTTCGTGCATTTGATCATCAGTTTTCCATTATACATTTTGGGAGCCGCCTTGATGCCAAGCTTTTCCATGTCCTTGGCCGACATCTGGATATCGGTGTAGGTAAGGTCTTCGGCACCCTGCCCGAAATGCTGCGTCAGCGGAATGAGCTGCACCTCGCCCAATGCGACCTGCAGACAGGGCGTCCCTTCGATCTGCATGAGCAACTGATAAGCGTCCGTAATGCCGGTGCCCATTTTGCCGCGGTAAATCGACACGTCGGCGATCGTGGCCTTCGAGCCTTCGCCCAGCCGGGAGTCGATTTCATTGACCGAGGTGAGCAGCATGGTCTTGAATTCGTCGAGCGAGTATCTCTTCCCTTTCTCCAGGGCATAGGAGAGGCCGAGTGCGGCTACGCCCGAGACGTGCGGGCAGGCCATCGAGGTTCCCTGCATGTAGCCGTAATCCGCTCCGTTGCTCGTTTCGGAGCAGAGTGTCGAGAGTACGCCGGCCTTCTCGCCGCCGCTCAGACCGCTCGTTTCGCCGCCGGGAGCCGCGATATTACAGCCGGAACCGTAGTTGGTATAATTGGCCGGCAGGTAGTCGGGCGAGAACGAGGTGACGGAGATATAATCACGATAGCCTGCCGGATAGCCGGACATGGCTGTCGATTCGTTGCCGGCGGAAAAAATGATCAGTCCGCCGTCGAGGGCCTCGCAGTTCTTCTGGGCGGCGAAGTACTGAAGCGCCTCGTAATCCATCGGCGATTGTTTGATGAACATGTTGTCCGACGTGTATATTCCCGCCTTGATGCCCCACGAGCACTGGAGGATGGAGGCACCGTGATCCGCGGCGTATTTTACGGCACGGCTCGACACGAGGGCGTCACCCGTCAGGTCTCCCGAGAAGATCTGACACGACATGAGACGCACACCGTCTCCCTTGCCCGTACCTCCGGCCACGCCGCAGACGCCGATGCCGTTGTTATTGACGGCGGCTACCGTGCCCGCAACGTGCGTTCCGTGTCCCGAATCGCCCTTCTGCCCCCATGAAATGGGACCGTCGGTGACGAAGTTCCATCCGTGTATATCCTGCTTCCCGTACTCGGGCGAAGGGTTCGGATTGATCCACATGTTGGCCGCCAGATCCGGATGAGTGTATTTCACCCCTTCGTCCACGATGGCGACGATGACTTCGGGATTACCTGCCGTGAGCTTCCATGCGTCGGCCACATTGATGTCGGCTCCGGCCACCGATGTAGTGGCAACGGCCTGGTCGGCATTGTTGATGTAATGCCACTGCCAGAAAAGATTCGGGTCGTTGAAATCCGCTGTAACCAAAGCGCGGGTCTGGCCGTTCGCCGTTGCTTGAAACGGATAGGTTTTGCAGTCGGAAGCCCGGTAGAGACGGGTGCGGAACTGTACTTTCGAGATTTCGGCGACACCTGCGAGTCTCTCGGCCGCCTTGTCGAGATCCTCTTCCGATGCGAACCCGAGCACATACCATCTGTGAAGCCCTGCCGCACGGGTGCGGGCCTCGTGTTCGCCGGCTTCGGGGAAGACGCGCTCCAGCGAGGTGACGTGCAGGTCGTTCAGGATGTCATCGACGGATTCGATGCCCGAACGGGTCAGCGCCGAACGGGTCTTGGCCGCATTCAACGCATTCTGTTCGAGACTGGGAATGGCTTCTTCGCCAAATTTTACGATGAGCGAACCGGCCACGGCGTCGTCCGACGTATTGCAGATTTTGCCCGAAGTCTCGATTTCGGGAGCGGAATCCCCGCGGTTCGGTATTTCCTGCATGGGATCCGTCGAGCAGGCGGCCAGCAGCAGGGAGGCGAAAATCAGGAGTTTCGTTTTGTTATGCATATATCATGCTGATTTTTGAGTCCGGCAGGTTGTTTTTGGCTTGGAAAAAAGGGAGAGGCCGACACTTGCCGGACGACCGGCCTCTCCCGATCCGATATTACTTGAGCGTGATTTCGGCAGCGGCCGTTTTCCGGAAGCGGAGTTCCGATCCCGAACCGTTCGCACGCTGCACAGCGTCGCTGAATCCGACCGTAGCCCTTACGACTTTCGCTTCAGGAGCCGATGCGGGCAGGAATCCTTTCGCATAGTCGGTCGGTACGGTTTTGACGGAACCGCGTTCTGCGGAAACGGAGAATTCGAGCCGTTCGACGTAATTCCGCGGCTGCCGGAGTCCTGCGGCCATTCGGCGCAATTCTGCAATCCGCTCTGCGGCCAGTTCGGGAATGCCGCCCATATCCTTGGCGGGATCGACGAGCAACATATCCGTAAGGATCGAATAGGGGGTCGTCGTACTCAACGTATACAGATAACGGAACGTGGCCCCCTGCTCGACATAGTTCGGGGTGGGCACGAAATAGATGTAACCGTCGGCCACGGCGCCTCCGATGAACGGATAATTGACCGCATAGAGGGCTTCGGGGTTCTCCTCCGAGACGCAGCCGGCGAGGATGTCCTCTCCGTTGATGACACCGATCGGCGTTTGCGAAAGAAGCGGGGAGATAGCGCCGGTTATGCCTGCGAGCGGAGCAGTGGAGGGAACGTAGACCGCCGGAATCCGACCGCCTTCGTCAAACTCGACCCCGGGGAGTCCCGTGATGGTCAGCAGATCGGCCGAACTGTCGTCCGCCGGATCGTCTTCGATGGTCACCGTGCCGATCTTCCGGCGCATCGGCTTCTCATCCATGACGTTGACGGCATAATAGTTCCATTCGGTCGAAATCAGGTACTCCTTCGAGGGCTGCTCTTTCTGCGGCAGGAAGTCCGAGTAGAGGAACTCGCTCTCCAATCCCGGGTTGTATTTGCCGGTGGTCTTGATGGATGCCGTGAAGAGTTTGCTGGCATATCCGTTGTAAGCCAGTCCGGCGAACGTGTACTCCGTGTCGCCGTTCAGCCCCGTGAGCATGACGCTGTAATGTCCGCCGTTGATGGCGTCGAGCTGCTCTTTGGTGAAATCCTTGCCCTCCTCTTTGAGGAAAGCCGTCATGTCCAATCCTTGGATGTCTTTTGTCTTGAAGACTCCGTGTTTGACAGATTCAATCCCCTCGCCATAGGCCCAGAATTTCGCCGCATTGTCCGTCGTAATGCCTTGTCCCGCGAATTCGTTCGTGGCTTCGAGCCCGATGTTGAGAATGACGGAAACCTTGTCCTCGTCGCCCTTGGCGATATATCCGAACGAAATGGAAGCGTAGCCCTGCATTTTCAGATTCTGCGACGCCGTTTCGCCGCCCTCCGGATTCGCCTCTTCGTCCGAACCGTAGATGCAGCCTACAAGCGTGTACTTGCCGGTACCGCCTTCCAGATCCTGAACGGAAATCGTCCCCGAAGCAGTGATCGTCTTGATGAGTTCCGCGGCGATCTTGCGGTCGGCAATCTCCTGTGCCTTGAGGCTCGCCTCGCCGTCGCTCAAATTGCCCGTGAAGATCGCATAGCGGAACTCTCGGGTGTCCTCGGAGAGGGTGGCGCCGATTTCGACGACACCGTCTGCGGGTTCGCTTTTGGTGAGGGCCACCGAGTAGTCGTAGACCCTGGCTCCGGGAAGCATGATCCGCTGCAGGCCGTTTGCGTTGGCATAGAAGAATTTTCCGGCATATTCACCTTCGCTCGGTTCGAGCACGATACCCTGCGCCGGGAAGGTAATCACGCCGTTCTTGAGCGTGCCATATTGTCCGGCCGATTCGTCCATGGCGAAATTTTCCGGTGTTTGCGATGCGATGTACCACTCGCCCATATCGGCAAAGAGGGTCAGACCGGTCGATTGGTAGGGATAATAGACCTTGTTCGGATCCGAGGCATCGACATAGGTCCAGACGTTGCGGTTCTCGTGGTTTACCTGTCCTCCGGCGAAGATGTTCATCAGCTCCGGAGTGTAGGCTTTCATGCGGTAATAGCCCTTCTTGTCCGAACGCTCGTAGATTTCGAGTTCGATTTCGGGGTTCGGATTAGCATTGGGGTTGTTTATCGACGCGAAGTTGCCCAGAATGTCGTCGCGGTAGCGGCCTTTGGTCTCACCGGTCTTTTCGTCGGTGACCAATTCCCATTTGGCCAGCACGAGCGATATCGAAAGGTTCACCTTATCGGCACCGTAGATCGAAGCGTAGCGCGGATCTTCGATGTTGATATCGCAGGTGTAGGTCGTGCCCATTTGGGCCTTGGGGAAACTGATCGTAAAGGTCGTCTCGTCCTCTCCGGCATCGAATGCGATCGGCTCGACGACGAAAATATCCTCGACGTTGGACTTCACGACGACCGGAACGACGATCGGATCCACGGTGTTGCGCCGTTTGACCGTATAGGTCACTTCGGTCTGGGTTCCCGGTTCGAACTCCAGATCGGTCCGGGTAGCCTGCTTCTTCGGGAAGTAGACACCGTAGCAATCGGGATTCTCCGCGGTTCCCTGCGTATAGTTCACGTCGTCCTCGCAGCCGGCAAGGACAAGAAGTGCCAGCAGGAACGGTAATATATGCTTGAATGTCTTCACGGTAATTTGCTTTTAGATTTGACAGCTTGATCGCAGATGGTCATCACCCGTTCCACGGCTTGACCGTTTGCGAAGGATCGGGATTGTTCTGCGTGGCGATGACGGGGTTGTTCTGCGTCTCACCGCGCGAGATCACGAAGTTCCAGTAGGGTGCACGGCCTTCCGTATTCAGCCGGTACGAGGCAGGAGAGTTGGTTCCCACATAGCCCCGTCGGGTGGACATGTCGAGCCGCTTCATGTCGAACATGACGATGCCTTCGCCCCAGAACTCGATGCGCTTCTGAAGCATCAGCTCGTTGGTGAAATTTTCAACCGACGACGACATGTTCGTACAGTCGTAACCTCCGCCCACAATGCGGTAATTGTTCATGAACTCATTGAGCAGCCGAATTCCTTCGCCAAGATTTTCATGCGCCTTGGCCTCGGCCTCGATGAAGTACATCTCCTCGACGCGCATGTAGGGATGGTCTGCGGCTCCGCCGACCTTGAAATCCTCATAAGCGCCCTGCGCCGGACGGAACTTGATGTTCGCGTAATCGGGCAGTTCATTGAAGTATTCCTTGCCCTCTTTGCGGCAGCTTTTGTAGTCGTAGGACTCCTTCTCCGGGTCTTTGCGGTCGGGATCGAGCCACGAATGGCGGCGGAAGTCGCGCAGGTCGATACTGTTGTAGAGGTTGCTGTTGATGCAGCGGCAGGCGTCGTTTCCGTAGGCGCTCCACGCATTCTCCGTACTCATGTGCGCCGTGAAGCAGAACAGGTTGGCAACGCTCTCGCTCGGAAGCGCAAGGCCCCAGATCCAGGCATTGTTCGACATGGCGCTGTTGAAGCCGTTCGAGGGGTCTTCCCACTGCTCCTGCGTCAGGGGTGTACAGCCGCTGGCGTTAATGGCCAAGCGGGCGTACTCGGCAGCGGAAACATAGGCTTCGGCGTCGTTCTTGGCCGTACCGCGCTCAAGCCAGGCCCGGGCTTTCAGTCCGTAGACCAGCGCCGGACTGATCGTATACTTGTCGGGAGCCGTAAAGCCGCTCAACAGTTCTTCGGCCTTGTCCAGGTCGGGGAAGATCACTTGATCGTAGATGTCGTCGACCTTGGCACGGGGGTTGTTCTTGGCCTCGGCCTCGGTAGTCTCGGGCAGTACGATGGGCACGCCCAGCCCGAGAACCCCGGGCGCTTCGGTGTAATTGTTCTCCTTGAACTCGTACAGACGCACCAGATCGAGGTAGAACATGGCCCGATAGGCGTAGGCGAAGCCCAGATAGGACTTCTGCGTGGCGTCGAGCGTCGCGAAATCCGAGGCGTCGATCTGTTTGATGACGTTGTTGGCCGCCATGATCCACGCATAGTAGTTGTCCCACGTGAGTGCACCCACGGCATAGTCGGCGCCGAGCGCTTCGTTGGTTCCCCACTGTGCGAACCAGTCGTAACCGATATTGCCGCCGATGGCGACGTCGCCCGTCATGGATTCCGTGGCGATATGGATGGCCGGCAGGGCAAAATCCCAAGCTTGGCCATCCTTTGCATAGCCTGCGGAACCGGCCTGTACGAGCGAGGCCGGAATGCCTTCTATCAGCGTTTCGAGGGTGACCTGATCCTCGGTGGCTATTTCATAGGGGTCGGCTTCTTTGATGCAGCTGCTTGCCAGCAAAGCTGCCGCCAGCGTCGCGAGCGTTATGTTTGTCGCTTTTTTCATATGCATGTCGTTTGTCGTAAAGTGTTTGAGGCCGATTAGAATTGGATGTTGATGCCGCCCGAAATCGTTCTTACAGGCGAATAGGTGGCCTGGCTCGTCGCTCCCGAATAAGAGTAGCGGGGATCGAATCCCTGACGTTTGGACCAGTACCAGACATTCTCGCAGGCAAGGTAGACGCGCACCTTCTCGATTCCGACCTTCTTGGTGAAATTCGACGGCAGCGTGTAGCCGAAGTTGATGTTCTGCAGGTTCAGGTAGCTGGCGTCCATAAGGAAGCGATCAGACATACCGTTTTGATCCTTATCTTCATACTGCAAACGCGGGATGTTCGACGACGTATTGTCCGCCGACCATGCGTCGAGCATGTCTTTGTGCCAGTTCATACCCGTCGTCTTGTTGGCCGGCGAGTACATGGCCGCCGCATAGCCCGAGTCGTAGGCCAGACCGCCGATCTGGTAGGTGAAGGCCACGCTCAAGTCGAAGCCCCGGAAATTGACGCTCGTGCCGAAACCGCCGTAGAGATCGGGAATCGGGTCGCCGCAGAGATAGTCCGATGCCTTGGCATATTCAGTCGTCGTGACGCGCTTGCCCGTCGGGTTACCCTTGTCGTCGGTTTCGTCCATGTACCACATCGAAAGGCCCTCGTCCGAAACCCCGGCATATTTTCTCATGTAGAAAGTGTACATCGGCAGTCCTTCTCCGAAGAAAGTGGAGCCGCTCACGTAACCGGAGTAGCCATCGACCTGCTTGGTCCGCCGTTCAGAAGGCAGCATGGTGATCTTGTTGCGCAGGTGCGTCATGTTGAGATTGATGTCCCACTGGATATGCTCCCGCCGGATCGGCGTAAAGTTCAGCTCGATTTCGACGCCGCTGTTGCGCATGTCGCCCACGTTGGCGTAGTAGGACGAATAGCCCAGCGACGGAGCTACCGGGAACGACAGCAGCATGTCGGTCGTCTTGCGGAGGAAATATTCGACGCCTCCGGAAACCGTACCGCGCAGGAAGCTGAACTCCACACCGGCGTTGAAGTTGGAGTTGGTCTCCCAGGTGATGTTCTCGGATCCTTTGGCGTTGAAGACGGTCGAGACCTTTCCGTTGGCGTTTTCGATCGTGTAGGTGTTCGTGTAGCGGAAGTTACCGATGTTGTCGTTACCCTGCGAGCCGATCGAGGCCTTCAGCTTGAGATTGTCGAGCCATTCATAGGTGCTCTCCATGAAATTTTCCTTCGAAATGATCCATGCGCCGCCCAGCGACCAGAAGTTACCCCAGCGATGGTCGGGGTGGAAACGCGAAGAAGCGTCGCGGCGATAGGAGGCCGAGGCGAAATATTTGCCTGCGTAATCGTACATGACGCGGGCGAAATAGCCCTCGTTGTTGTACTCCCTCCGGTAGGAGCCGGCTCCCTGTTTGTCGATGATCGCCCCGGCAAGCTCGTCGTTGTCCTGCGTCAGCATGTTGCTTTTGGAAGCCGACAACAAGTAAATGCGGTTCTGGTAGGACTCGTGACCCAGCATCACGTTGAGGTTGTGGTGCCCGATCTGCTTGGTGTAGTTGAGAATCTGCTGCAGGTTGAGGTCGAAATTCCGCTGATGGCCTTTCGAGACCATGCCTTTTTCGCTGGCGAACTGTCCGAACCAGGGATTCGTAACCGAGGTGGAGCGGGTTTCGTCGAGCGAAACGCCGGCGTTGAACGTGAACTTGAAATCCTTGAGGAAGGTGACGTCGATATATCCCGTACCGTTGAAAGCATTGCCTTCGGCTTCCTGTTTGTTGAGACGCGAATCCGAGAGGGCGTTGCTGTTGGGGAAGAGCGAACGCTCCATACCGGCATTGTCGCCGTTGCCGTAGTCGTAGAGCTTGATGCCGTCCTCGTTGTACATGACATTACCCTCGCCGTCGCGGATGTAGAGCGGATAGATCGGACCGACGGCCGTCGTATAAGCGAAAACGTTGCCCGACGAGTTACCGGCGCCGCTGTCGTCGATCTGGTTGTAGCGGAAATGCGTGTAGTTGGCATTGGCGCCGAACTTGAGCCACTTCTTGGCCTGATAGTCCACGCGCAGACGGGCCGTATAACGGTCCATGTCCGAGTTGTAGGCGATACCTTCGTTGTTCAGATAGCCGAACGATCCGTAGATCGAGGCGTTTCCGGTCTGCCCGGAGATCGAAGCGTTGTACTCCTGACGCAGGGACGAGCGGAAGGCGGCATCGGTCCAGTCGTCGGGACGGACGTAGTACTCCTTGCCCTCATAGACGAGACGGCGGCCGAGAGTCGCAGCGGGATTGACCTTGCCGTTGATGCCGATGAACTCCTGCCCGGAAGGAACCGTATAGACCATATAGCCCAGACCTCCGTCATTCGCATTGGCCGTCAAATTCGTATTGGCACGCAGATGGGCCTCGCCGACACTCATTCCCGAATTGACATAGTAGTTTTTCAGCGCACTGTAATGCAGTTCGTAGAATTGTGCCGGGTTGGTGATGTACGCATAATCCTGGACGGCGCGCGAATTGACGCCCCACTTGGCGTCGATTGTCACGTGAGCCTCCTGCGACTTGGCCTTTTTGGTGGTGATCATCACCACGCCGTTGGCGCCGCGGGCGCCGTACAGCGAGTTCGAGGCGGCGTCCTTCAGCACGGTCATCGACTCGATGTCGCTCGGATTGAGGTTGTTCAGGTCACCCGAGTAGGGCATGCCGTCCACGATCCAGAGCGGATCGTTGCCGGCGTTGAGCGAGCTGAAGCCGCGGATGCGGATTTTCGGACTCTCTCCCGGCTGTCCCGAGGTGTTGGTCAGCTGCACGCCCGCGACCTTTCCGGCCAGAGCCTGCGCTACGTTCGACTGCTGCGACTTGGCGATGTCGTCCGATTTGATGACGGTCGCCGAACCGGTGAAAGCCTCCTTTTTTGCCGTACCGAACGCTACGACGATCACGTCGTCGATAGCCTGTGTGTCCTCTTTCAGCACGACGTCGATCCGGGTTTGCGTCCCCACCTTGATCGTGTGGGACTGATAACCCATGAACGACACGACCAGCACATTGTCCGGTGCGGCTTTGATCGAAAAACTGCCGTCCGCACCGGAGGTCGTACCCTTTGTAGTGCCTTCGACCAGAATGGTGGCGCCGACGATGCCGGCCCCCGCATGATCTTTGACCGAACCCGTAATTTCCCGTTCCTGCGCATGGGCGGACAAGAACAGGCCGAGAACAGCCATCAATGATAGAAAGATTTTTTTGGTCATAAATGCGCCATTTTAACGCTGGTAAAAAAATTGATTATAGAAAATTTGCCGTCTTCGTGTTCCGGCCCGGAGCCGAAACATATCCCCTCCCCTTCCGGAAGCCCGGAGGGAGGGGGGGGGAGGCTGTCATCCGCCTGTCCGGTCACCGAACCGGCCGGATCGCAGCCTATTTGTAGAAATCGTCTGCAAGGTCGTTCGGCTTCGAGCCCGAATACTTGGCAGCCTTGCCCCGGAATTCGATGATCAAGGTGTTTCCGGTTCCGGTCGGATCAGGGTTCCATGTACTGAATACTCCCCAATCGACCATCGAGAATTTGAAGATCCACTCCTTGTTCTCCTGCTTGACGGTCACTGCCGCCTTCTCGGGACACCGCATGCAGTACTTATCCTTGTCGGAATATCCGTACCCGTTATATGAGGACAGATACATATACTGGAACCTGAGGTTCCATTTGCAATTCGTGCCTTCCGCATGCAGGTCGATCTCTCCTTCATGGTCGAGGTAGCTGTCCGGCAGGAAAAACATCGGAGTAGTATTATCCGCATCGATACTCTCGGTGAAAGCATTCCGGAAATAGAAGCAATATCCCGATACCTTCTCGCCGGTATAACTATCCCGATAAGCCGGGTCGTGCCGCACCTCCATCGCCGTAACGGGCCAATACAGCATGTCCTTGTTATCCTTGTCCAGGAATTTGATATAGGGCTCGAACGGTTTGACGGGCTTCAATGTTTCTTCATCCATTGCGTCGGCCGTCGCAGCCGTCGGCACACCGTAGTATTCGGCTTCGACCCCGATGCCGTTTTTCAGCGTCAGATTTACCCGCAGATAAATCTCCTTGCCGCCAGCGGGATTGGGATGGGTCTCGATCGTACCGGTCAGTCCCGCATCCTCGCCGTAGTAGGTCTGATAGGTCTTGTGGTCGTAGAGCCGGAACCAGTAATCGGAGGTCTGCGCCGCAACGTCGATCACGCCGTCGAACTTGGCCGCCAGCACCCGCACATACGCAGCCCAATGACCTTTGGCGAGATCGGCCGGGGCTGCGGCCGTTTCGGCATCGCCCAAAGCGAATACGTAGCTGCCGACCTGCGGCTCCTGCGAGAAGAGCGCGGCGATCGGGGCCTCGGCTGCGGCCGCAGCCTCGCCTCCGGCTGCCGGCTCCGTCACCTTGATCGTATTGGTGGCCGCATAGCCTCCGGCGAACGTGCCTTCGTAGGCGGCACGCAGGCGCTTCCCGTCTTTCGAAGCGTCAAGCGCGACGATGAGCCCCTCGATCGTGCCGAATTTATCCGTCAGGTACTTCGCCGTCAGCGTTCCGGTCGTCCCGGCGCCCGTTGCGAATTCACCGCAGCGAATCTGCACCTTCGCGGGATCAGCTGTCGCAAGGTCGATTTCCTCCGTTCCGAACAGCTCCTCGGCAAGCAGAATCTCCACGCCCGCAGCCCCCTCCTCGGGAGCGGTCAGGCCCTCTTGCTCGTAGAGGCAGAAGCGGCGGTTGCCTTCGCGGACATTGCGCCACTCGACGACGCTTCCGACGGCGGCGATCCGATTGTCGATCTCGTATTGGTTCGTCAGTTCGACGTCACGCTCTTCCGTACAGGTATTCTGGTAACGGGCGATCAGCGTCTTGCCGCTCTTCAATTCGACATAGGTATAGAGATTGAGCCGGGTTTCCGTCACCAGATCGGCGGAGAGTTCTACGCTCGCGACGTCGTTCATCGTCGTCTTTTTCACCGAAATATCCTTGTATTCGATTTCGAACGGATCGGAGGCCGTGTTCACGGTGCCCTTGGGGCTCTCCACCATCACGCGCAGATAATCGTCGGCCTGTTTCATCTGCTCGGCATTGATCAGCCCCTCGGTCGGCGAGAGATAAAAGGTGTGGCTGCCGTCTTCTTCAGCGACATAGATTGCCGACTTGATGCCGACGAGATCGCCTCCGTCGTACTGGATTTGATCGGTCAGAGTTACAGGAGGCTTCTTCCCGGGGTCGGGATCGTCGTTGGGATCGTCGTCATCGCATGCACCCAGCATGGCTGCCGATGCGAGCAACGCGCACGCCAGCGCGCGCAGTCTGTAATGGGTCGAGTTTTTCATAACGATTGTTTTTAATAGCGCGGGGTTCGGGAAAACCCCGCGCTATCCGGTTTTTCTGTTGTCATTCGGTCATTCCGGCCTTGCGGAACATGATGCCCGGCAGTTCTTCGGCCAGACGGCTCATCGGAACCGACGGAGCCGGCAGGCGGCGAAGCAGTCTGGGCGGTTCGAGATGATCCTTTTCGGCCGCAGCACGCCCCGTTTGGCTTACGACAGGGCCTTCCCACGTTCCGCGCACATGATGCTTGCGCACGCAGATGCCGTCGACCTCGAACCGGTACCAGTTCTCCTTGCCTTCGCCCTCGACCTTGGTGATCGTAACCTGACCGTCGTAGAGCAGGGCGTGTCCGTCCATGTATTCGAAGATCTTGTTGTCATCTCCCCACATCGAATAAGTCTGGTGCATCCACCGGCTGCCATGCAGACCGCCGTCCAGCATAATGCCGCGCATCATGACGCCGGGTTTGATGTATGCCGGCCAGCGCTGTTCGGTCACCTCGTAGGTTCCCGGAGTGATTTCGTTCTCCTTGCCCGGCTCGGTGGTAAGTTCCACACGGACGATGTCACCGCCCGGCTCGCGATCCACGAAGTCTTCGAGATGGTCTCCTACCCATTCGATACCGATATTGATGAATTGCAGACCGCATCCGTAGGAACTGATCGGTTTGTAGCCGATGCCTTGGATATAGACCTGATCCGAAGTATAGTAATGCGCCTTTTTGATCTTCGACAGATCCATGTCGTAGTCACGCTCGAGCGTCGAGGTGCCGTCGTCATCGGACTTGTCGTCGGATGCGTCGGTGATCGGAATGACTCCGGTGTACGAGCCCTTGAGCGTAAAGCCGTCCTTCGAGGTGAGGTTGAACTCGATTTT
>ENA-UEOR01000999-UEOR01000999.1-human-gut-metagenome-genome-assembly--contig:-NODE-999-length-17392-cov-13.638290_pt1 | contig 17392 bp, 19 predicted proteins | sample MGYA00242887_ERZ507890 | MGnify/ENA primary metagenome ERZ507890 (study PRJEB26167, sample SAMN06115431) | human gut metagenome | host: Homo sapiens | place: China:Guizhou | collected 2014-10-21...
CTCCAGAGAATCAGGGAGCTTGCGGTTCAGGGCGCTTCAGATACATATTCTGAGAATGATAAAAAGGCTTTGCAGTCCGCCTGATGAACATATAATGTTTGTAATTCTGTTCGATGGAGACAATCTCCCGGGCACCACGGGAAGCAAATTCATAACTGATACTGCCGGTACCTGAGAATAGATCAAGGGCGGAAATATCTTCCAGGTCCATATAATTGGTCAGTACATTAAACAAATTTTCTTTGGCAAAATCGGTCGTCGGACGGGCACTGAAACTCTTGTCGGGAAAAATCTGCCGTCCTCGGTGAGAACCACTGATTATTCGCATTTGTGGATATTTAGCAAGTGGATAAAACTGGAATTATTCAATTCATTATTCCGTACGAGCTGGGACAATGGGGCGCAATTCAGGATAGATACATTCGGGATGTATTTATTCATGAGCGTCAGTAAATCCGGATCGTTGACCAGATTGCCCGATAAGGAGGTATGCACGTTCTCTTTATCGATATGACATTGTTGCAGACAATTCAGGGTGTAATAAATCAGGTCAGTCACCGAACCGTAATCAAAAGAATTGAACAACAGTACCTCGTTGTTCTGAGTCAATAATAAATCGAAATACCGATCGTGTATGTCGATAAATAGATGATTGGTATTGAATTGAATGCTTTCGATAGCTTGAATGATAAAAGCATAAGCATTATTGACGATACACAGCGAAGCATAACGGGAGCTCAGAAAATTGACGAAACTACGTGGGAGTACTTCGACCAGGTAACTTTCGATCGCTTTGATTTTCCGGTATAATAAGATATCGTTTTTCTGAGGTTGCAGGCAGATCCGGTACATATCTCCCAAGGTATTCTTATTGAACACATGGGCGGGCAACAGGATTTTTTCTTTTTGGCAAGGTAGAATATATACTTTTTTATATTTTAAATTCAATAGTTCATCTTCCACCATGATTTTTTTTACCTTGGCAATGACGGCATCCTGGCTATCCAACTGGTAAGGCTGGAAAAAAAACACCAAAAGCTGGTGATTATGATTGTGGACACAAAATGAAAGTCCATCCGTCGAGTAACGGATGGACAAAATATATTGTGAAGAATTTTCTTTTATGAAATTACTGTCAATATAATATACGTTCTGCATGCAACTACATTATTCCCAGTTACCTACGTTATTATTCGCTTCTTTCAGGTCACCGACTTTCAGCCCCGGATATTTCTTCAACCTTTTTCTTTCACCGTTTTCCTGAAGGATTTCGTCTTTGTATTGATCTTCGATGTCTTCAAAGATATAGGTATTGGAAATCCAAGCCTGGAAAAGAGGGACTTCTACTCCTGAATCGGTAAATATAGAAGAGGCACCCATATTGAATTGATATTTCCGTTTCGTGAAAGGCACATAACGGAGATCGTCGATCGGGTAATCTTTATTGAAAATGGTTTCTAAAACGCCTTGTTTTACAGTGTCACGAACAATCCGCCCTTCTTTGATAGCCTGAGCTTCGGTAATTCCTTTTTCCAGGTCTTCGTCGCTCAACGAACCGATTGAACGAACAACTTTTACCGAGTCGTATTTGATGAAATTGATCAGAGTGTCAAAACTACCGGTATATTTCCCATATACTCCTTTATAAGTTTCCTGAGCTGTACGGATATCTTTCAGACGATCGGCAATTCTCGCATATCTCTGTTCTTTTATCACTTTAAATTGTTGAGGAATCTTAATACTTTCGTAGCATTTATAGCCAAGAAAAATAATAATTCCGGCAAGGATAATCTGAATAATAAGCTTTTTCATATTTAACGTTATTTTTGTATGATATTAATGCATAAATTTTCATCAGACCTGTGAGGTTGATCCTAATTTCGTATCTTTATCCCCGCAATTCAAACGTTGTCAACGCAGCACAAAATCTTAATATTGCTCGCAAATTTAGGAAAAAATTTAGATTAAAGGCATAATCTTCTATTAAATTTCATGATGATCCAAAAACATTTTGAAGATATTATCCGGAAGAAATTCGGTTATGATTTTTCTCCGACCCAACAGATCGCTGTTGAGCATTTTATCCGTTTTTTCTTTGCCCGGGAAGAAGAAGGGATTTTTCTGTTGAAAGGATATGCCGGTACGGGAAAGACTTCATTGGTCGCTGCTATTGTGAATGCTTTGGTAAGCCTTGAGTATAAAGTCGTTTTGCTGGCCCCGACCGGTCGGGCGGCGAAGGTTTTTGCCGGTTATGCCGGACAAGCGGCTTTTACGATCCACAAAAAGATTTATCGTCAAAAGTCTTCGACCGATGGAGAAGGCTTGTTTAATCTGGGATTTAATGCCGGTGCTGACACCTTGTTTTTTGTCGATGAGGCTTCGATGATTTCAAATGCCGATGGGGAAGGTAATTTCGGGAGTGGTTGTTTGTTGGACGATTTGATACAGTATATATATAATGGACGGAATAACCGTTTGATACTGATCGGGGATGTGGCTCAGTTACCCCCTGTAGGCCTGGATATTAGTCCGGCCTTGGACAGACGGGAACTGGAAGCTGCTTATAATTTCAAGGTGACCGAGGTGGCTTTGACCGATATTATGCGGCAGGCAGAACAGTCGGGTATTTTATACAATGCCACACAGGTACGGAGTCTGATCGGAATCGGATCGGAAAATCTGCGGCTCAGGATCGGAAAATTTCCCGATGTTTTTAAGATCGGTGGTGGGGAACTTCTGGAAGAAATAGATTCCTGTTACGGGCGGTTCGGGGAAGAAGAAACGATTGTCGTTTGTCGTTCGAATAAACGGGCCAATCGGTTTAATGAAGGAATACGCCGCACGATCTTATACCGGGAAGAGGATTTTTGTAGTGGAGACCGGATTATGATCGTAAAAAACAATTATTTCTGGGGAGCTGATTATGAAAAAATCGATTTTATTGCCAATGGAGATATGGCTACCGTACAACGGGCCGGCAGAAGAGTAGAGCTTTATGGTCATCATTTTGTAAATGCTACACTGAAGATAGATGGGTATGAAGAAGAGGTGACGGCTTGGGTTATGCTGGATACCCTGATGTCCGATTATCCGGCGATGACGTATGAACAAAACCGTATATTTTATCAGGCTGTAGAAGCCGATTATGCCGATATCCCTTCTAAAAAGAAACGATTTGAAAAAATCCGGGAAAATGAATATTACAATGCCTTACAACTGAAATTCGCTTATGCCGTTACCTGTCATAAAGCTCAGGGGGGACAATGGGATGCCGTGTTTATCGATCAGGGGTGGTTGCCGGAGGAGATGCTGAATGATGAGTATTGGCGTTGGTTGTATACGGCGATTACCCGGGCACAGGAAAGGGTATATTTCGTCAATTTTAAAGAAGAGTTCTTCGAAATACCGGTTTGAAAATAGGCTAATGTACCGGTCTGTATACACAGTGCGGTACATTAGCCTGCCGGGTATTAGTTTATTTTCAGATCGGCCATCATTGCATCGATTTTAGCTAAAGCTTCAGCTTGGGCTTTATGAAAATCGTTTACATTTTTCATCGTGGCACGGGCTTCGAAATAGAATTTTATTTTGGGTTCGGTACCGGAAGGACGAACGGAGATTTTGCAACCGTCGGCCAGGAAGAATTGAAGTACGTCACTGGTGGTTGGAAAATCCATGGTTTTTGTTTCTCCGGTTTTCAGATTGATTTCCTGTAATGTTGCATAATCTTTTTTGATGATGATTTCACTGTTATTGATCGTTTTCGGGGTGTTGTGCCGGAGGTTGTTCATCATATCTTTGATTTCCTGAGCTCCGGTCAGGCCTTTGCGTACAATATAAACCATTTTTTCTTGTGAGAAACCATATTCAGCATAGATCGATTCGAGAATACCGAACAAAGTTTTCCCCTGATCTTTTGCCCAGGCAGCAATTTCTGCCATCAAAGAGGTCGAAGATACGGCATCTTTATCCCGGGTAAAAGAACCTGGCATGAAACCGAACGATTCTTCACCGGCTCCGATGTAACCTTCAGCTCCCTTTTTACGGATCATATCGGCGATCCATTTGAAACCGGTGTATACATCGTAACAGGGAATCCCGTTCTTCTCGGCGATATCTTTAATCAGCTCGGAAGTAACGATCGTTTTACCAGTATACTCGTTGCCTTTGAGTAGGCCTAATGCTTTCCTGCGCTGGATGATATACCAGGTAAAAATAATGTTGGTCTGGTTGCCGTTGAGTAGAATCCACTCGCCCCGGTCGTCTTTAACAGCGATACCGATACGGTCACCGTCCGGATCACAAGCCATAGCCAGGTCGGCATCGATCTCCCGGGCTTTATCCAATGCCATCTTGAAGGCTGCCGGTTCTTCCGGATTTGCAGAAGCTACGGTTGGAAAATCACCGTCGGTAATCATCTGTTCCGGGATAGTGGTGATATTGGTGAACCCCCAATTACGTAAAGAAGCAGGCACTAATTTATAAGTGGTACCATGTAAGGGAGTAAAAACAATTTTCAAGTCGTGCTGATGTTGAATGGCTTCCGGAGATAAACTCAGGGTTTTTACTGTATTCAGGAATTTCTGGTCAAAGTCTTCGCCAAGAGTCTTGATTTTATCCGGGACAGCCGTGAACTTAATATCGGTGACCTTCACTTTTTTTACTTCGTCGATCACATTTTTATCGTGAGGGGGAACTAACTGTGAACCATCATTCCAGTAAGCCTTATAACCGTTATATTCTTTCGGGTTGTGTGAAGCGGTAATGATGACTCCTCCTTTACATCCCAATTCACGGATAGCAAACGACATTTCCGGTGTCGGACGCAGCGATTCGAAAAGATAAGCTGTAATGCCGTTGGCTGAAAAAATCGCTGCAGTCGTTTCTGCATATTCCCGCGAATGATGGCGGCAATCGTGGCCTATACATACTGAATTATTTTCTCCCGGGAACAGCCGGTTAATATAATTGGCGAAACCTTGGGTAGCGGCACCTACCGTATAAATATTCATCCGGTTGCTCCCCACACCCATAATTCCGCGTAACCCACCGGTACCGAATTCCAGATCGTTGTAAAATGAGTCGATCAATTCGGTCGGGTCACTGGCATTCAACAGGCGTTCTACTTCTGTACGGGTAGCTTTGTCGTAGGCATCGTTCAGCCACATTTCGGCTTTGGCTCTGGCTTTTTGAATAATTTCAGTATTCTCCATAATGTATTTTTTATTGTTGTGATGATTCTGTCTTTGTTGATACGATAAAATATTCCTTAAAGATTTGACAAAGATAGGAAATAAAAAAAGCCCTGCAACGCAGAGCTTTTTTATTTTTAACTTGATCTTTAAGATCTCTTTTCTTTGATTTTGGCTTTCTTACCGGTAAGATTACGGAAATAATAAATCCGGGCACGTCTTACTTTTCCGACTTTGTTTACTTCGATTTCTTTGATAAACGGTGATTCTATCGGGAAAATTCTTTCAACACCGACATTTCCTGACATTTTACGAACAGTGAAAGTTTTAGTGCTTCCGGTTCCTTTGACCTGGATAACTACACCACGGAATACCTGGATACGCTCTTTATTTCCTTCGACAATTTTGTAGTGAACGCTTACTGTGTCACCTGTGTTGAATGAAGGATGCTCTACTGGGTTCTCAGCGGCAAATGCCTGTTCTGCAACTTTAATTAAATCCATTATTTCAAATTTTAAAAATCCATTTATCGGACACAGTATTATCACGGAGTCTTTCGTATAAGAGACTGTGTACGTTTTTATCGAGGTGCAAATGTAGGAAAAGTTATTTTTATATGCAAATGATTCCCTTTTTATTTTATAACTTCTGAAAAGTTTATGTATAAAAGAGGAACTATCTATCCGGTTATTTACAAGGCTGGTCTGAAAACAAGCCGGTATTTTGAAGGGTATTGAAAGAGAAAATATTGATAAAGAGTGAGATTAGGGGCGAAACGAAGAAATTCTGAGGTGGAAACGTTTGTATAATTTTGATGAAAAAATTTTTTATTCCGAAAAAAGGTCATATCTTTGTAATCGGAGGTGAGGATTCCTAGTATCAACAGGAATTCTTTTTAATAAAGGCACTTATTGGAGGATAAGTGTCATTTATTTTTTTTATGTATAAAATAAATGTTAAATAAACGGTTATGAGCAACAAAGTGTCTTATGTAACAAAAGAGGGATTGAAGAAACTACAGGAGGAATTGGAAAGATTGCAGAATGTAGAACGTCCGAAAATTTCCAAGGCTATTGGAGAAGCTATCGAAAAAGGCGATATTTCAGAAAATGCAGAATATGATGCAGCCAAAGATGCCCAGGGGCTTTTGGAAGCAAAAATAGCCCAACTGAAAGATACCATCGCGACCTGTCGGGTGATCGATGAGTCACAGATCGATACATCTAAAGTACAGATGTTGAATAAGGTGACGATCAAAAATACGAAAACCGGAGCAACAATGACTTATACTCTGGTTTCTGAAACTGAAGCAAATTTCAAGGAAGGGAAGTTATCTATCCATACACCGATTGCACAGGCTTTGGTCGGAAAGAAATTAGGAGATAAAGTGATGGTGAAGGTACCTGCCGGTGAAATGGAGTTCGAAATTATGGATATCAGTCTGTAAAATGCGATTTGTATGGCTTCAATTTTTTCTAAAATCGTGAAAGGAGAAATTCCTTCTTATAAAGTAGCTGAGGATGAGTATTATTATGCTTTTCTCGATATTAATCCTTTGCAAAAGGGACATACGCTTGTGATTCCTAAAAAAGAAACCGATTACCTGTTCGATCTTTCGGATGAAGAGTTAGCCGGGCTAATGGTGTTTGCCAAGAAGGTCGCCAGGGCTATTGGTAAAACCATTCCTTGCCAACGGGTCGGTGTGGCTGTATTGGGTTTGGATGTCCCGCATGCACATGTTCATCTGGTGCCTCTCAACGGAGGGGACGATATGAATTTTTGTAATCCTAAAAAGCAATTTCCGGCTGAGGAAATGAAAGCTTGTGCCGAATCGATCGCTACGAATATGTGATTATGAATCCGGCCTGAGAAGGCTGACTGACGATAGAGGAAACGGTCAAAGTAACGAAGAGTTATTTTGACCGTTTTTTTTTTTTCTTCAGAATTTGTTTTTCTGATTATTATATCTACTTTTGTAGTGTATTAGTATATTAATACACTATGAAAATTTATCAATCTTAATATTGAAAAGATGATTTATATTGAAAACTTGGATTTTGGTTATCAAAAAAAACGGGAAGTTTTTTCCGGATTGAATCTTTCATTGACCGGGGGGCATATTTATGGCCTGCTTGGAAAGAATGGAGCCGGTAAGACTACTTTATTAAAATTGATCGGTGGTTTATTGTTTCCTTTGCGAGGCCGGATAGAGGTGTGTGATGCTATTCCCCGGTTGAGGAAACCTTCTTTTTTATCCGATATTTTTTTCATTCCTGAAGAAATCTGTTTGCCGGATATGAAGATGAAAGATTATTTCCCTTTGATCTGTCGGTTTTATCCGAAGTTTGACGAAGAATTATTGTTCCATGCCATGGAAATTTTTGAAGTATCCGAATCGGATAAAATGGGACAAATGTCTTATGGACAGCGTAAGAAGGCTTTGATCAGTCTGGGGATAGCTTGTAATACCCGGTTGTTGATGATGGACGAACCAACCAATGGATTGGATATCCCTTCAAAAAGTCAGTTCAGGCGATTGATTGCGTCGGTGGCTTCAGAGGAACGTTGTGTTGTGATTTCTACTCATCAGGTCCGGGATCTGGAAAATTTGATCGATGCTTTGGTCATTATCGAGAAGAGCCGGATCTTGGTCAATACAACGGTAGAACAGATTACGGATCATTTTGTGTTCAGGCAGCTGAGAGAGGGAGAAACGGCTTTATTTGCCGAAGAATCTTTAAGAGGCCGCTGGGGAATGGTACCCAACTTACAGCAGGAAGATAGCAAACTGGATATGGAATTGTTTTTTAATGCGGTTTTGGAACATCCGGCGGAGATTGAAAAAGTTTTGAAATAGGAAAATGTATAAAATGATAGCTATGAATGAAGTATTTGAATACCGGCGTTTTGGAGCATTGGCCCGGAAGTATTACCGGGAAAATAGGAGGTTAGGAATTATTTTCCTAGGGATCATAGGAATAATCACTTTTTTGTGTTTGTGTAAATTTAATCCTTTTCTGAGGGAATACACGCAAGTAGAAAATCCGGCGGAGGTATCTGATTTTATTCAATATTACAAAGGGGTATATCGTCAGCTGTTCTGGGGACTATATGGATTGTTTGCTTTGGTTGTCGCTCTGCATTCTTTGCGTGATTTTGTTGTAAAAGATAAAATATTGAATACGCTGTTGTTACCGGCTTCTGTCTTTGAAAAATATGTGCTGGCTTTCCTGAATTCCACGGTCGTATTACTTGTCGTTTATTTGTTGATGTTTTATGCTTTGGCTTCGGTTACGAATAGTTATAAATTTACAGGACTCAATCGATTGGAGTATGTAAGCGGGAGTTTCGGGAATCAGGTCCCTGCCATGACTCCCGGACAGGAAGTGGTTCATACCGAAATCGGGAATGTGTTCGACTTTTCGGAGGGTGGGTACCTGATGAATATTTCGTATGACCAGAAAGAACTGAACTATGGAAAGCTGACCAATGGCATTGTAGTGAATATGGTTGTCATTTGGTTTTTATATGTAATGTCGGTAGGCATGTGGGGATCGGTCACTTTCCGGAAGCATCCTTTTATATTGACTTTTTTGGTTCATGTGATATTTTTATTGGCCTTGGTAGCCGTTTCCGTCTGGTTGGGGAATAAGTTGTTCGGGGCAGAGCCACAAATGAAACCCGATGAGTTGAGTTTTTACGGAGGAGAAGTCTTGCCAGATTTACCTTCTTTCCGCTGGTTACTGGTGTTCTATATTTTCCCACTGACCTATCAGGCAGTAATTTGGATAAAATTGAAAACGAAACAAGTTCAATAATTGAAAAGACAATGAAAAAATATGATTTAATTTTAGCAGTCCTTTATATTTTACCGGTGATTTTGGGATTTATCATTTTTTATAACTTAAAAAATCCAAGTGATCAGGAGATGGAAAAAGCCGGGGCTTATATCGAAAAATTGTATAAACAGCCGGTAAGTAACGTTGTGATCTATAATACAGATATGGCAGTCAGGGTGATTGAGTCGCCGGAAAAGGTAAAGCAGGGATTTAAAATAACCGGTGTGATACCGTTCCGGCAGGTTACTGGTTTTCGGGTGGCCGGAGACACTTTATATGTAAGTGGCCCCGAGGAATATTCGGGTGTGATATGTCAGTTATGGGTATCTCCCGGTGTAAAAGTGGATACATTGAATGCACCGAAGGTGTGTATCTCAAAGTCAAAGGTTAAAGACAATATTACTGATTATGGACTTTAAGGAGACGCAGGCGATTTATTTGCAGATTGTGGATTTGGTTTGTGATCACATTGTCACAGGTAAATGGAAAGCTCAGGAACGGATTCCGTCTGTTCGTGAATTGGGGGTACAATTGGAGGTAAATCCGAATACTGTGATGCGTGCCTACGACTATTTGCAGGCCCGGGAGATCATTTGTAACAAGCGGGGAGTCGGCTTTTTTGTGACAGAAGGAGCTTCGAAGCAGATTACTGAATCCAGACGTGAAGAGTTTGTCGGGACGGAACTGCCCGATATCTTCCGGCGAATGAGTTTATTGGCTATTCCGATCGAATTGGTCGTGGTCGAGTATGAAAAATATAAAGCAGGCAACAATTCTTAGAAAAATGCGTTAATTTTACGGTTCGATAATCGGAACGTAAAATGGAAAAACGGAAAATGTATAATGCCTATGCGGATTTGGAGGGATACAATTGTTTCGGTTGTTCGCCGACAAATCCGTATGGACTGAAATGTAAGTTTGTGGATGAAGGTGAATATATCACCTGCCATTGGGTGCCCTCGGAGAATTATCAGGGCTTTTTTCATGTTTTGCATGGAGGGATACAGGCGACACTGATCGATGAGATTGCCAGTTGGGCAATCTTTTCTCATGAAAAAACAGCTGGTGTGACAACAGAAATGCAGGTGAAATACCGACGGCCTGTCCGGACAGATCAGGGAGAAATTTGGTTGAGAGCCAAGGTGACCGAAGTGGCAAGACGGTTGGTGACCGCTCACGTGGAGCTTTTCAATGAAAAAAATGAGTTGGCGACCGAGGCTGATGTGGTGTATATGATTTACCCGGAAGAAGTGGCGCGGAAAAAATTGGATTGGCCTGGAGCGGAAGCTTTTTATAAGCCTGTAGAAGAAGAGGAATAAATAATAGGGATTAAAGATAAATTTATGAAGTATAAAAATGTCGTGTGGGATTGGAACGGTACTTTATTGAATGATGTGAAAGTCGGTGTGAATACGTTGAACGATATGCTCGGGAGAAGAGGTTTGCCATTGCTTTCTGTAGAAGATTATAAAGAAAAATTCGGTTTTCCGGTCATAGACTTTTATGATCGGGTCGGATTCGATATGGAGAAAGAATCTTTTCATGAACTGTCTGTCGATTTTGTCGAGACCTATGATAAATATGCCGGCGAAGTGGGATTGAACGAAGGAGTAAGAGAGGTGCTGGCAGGCATACAGCAAACCGGTGTAAAACAGTATGTCCTGTCTGCTCTTCGGGAAGATTTGTTGCAACAGATGCTCCGGCATTTTCAGATCGATTCCCGTTTTGACCGCGCTTGTGGGGCGAATGATATTTATGCGGCCGGCAAGATCGAACGGGGACAGCAAATGTTACAGACTTGTCCGATTGTACCCGAAGACACCCTGATGGTTGGAGATACTATTCACGATGCCGAGGTGGCCGACGCTTTGGGGTTCGATTGTATCTTATTTGCAGGAGGGCATAACAATGAAGAACGCCTGCAGAAAAAAGCTCCTGTCATTCATCGGATGAGGGAATTGCTGACCTGTGTTTGATGAGTTATTAGGGGGATAGCCGTATAGCGGTAATTGCCTTGATGCTGAATTTCTTGCAACTTTTGTGCCCCCTGTAATTATTAAAATCTGGAGTAATTGCTTCCTAAAGTTTTTTGAACTCTGCCGGCGCGTTTTTACAGCAGCACTCGTGGCTGTAAAAACGCGCCGGCAGGTTGGGGGACTTTAAAACTTATTACAATTGATATTGTAATAGTTGGGCCACTGCATTCTGATATTCTTTTTCTACATCCAAATAGTTTTGCATACTATCGTAAAGCAGAGTAATCTCTACAAAATAATCGATCATGGATATCTGCCCGGTTTCGAGAGCCTTATTGAGTAATTCGTCGGTCCGTTGGCTGGAAAGAGCCTCTGCATATTCATTCCGGGAGTTTGCCAAAGCTTCGGCTTGCAGGTATAGTTCCCGGAGGGTAGCTTTCAGGGTCTGTTGATTGGCTAAGATATTGGTAACCGTATATTCGGCTTGTGCTTTTGCTTGTTTAACCGTGTTTCTATTTTCCCAAAGCGGAATCGAAAGGCCGATTTTGAAACCGTTCATCTTTGATTCACTACCCCCGTTACGACGGTAACCCAGATCGAATTTAGGTAAAGTCAGGGCCCGGTTTACTTTGATCTCCCGTCGGGCGGATTCGGATTCGCTGCGTAGACTTTTTAATGTGGGATCAGCGGCCAGATACTCCGATTCCAGACTGGAATAGTCCGGTAGAACCTGATTGTCCTTCAGTGCCTGCATCAAGCCTTTCATAACATCGAGCATTTCATCATAGTAACCGTTGTTGTTCGCTTTTGCTACGGGAACATCATACTCATCTATAAGAAGAATTACAGGCTTTTCATAATAGCTTTGCATGCATCATAGTGCTTTATACGATTGTGAAGCATTTCATATCCAGACGATAATAAAAAAGCATATATTTTTGATATGTGTGATAATGGTACTGTCATTACTCTCACTGTCAAAACCAAAGACCTCTTCTAAAATCTGTTCTTTCGAGAAAACCTGTCCCCTGTTTTTAGCCAGGAATTCACAAATTTCGTACTCCGCTTTCGTAAGAGGAAGTTCCTTATCATCAACCAATAGTTTCTTTTGAGATATTTGAATACAGACCCTCCCCAAAACCATCCGGACAGAATGTTCCCTGTGCTCTCTTCTAAGATGTGCATTGATCCTTGCCCGAAGTTCCATCACTCCAAATGGCTTTGAAATATAATCATCTGCTCCTAAAGAAAGTCCGTTTACCAGACTGTTTTCCTCCGTTTTTGCCGTAAGAAACAAAATCGGACAATCCACAAGTGCCCTGATTCTTTTGCATAATTCGAAGCCATCAATTCCAGGCATCATAATGTCCAGTAAAATCAGGTCATAACGATGTAATTCTTCCATATTAAGTTTCAGCGGATTACTTACTTTGGTAACCAGATGTCCATCCTTATTCAAAATGCTTTCTATCATTTCCAGAATTGCCGGTTCATCATCAACTGCCAGTATTTTTGCCATAGTTTCCCTCGATTCTATTCCGATATTCTGTTTCCTTCCCAGTGGTTTACCCACCAAAAATAGTATACCATACTAATCCCTGTAAATATTAAGCAACCTGGTATGAATGACAACCATTCACCTACACTAGTTTCTCCCAATACAGATTGCAGATAAGTATATGGTACTCTACCCGTCCAGCAGACAAATACATATTTCCACACATAATCTCCAAGTCCGGTAAGCATCAATGCACTAATTAGTCCTGATATAATCCCTGCTCCAATGGATACCCCTTTTCCAAACTGAAAAGCCAGAATCAGCTGCCACAGATAAAGTGGAACACTGCTTCCCCACAGCAGCAATGCTGCAAATATACATCCTTTCATGATTTCGATATCGCTTGATGCGATTCTTCCAAATCCAATTCCGAATATGATTGCTGTCAATAGGATAGAGCACAGGCTCAAAACCAGTAGCATCAACAGTTTCGATAAAAATGCTGTAAGTTTATCCGGTAAAGACAACAGGTTTTGAAAATTACCTGCATTTTGTTCCTGTTCCATCACACTTGCTGTAAAAATTCCAATAAGTACCGGAAGTCCTGCTCCTATTGCCTGATAAAATGCAATCACTTTCATATTTTCATTCCATGGTGAAAAAAAGTAATATATTAAAAATATAACGCTGGTTATAATCGGAATCAGTAAATGTGCCAGAATCACAGATGTTCCTTTCATCTTTCGCAAGTCTGCATTAAGAGATCTTCCAATCATCTTATTTCACCTCTCTTCTCTCAAACCATTTCAAAAACAGAACCGTTACAAAAACAAACCAGATGATTGAGAGACACATTCCCGGAACAATGACTCCCGTATCCAAAAGAGGATTCCCTGCTTCTGCGGCAAGTCCATTTGGTAAAACATGAAGCAACGGGCACATCATTCGCATAGGGATTGCAGAAACAAGTACATACCAGATTCTGGTTTGTGATATTACCACACCGCTGACGGTAATAAACAGGCAGACGAACAGGTTTACAATCATTCCAAATCGTTCACTTAAAAATAAAGCTACCGGAATCTCCCATAACTCAGAAACCGTCAGAAACAATACTGCAATCAACGCTCCTCCAACTGGAACATGTGTCGTTAGAAGAAAGCCTCCAAGCGTTGCTCCTGCAAACACAATCACATTAGAAAACAAAATCATGTACCCAATATAAATAATTTTCCCCAGCAACAATTTCCTTCTGTCTGTGGGAATAGTCGTTAAATGATAGTATTTTATCTTTTTCTCCTGCGCTACAGAAAGATAACAAAATAGAGCAATCATCCCCGGCAGCAAAAGTGTATACCACCAGTTCCAAACACTTTCTGCATAAGCATTTGTCATCCCAAGAGTAAATATAAATGCCATGACAAATGTAAGAAGAGGGAATCCCCAGATAAACTTTTTTCGCATGGTTCTTTTGGCTTTTTGATGTTCTGCTTTTATAATATTAACCATGGATTTCACCTGCTTTCTGGTTTTTTCTTACCACATTCATAAACAAATCTTCAAGATTATCTCCCTGCTTTAATGCTCCTTCGTATCCTAAGATTCCACCTGAAATAATCCCGACTTTATCTGCAAGTAACTGTACCTCTGAGAGAATATGACTGGAGAGAATTACAGTGATTCCCTGTTCCGGAAAAGACCGGATCAGCTCTCGTAATTCCTCGATGCCTATTGGATCTAATCCATTCGTAGGTTCATCCAATATCAAAAGTTCCGGTTCTCCAAGCAATGCCATTGCAATGCCTAGTCTTTGCTTCATTCCCAAAGAAAACTGTCCTGCTTTCTTCTTTCCGGTGTTTGTAAGTGATACAATCTGCAAGACCTCATCAATTCTGTTTTCATCTGTACCAAGCAATAATTGTCTTACCTTCAAATTCTCTCTGGCGGAAAGATTTTCATAAATAGGCGGATTTTCAATTAACGCTCCTATTTTTGATAAATCTTTCCTATCCCAAAGTTTTCCATCAAAGTAAATCTTTCCTGCAGTGGGTTTCATCATACCGGTCATCATTTTCAATGTGGTAGATTTACCAGCGCCATTCGGTCCAAGCAGTCCATAAATCTGTCCCTTTTCGATATTAAGTGAAACATTATTTACCGCTTTCTGTTTTCTAAAATATTTACATAGATTTTGTGTCTACGGTAGCTCCCATGAAAAAAGCAATGGACAGCATACCAGTAAAGAATATATGATATTTGTTTTTCATTAACATCAACTATTAAGTGTTTTTCATTACCAACCTGGATTCTGTTTCAGATTGCGAAGAGCATCAACGTCATGTTGAGGAAGCGGATACCAGTAATTACGCATATTAGAAAAGTTACGTACCTCTTTAGTCATTTCAAATTCTTCATACGTAAAGCTAGCCGGACGAGTATAGTTACCTGCCTTATCTCCATAACTTCCTACTGGATGGAAGCGTACCCCTTTGAGCGGGAACGGTGCTTTAAACACCTCGTGCATAACCATCCAACGACGCAAATCCCACCAGCGATGATGCTCGAACATCAGCTCCACACCACGCTCACGGCGATAAGCTTCACGGAACTTAACTGGATCATTCACAATATCAGAAGGCAAATTTGTAACCCCGATACGTTTACGAATTAAATTCAGCGCTTCTACAGCAGACATATCACATCCTTCCACTTTAGCCGTGGCACTTCCCGTAGCTTCAAAAGAGGCTTCGGCGAAATCCAGATAAAGTTGCGAAACTCTGATAAATACCGTTTGTGCTATTTTACCTATATAAGTAACCGCCCCACTCGTACTTCCTGTATGTTTCTGGTTTGCTTCCGGCCATAAGAATTTGCGACACATAAAACCTGACAATTCACGAGCATTCGTATTAGAATTCGTCAAATACTGATTATAAGCAGAACAACCTACCCACAAACGGATATAATGAGGAGCTCCATCCTTATACGTCCCCCATTCATCACCCGGAATCAGGATATTATTATAAAAACGAGGATCACGGCGGACAAAAGCATGTTCGGGATCAAACTGGTAACCGGATCTCGGATCGTCAATCGGATAATAGATACCATCCTCGCCCTGACGCTCGTACATGTTAGCAGCGTTCAAGGTAGGACATGACATAGCCATAGATTCCGCCCCAGTCTGCCCGGTCATATCTCCATACAGCCAAAATGCACGAATACACATAGAGCGATTAGTCGTACCCTGTATATTACGGCACATCCATATATGTTCCGCCCTCTTGAGTTCCGTATCGGGAAACCAGAAAGTATTCGTATATTCCTCTTTTGTCGCCAACCGGACTCCTGTAAGCGATTCATTTTTTTTCATATAACTGATAGCTGCCCAAGCTGCTTGTGCTGCTTTCTTAGCCCGTTCTTTATCGTATTCTTTCACCACTACCGCATCCAGGTCATTTTGCATTAACGGACTGGCGTCATACAGAAGTGCCATTTCTTTGAAAGCTAAAGCAGCCAATTTAGTAGGACGTCCATAATGCATAGCTTCCCAAGTATCAGGCAGCATTGCAATCGCTTTATCTATATCACTAACCATCCATTCCGAGCTCTCATGATAAGTTACACGAGGCAGATCATCGTCTCCACCGGCAAATACACGATCAATAATCGGCATTCCCCCATAACGTTTGATAACTTGAAAATAGAACCAGGCACGATAGAAATAAGCCTGTCCCAATATTTCATTCCGCTGTTCTTCCGTCAGTGGAACTTTATCTATATTCTCAATAACACGGTTCACTATACGCAAAGCCGGATAAGCCCTGCCAATCGGAGTTAAGTTTCCATTACCTATCTCGGTAACATTCTCGCTCTTCCCTGTCAGCAACCATGCTCCTGAAAAGAACTTATTAAAAACCGTATTATTATATACTACTCCCATCTCATCAGCCATTGCGCCGACATACGTACGACCGTAACTTCCTGCATCACGGCTCACCATACAGTTATAAGTGTCCAGTTTACTGTATACTTTATCCAAAAAGCCACGTATAGACTCATAACTGGCATAAATAGCAGTTTCATCAAGTCCACCCGCATGAAATAGGTTTCCCGGTAATCGCCCGGAGTGTTCTTTTTCCGGCGTGCAGGTTCTTTCAACGCCTTTTCTTCCTTTGATTCTGCCTTGATTTCCGGTTTATCTGCCGTTTCCACTGTACCAGTTTTATCGTCCGGTTTATCCGGTGTTTCTATTTCCGTTTTCACCGTCACTGTTGGCGTTTCCTTTTTCTTCACGGGTAAGCCCTGTGAAATAATCTCTTTCATAAAATCCTCGTCAATTTGCGGTTTCCCGCCGCTTTGCTTTGCCATATCGTTACAGTTTTATAAGGTATGCGATTTCGGTTATCAGTTCTTCCATGTTGCTGCCCTTTACCAGCCGTTTGTCCGCCGGGAACAGCGTAGAACGGAACACGGTTTTGCGTTGTGCGTCCAGTTCCTTTTTAAACCTTTTGGTGTCCGGGATAAATACTTTCATAAGGGGTAGTTCCAGTTCCCCGATGGTCTGTTCATACAGGGTGTACAGGTCTGTTTTTTCCCGTCCATCTACCATGGATTTTGGTTGAACACGTATGTTTGAAGCTGGAAAATCCCACAGATATTGATCGAACTGTAACTTATATATATTGCGTGGCGAATAGAGCATTGCACTGAAGTTAAGTCCTTTCCAATTGAACCCGAAAGAAAATCCGATGGTAGTCAATGGGTAATTCAATTCGTCTACAACTACCTTGTCGTTTGAGTTGATTATCCCGTCTCCATTGAAGTCTATATAGATAAGGTCTCCTGGAATTACTTGCGATGCTGTAGTACGATTTATAGCTGGTT
>ENA-UEOR01001014-UEOR01001014.1-human-gut-metagenome-genome-assembly--contig:-NODE-1014-length-17229-cov-21.286264_pt1 | contig 17229 bp, 14 predicted proteins | sample MGYA00242887_ERZ507890 | MGnify/ENA primary metagenome ERZ507890 (study PRJEB26167, sample SAMN06115431) | human gut metagenome | host: Homo sapiens | place: China:Guizhou | collected 2014-10-21...
ATGGATTTCTTATTTCTTTTGAAGAAATGGAGATGATAAACACGCTGTATCATTTTGTCTGGATTGTTTTTCTGGTTTCTTTTGCTTGTAATGGTGAACGCGAGTACATCGCCGCTTTCGCCAAAGGCGGACTCCCAGTCCGCGATGTTCGGGCAGGCGCTGAAGGTGCGGCCCTTCGTGCCGCGAAGTGTTGTGACCATCGCGTCGACATCGAGCGCGGCGTCATCGCGAAATTCCTCCACAGCAGTACGGACGGTGAGCGGAACGCTGACAAAGTCCACGCCGTCCATGGTAAGCAGGTCGCAGCTTGAGTCTGCGGCAACGCGGATCTGATCCATAAGATGACCTCCAACTGAAAAAGTGTCGTTCGGTTCCGGTAAGGGATGGATGCAGTTTATCAGCTTTTTATTTCTTCGTCAACGGCTTTTAATAAACTGTTAAAAATATTTCGCAAAGCCGTTGAACTTTGCAGAGGAAACGCTTATAATAACAATATGAAAAAAGAAATGCAAAACACATGGGGAGTATCAACAAACAGCATATGACGATTCACTGGAAACACATTGTCAAGGACGATGACAGTGTGCCATCAACCGAGACGACCTTAAAAGAAAAGGCGACGCTGGTGGGTCGTGTGGGACTGATGATGCTGTCTGTCGGAACAGGGGCATGGCGTGTCCGCAATTCGATGAATGAGGTTGCCCGGACACTGGGAATCTCGTGTACCGCAGATATCGGTCTACTGTCCATTGAGTATACCTGCTATGAGGAGAACGGAACATATACTCATTCGATCTCGCTGCCCACCACAGGCGTAAATACGGATAAACTGACAGAACTGGAACAGTTCATGCGAGAGTTCCCGGAAAAGGCAGCGCATTTTTCCGTCAAGCAGATTCACCTGGTGCTGGATGAGATCCAGAAAAAACCGTAGAAAACTACTTTGCAAGCGACTGGTACAAGGAGACTGCAACTATGCTGCATGACTGGTATCAGAAAGGCTACATCAGCAAGGATGCCGGAACAAACACAGAAAACTGGAGAACCGTATGCAAAGCAGGAAATCTCTTCTCCTTGTTCTTTGCTTATCATCCAGGTACCCCGGTTGAGTTCCAGAGCTCCACAGGATATGAGTTTGAAATCGTACCGTTCTATGATCAGCCGATCATCAACTCATCCTCTTACGGCGGAATTATCTTCTCTGTAGCACAGAACTCCGAAAATCCGGAAAAAGCAAGAGAGGATGCCCGTATTCATTTCATGGTCGGGGATTTAAGCTATCTTGAGATTGGCGGACGCATCGGCAAGGTTGCTACCATTTCCGCAGGACTTCTGAAAATCAAGCCCATCATCATTTTAAAGGGCGGCGAAATCAGCGCAGGCGGTATCTGCCGTGCCAGAAAAAAAGGCCTTACACAGATTGCATCTATCACCGCAAAGCATTTCAAGGAAACCGGCGAAAATCCCGCACATTATATCGCAATGCCCGGCACAAATACCATTTGGGACGATATGGACAGCTTTTACACTCTGCTGCAGGAAACGGTTCTGGGCAAAATAAGGACTTTGTTCGCAAACCCATTTTGCCCGAAGAGTATATCATACTCACCACAGAATAACACGGATTAACACAGATTGCCTTAGGAGTTCTGATAATAAAGAGCTTTTAGCAGTGTTAATCCGTGTTATCCTGTGGTGAGTATGTATTTGCCCCCTCTGTTTCTTTTATTCCGAACAGTATCCCTCCTTTTTTAGAAATCTTAAGGATTTCCCGGTAGGGAGATTGCGGGAAACCACTGTCTTTAATGAACGACGGACAAACATCGCTTCCGCAAAAACTGAACTATAACATAACGGACTAAATGAAAAAGTATCCAAATGACTTGATTGGCGACATCATGAAAGCCTTCGGCAAATATGCCGACCGACCGGCATTCGTCATCGAAGACACGGCCTGCACTTATGGAGAGCTGGCAACTTGCGTACAGAAAATATCCTCCCTATTCAAGGACAGAGAAGACAAAATTATCGGCATCGTCGCAGAAAACAGACTGGAAACATACGCATCCATACTATCTGCACTGATTTGCGGAAAGACATACGTCATCCTGCATCCTTCCTACCCCAAACATAGGAACGACAGAATTGCCGACTCGGCAGGCATTCGCCTCGTGCTGCATACCGAGAATATCCATGTCTTGAACCTCGACACCCGGAATCTGGAACTGATATGTACCTCCGAAATAGAGCAGGCAGAGAACTCCGCCACGTTCCATGCCGCAGAAGACATCCTCCATACGGCAGAAGAGGAAAATGCCTACATCATCTTTACCTCCGGAAGCACGGGCGAACCCAAAGGAGTACCCATCTCCCGCCGTAACCTGAATGCTTTCTATACCGCCTACCACCGCCTCGGCTGGCAACTGGACGAGAACGACCGGATGCTGCAGATGTTCGAACTCACTTTTGACGTTTCCATCGTATCCTTTCTATATCCGCTGACGCTGGGTGCTTGCATATACACCGTTTCTCCGGAAGGCGTGAAATACATCAACGTAATTGAAACTCTGGAAAAATACGACCTGACCTTCGCTGCCGTGGCCCCTTCACTGCTCCAGCTGCTACGTCCCTATTTTCCGGAGATACACCTCCCCGCACTTAGATATCTAGTGGTTACTGCCGAGGCTTCTGACGCGGAGCTGTTGGATGCTTTCAGAAAATGTGTCCCCAATGCCTCTTTCATAAACCTATACGGACCGACAGAGGGAACCATCTACTGCACTGCCTACCGGATACCCGTCACCTCCTGCAAGCATCACAACGGCATGACCGCTATCGGAAGGCCTTTCGAAGGCATCGATGCCCTAATTATGGATAACGACGGTCGCCCGCTGCCTACCGGAGAAACCGGCGAACTATGGATTAGCGGCAATCAAGTGATGGGTGGATACTGGAATGCTCCCGAAAAAAACGGGGAATGCCTCGTAGAGACCGCCAATGGAAAAGTATACTACAAGACGGGAGACCTCTGCCGGATGGATGCCGACGGTGACATCATCTATTGCGGACGAAAAGACTCACAGATAAAGATACAAGGATTTCGCATCGAGCTGAGCGAGATTGAACATGTGGCAAAAAACTTTTTCAACGGTGAATGCCGTGTAGTCGTCATTCCCAAATACGACAACGGCAATCAGTGCGAACTACATCTCGTCGTAGAGAAGAAACAGCTCGACAAACAGCAGATGGAGGAATATCTGTATAGCAGGCTTCCCTACTACATGATTCCCAAGCATATGCATTGCCTGGAACAGTTTCCGCTGAACACCAGTAGCAAAACAGACAGAAAGAAAATACAAGAACTAATTTAAACTTGACAATGGATACACAGACTATTTTGAATGAAATGAGCCTCATCTTTCGGGAGGTACTGAAAAGAGAGAACATTGTACTTGACAATGAGACCACCGCCCAGGATGTGGAAGGATGGGATTCACTGACCAACATGCAACTGATAAACAAGATAGAGAAGAAATTCAATGTACGCTTCACCTTCAGAGATATTGTAAAACTCAAAAACGTGGGAGACATCTGCCATGCCATTTTAACCAAAACCAACTAGGAAATGTCATTCATATCCCTGAACTTCGTCGTACTGTTTGCGTGTACTTTCATTCTATACCATACGCTTCCTTCACGATTCAGAAAAGCGACCTTACTGACAGCCAGCTGCCTCTTCATAGGCTTCTACCACCTCACTTTTCTGATAACGGCCCTCATCCTCACGCTTACCACCTTCTACCTTGGCAAATGGATAGGACAGACCAAGCGGGAAAGCAGCATGAAGGGAACTTATTTTTCAGGTGTGTGTTTTCTGGTCGTGAGCTGGTTGGCATTCCGGTATGCCGACCGGCTTACAGACTGCCACATCCTTTTTCCGCTGGGAATCTCTTTCTATACTTTCCAGGCCATTTCGTACCTGACAGAAATCTATTGGCAAGAAGAAGAACCGGAAAAGAGCCTGCCCGACTTCATGATATACATGCTCTTCTTCATGAAGTTCCTTTCCGGTCCCATAGAAAGGGCAGGTGACATGCTCCCCCAACTGAAGTCCTGCAAAGCTACGGACTATGCATCCATGGTCTACGGAATGAGACTGATTGTCGTGGGACTGATAAAGAAACTGATACTGGCCGACTCCATCGCCCCATACATAGACGGTGTCTTCGGGTCGGTATACACAGCCTCAGGCGTGCAATTGCTGATGGCATGCCTCCTATATCCGATAGAGCTGTATGCCGACTTCTCCGGATATACCGACATCGCATTGGGAGGAGCGCGCATGCTGGGATTCAAGCTCAGCCCAAACTTCAACCGGCCGTTCATTGCGCAGACCACTGCCGACTTCTGGCGCCGATGGCACATGTCGCTTTCATTCTGGGTACGCGACTATCTGTACCTCCCGTTGTCCTCGAGCCTGCGTGGATGGGGACAATGGGGCGTATTTCTAAGTCTGGCGCTGACCTTCACGGGACTGGGTATCTGGCATGGTGCCGGATGGAACTTTGCTGTCTACGGACTAATTCAAGGTGTCATCATCTTCTACGAGATGAAGACCACGACATTTCACCGCAGACTGAAAGCCCAATTGGGGAGCCGCTTATATGCCACACTATCCGTCGTAAGGACCTACCTGCTTTTTGCCGTCTCTCTGATATTCTTCCGAGCGGGCTCCATGGCCGAAGCGTTCCACTACATCAGCCACCTCTCCTTCGATGTGCATTACAGCTGGAAGGAAATGAACATCGGAATGCCGGACCACAACAGCATTGTGGCAGGAAGCGCACTCGTACTGATATTGGTTTACGAATATTTCATGTCCAAGCATGATTTGCTGGAAGCCTTCGGACGACAGCCGGCAGCCGTAAGATGGAGTATCTATTATCTGCTCGCCATAATACTCTTCACACTGGGACAGTTCAACTCGGACAGCTTCATATATTTACAATTTTGACAATAAAGACACATGATGAAGAAAAACAGCGAACGGAACGCAGCCATACGTTTCATGAAAAAGCTATTTATCCTTTTTATCCCTTTTATAGCCCTACTGGCAGTCTATTTCCTGGACGACCCTTTCATGGTCCTGAAGAACTATGAACGATACGACCAAACCCCGGTTGTACTAAACGAAGGGCACGTGGGGTGGCAGATGTATCTGAACAACCGGGATACCATCCCCATCGACTCCTATATCATGGGAAACTCCTGCACTATGGCTTATCAATGCCATGAATGGGAGAAATACCTCCACGGCGGAAGAGCCGTACGGCTATTCGGAAATGCCGAAAGCCTTGCCGCCGTCTGCCTGAAGCTGAAGGCACTGGACAAGGCAGGTGCAACAATCAAGAACCTGCTGCTGATTATCGACAAGGAATCATTGCACAACGACCGTTGCCTGACCGGACATTCCAACATTCTGCCACCCGCCATATCGGGAATAAGCAGCTTCAAGTTTCAGAAGGAATTCTGCCAAGCCTTCTTCTACCCGAACTTTCTCTTCCCCTATCTGGACTACAAGCTGTTCCATACCTATCGCCCTTACATGAAAGGGGTTATAAACCCCTATGGCTCCACCCGAAACCCGGTAACCAATGACGTGTTAAATCCCAGAGAGAAAATGATAAAGGAAGAGGGAGATAAGTACTGGGAAAACCGGAAAGGAGAATTCACCAAAGAGAAAATGAAGAATTATAGAGACGGGAAATACCGGGAAGCCCCCCAAGTGCTCAGGGAAAAGCAAATCAATCTGTTGCAGGAAATAAAGTGGATTTGCCGGAAACATGATACCGATGTAAAAATCATTATCAGTCCCGACTACCTGCAAGTCAACATAAACCCTGCCGACGTAAAGACACTGAAGCGCTTCTTCGGAAAACGGAATGTATTTGATTTCACCGGTATCAACGAATACACGGAAGACATCCACAATTATTATGAACCGGGTCATTATAGGCCCGCACTTGGGAAAAGGCTGATGGAAAAGATATATGAACCTTATATCTTGTCACCGAACGCCAAATCTCCGGCATCTCCCAGCCCGGGAACGATATAGGAATGCTCGTTCATCTCCGGGTCGATTGCTGCACACCACAAGGTCACTTCATCTCCAGGGAACAGCTTTTCCAGATGCTCTACGCCCTGCTGGCTGGCTATGACACAAGCTATCTGCAACTTGGCCGGCATCCCCTTGGTGACGAAGGCCTTCCAGGCCAATTCCATACTTTCTCCCGTGGCAAGCATCGGGTCTACAATCAATAATGTCTTCTTGGACAAATCCGGAGTAGCGATGTATTCGATGTGTACATCCACCGTACGGCATTCCTTATCCTTATAATAACGGTAAGCGGAAACAAAAGCGTTCCCGGCATGGTCGAACATATTCAAGAATCCAGTATGCAAAGGCAATCCGGCACGGAAAACAGTGGCAATCACCACCTCGTCATCGGGTGTGCTGACCGACGCCACCCCCAAGGGAGTCTGTACCTGCTTGACAGAATACGTCAGTTCCTTACTCATTTCATACGCCATTATCTCTCCAATGCGTTCAATATTACGGCGGAAGCGCATACGGTCGCCCTGGACTGCTACATCACGAATTTCCGCCACGTATTGGTTCAAGACAGAATTTGTCTCGGCAAAGTTGATAACCTTCATAATTATAGAATGTTTTGATGTGCAAAGTAAACGAATTTCACCCAATTTGCAACATTCAGTTAGCAGATATTGTTATGGTTTTATAAAAGATTTCCTATTAGAGAAAAATTTCTCTAATAGAGCTTTTCTTTAAAAAGAAAGTATTACTTTTGTAGGCGAAAAACAAGGGACCTGCTGAAAAGCAGGAAAAAAAGAGCTTTTCTACACCCGTTTTTCCTTGTAAATCAAAGGTAAAAAGAGATTAAGGAAAGAGATTATAAACCAAATACCAACATTTTAAATCATTAAAAGAAATGGCAAATTTAGATTTAAGCAAGTACGGTATCCAAGACGTGAAGGAAATTATCCACAACCCGTCTTACGATGTACTGTTCGCAGAAGAAACCAAACCAGGTTTGGAAGGTTTTGAAAAAGGTCAGGTAACTGAACTGGGTGCTGTAAATGTAATGACAGGTATCTATACCGGTCGTTCTCCTAAAGATAAATTCTTCGTAATGAATGAAGCCAGCAAGGATTCTGTATGGTGGACTTCTGAAGAATACAAAAACGACAACAAACCTTGCTCTGAAGAAGCTTGGGCTGACTTGAAAGCTAAAGCTGTTAAGCAGCTGAGCGGCAAGCGTCTGTTTGTTGTTGATACCTTCTGTGGTGCCAACCCCGCTACTCGTATGAAAGTACGTTTCATCATGGAAGTGGCATGGCAGGCTCACTTCGTAACTAACATGTTCATCCGCCCGACTGCTGAAGAACTGGCTAACTACGGAGAACCCGATTTCGTATCATTCAACGCTTCTAAGGCAAAAGTTGACAACTACAAGGAACTGGGTCTGAACTCTGAAACAGCTACTGTATTCAACTTGAAGACCAACGAACAGGTTATCTTGAACACTTGGTACGGCGGTGAAATGAAGAAGGGTATGTTCTCTATCATGAACTACAAGAACCCGTTGCGTGGTATCGCTTCTATGCACTGCTCTGCCAACACTAACATGGAAGGTACTGACTCTGCTATCTTCTTCGGTCTGTCCGGTACTGGTAAGACTACCTTGTCAACTGACCCGAAACGTCTGTTGATCGGTGACGACGAACACGGATGGGATGACGAAGGTGTATTCAACTACGAAGGTGGTTGCTATGCTAAGGTTATCAACCTGGATAAAGAAAGCGAACCCGATATCTACGCTGCCATCAAGCGTGACGCTCTGTTGGAGAATGTTACAGTAGCTGCTGACGGTAAGATTGACTTCGCTGACAAGAGCGTAACTGAAAACACTCGTGTTTCTTATCCTATCTACCACATCAATAACATCGTTAAGCCGGTTTCCAAGGGTCCTCACGCTCACCAGGTAATTTTCTTGTCTGCCGACGCATTCGGTGTATTACCTCCGGTATCTATCCTGAACCCTGAACAAGCTCAGTACTACTTCTTGTCTGGCTTTACTGCTAAGTTGGCTGGTACAGAACGTGGCATCACTGAACCGACTCCGACATTCTCTGCTTGCTTCGGTGCTGCTTTCTTGAGCTTGCATCCTACTAAATATGCAGAAGAATTGGTTAAGAAGATGAACAAGGTTGGTGCTAAGGCATACTTGGTTAACACTGGTTGGAACGGTAGCGGCAAACGTATCTCTATCAAAGATACTCGTGGTATCATCGACGCTATCCTCGACGGTTCTATCGACAAGGCTCCGACGAAGGTTATTCCTTTCTTCGACTTCGTGGTTCCTACTGAATTGCCTAATGTAGATCCGAAGATTCTTGATCCTCGCGATACTTACGAATGCGCTTGCCAATGGGAAGAAAAAGCAAAAGACCTGGCTGGTCGCTTCATCAAGAACTTCGCTAAGTTCACTGGCAACGAAGCTGGTAAGGCTTTGGTTGCTGCTGGTCCGAAGCTCTAATCTGACAATAAAGTTAGAAACATATGGAAAAGGTATCTCCTCCGGGAGATGCCTTTTTTCTTTTTTAATATCTCTATCTCATTGATAATCCGAAAGTTTTAGTAGTTTTGCAGAAACCATTATTCAAATAAAGCAATATGAAAAGTATCAGATTGATGTTGGCAGGCGCAAGTTTGTTACTGCTCTGCAGTTGCGGTGCCCAGGTCCAGAAAGAGACCCAAGTTGCCAATGCAAATGAAAGCAAAGAGAATGCGGTGATTGAAACCATCATGTCACGCCGCAGCATCCGCCAGTACAAACCGCAAGCCGTGAATCGCGACACCATGCAGATTATCCTGGATTGCGGTATCAATGCACCCAACGGACAGAACAAGCAATCGTGGGAAGTGCGTGTAGTGGATAACCCGGATTTCATCAACGGCATCACGGAAATCTACAAGAAGGAAAATCCCAAAGCCGCCGAAGACCCGAAATTCAAGAACATGTTTCGCAACGCTTCTACAGTAGTATTTATTGCCAATGACCCGTCTTATGACCTTTCGCAGATTGACTGCGGACTGCTGGGTGAGAATATGATTCTATCAGCCTGGTCCATGGGAATCGGTTCTTGCTGCTTGGGCGGTCCCACGCGCTTCATGACCTCTACTCCGGCTGCTGCCGAATACCTGAAGAAACTGGATATTCCGGAAGGCTATCAGCTACTTTACTGTATCGCTTTCGGCTATCCGGACGAAACGCCCACTGCCAAACCCCGTAATGCGGCAAAGGTAAAATTCATCGATTGACTTTCGTTTGAATGACGACAATAAAAAGGAGTGCCTCACCTTTCGGCGGGGCACTCCTTTCATATATAACAACTAAAACTCTTCTGTTTATCAGTTCTTGTTTGCGCGTTTACGCTCAAGCTCATCGAGGATAACCTTACGCATACGCATTGATTTAGGAGTAACTTCCACATATTCATCCTCCTTGATGTACTCCAGTGCCTCCTCAAGAGAGAACTGTACGGGAGGAATCAGACGTGCCTTGTCATCCGAACCACTGGCACGCATATTGGTAAGCTTCTTGGACTTCGTTACATTAATCACCAAGTCGTTGTCATGGGAATGCTCGCCCACTACCTGGCCTGCATAAACCTCTTCCTGCGGGAAAATGAAGAATTTGCCGCGGTCCTGCAACTTGTCAATGGCATAGGCAAAAGCCGTACCGGACTCCATGGCAATCATAGAACCGTTGGTACGCCGTTCAATCTCACCCTTATACGGTTGATATTCCTTAAAACGGTGTGCCATGATAGCCTCGCCGGCAGAAGCGGTCAACACATTGGTACGCAGACCGATGATACCGCGCGACGGCATGTCGAACTCAAGATTTACACGTTCGCCGGCACTTTCCATCTTCACCATTTCACCTTTACGACGGGTCACCATATCAATCATCTTGCTGGCATATTCTTCGGGAACATTGATGGTAAGCTCTTCAATAGGTTCGCATTTCACGCCGTCAATCTCCTTGAAGATTACCTGCGGTTGCCCTACCTGCAACTCATACCCTTCACGACGCATGGTCTCAATCAGTACGGAAAGATGAAGCACGCCACGGCCGGAAACAATCCACTTGCCGTCTTCCTCGCTCTTGCGCACGCGAAGTGCAAGATTCTTATCCAACTCCTTCATCAAACGGTCGTGGATGTGGCGGGAAGTAACAAACTTACCTTCCTTACCGAAGAACGGAGAGTCATTAATGGTGAAGAGCATACTCATCGTAGGTTCATCAATGGCAATAGGCGGCAACGCTTCCGGATTTTCGTAATCGCAGACCGTATCTCCGATTTCGAATCCTTCGATACCTACCAACGCACAGATGTCACCGGAAGACACTTCCTGCACCTTTACACGGCCCATACCTTCGAATGTATGCAATTCCTTGATTTTTGATTTCACGATACTCCCGTCACGCTTTGCCAAAGACACATTCATGCCTTCTTTCAATATGCCACGGTGTACGCGGCCCACAGCAATACGCCCGGTATACGAAGAATAATCCAGCGAAGTAACCAGCATTTGCGGTGTACCCTCCAACTGTTCGGGGGCAGGAATATTCTCCAAGATACAGTCCAGAAGCGGATAAATGTTATCAGTCGGCTGCTGCCAGTCGGTACTCATCCAATTATTCTTGGCAGAACCGTAGATAACGGGGAAATCCAGCTGGTCCTCGGTTGCATTCAGGCTGAACATCAAGTCGAACACCATCTCGTACACTTCTTCGGGACGGCAATTTGGCTTATCCACCTTATTCACAACAACGATAGGTTTCAGACCAATCTGCAGAGCTTTCTGCAATACAAACCGTGTCTGCGGCATAGGACCTTCGAAAGCATCCACAAGCAGAATGCATCCATCCGCCATATTCAATACACGCTCCACTTCACCTCCGAAGTCACTGTGTCCCGGAGTATCAATAATGTTAATCTTGGTGTCTTTGTAGTTGATAGAAACGTTCTTTGAGAGAATCGTTATACCTCGTTCACGCTCCAGGTCATTGTTATCCAACATTAATTCACCTGTGCTCTGGTTGCTGCGGAAAAGGTTTCCGGCCAAAAGCATCTTGTCAACGAGCGTCGTTTTCCCATGGTCCACATGGGCAATAATTGCAATGTTTCTAATCTTTTGCATATAATACCTATTATTTTCAGGCGACAAAGTTAGTGATTTTGGATTAGATATGCAGTATAGATATGATTTTTTTGCTGAATATCATTGTGATATAAAAGTTTATCCCTATCTTTGCAGCCCCGAAAGGGAATAATTTATAATAACTTTTAATTAAACATTATGTATTTAGACGCTGCTAAAAAGCAAGAAATCTTCGGCAAATACGGAAAGTCTAACACTGATACTGGCTCAGCTGAGGCTCAGATAGCTTTGTTTTCCTACCGTATTGCTCATCTGACTGAGCACCTTAAGCTCAACAGAAAGGATTATAGTACAGAAAGAGCTTTGACTATGTTGGTAGGTAAACGCCGTGCATTGCTGACTTACCTGAAGGATCGCGACATCACCAGATATCGTGCTATTGTCAAAGAACTCGGCTTGCGTAAGTAATCTACTTGCGGCAAAACCATTAAAAAAGGAAGTTTTCCAAAAGGAAACTTCCTTTTTTGTTTATAATCCGATTTATACGTAATTTTGTATCCATGAAAAGGAAAGTATCAGCAGCAAATCTTTCGATAGCAATCACTTTTCTATTGGTACTGCTATCATTCGGCTTCGGTTATCGCAGCTATTCGCAGGCAGAACAACGTGTGGTCTCTGACCTGAATCAAGCGCTGCAACGCACAGTATTGCAGCACAAGGGATTATGGTTGAATGCAGATACCATCCAAACCTATGCCAAGTTGCAAGAAGTGATGGGCACTCCCGTTTCCGTAAGCGGTTTCCACAGAGCCTTTACCGAAGCATTGTCCATCACCGGATTGAAAGATGTTTCTACCCTTTCGCTACATATACTGAAAAAGAATGCTCCCGCCACCGTATTCAATGAGATTCCTGCCGGATGTCTTGCCAGCGACACATTAGTATGGCTCTCCACCACAGCCGATGCATCTGGGCTGACACTTTCTTTCCGGGGATATGCCCGCTGCTCAGCTGCCATGCTGTTCAGCTTATCCAAGCAGACAATTCCGGCAACATTGCTATTGGCCGCCCTGCTCTGGGGAGGATTCACTTTCTTCTATTTCCACCGGCACACAAAGACTAATGCCAGTAACGGGCAGCAACAAGAAAACTTCATTACCTTCGGCAACCTTTCGCTTTCCCTCCAGGAAGCCTGCTTCTATAACGAACAGCAGGAAAAGCTAAAACTCACCCCCATGCAGTACACACTGATGGAGATGTTCTACCTTTCTTCCTCACACCTACTTTTCAAATCCGACATCTGCCAATCGCTATGGCCGGGAAAAGACAATGCAGACGAAACGCTTTACACATTGATACGGCGTCTGAAGCCCATTGTCGAGGACAACAGCAACCTCAGAATAACAACAGATCGTGGCCGCGCCTACGGACTGGAAATAAAAACCTAAACATTATAGAATCATGAAGACTAACAAACTTATCCTATTAGGGCTAATCTGCCTAACTGTCGCAATGCCGACAACCGCCCAAAACCGTAACGAAAAGAAAGCGCGCACTGAACGTGCTGTAAAAGAAGCTATTGCTGCTAAACAATACAAAATCAACGTAGATCGGATGCAACCGATGAGAGGCGGTAGCCGTAACCTGACCACCAACTATACACTGGAAATTAGAAACGACTCCGTTTTCTCTTACCTGCCTTACTTTGGAGTGGCCTACAATGCTCCGTATGGAGGAGGCAAGAGCCTGAATTTCAATGCATCCATCACCGGATACACAACCAGAGCACTCAAAAAAGGCAAAATCCAAATAGACTTCAAGACCCGTAGTGATGAAGACAATTATGAGTACCGCCTCACCATCTTTCCCGATGGTTCTACCAGTATCCATGTGCAACCCATGAACAAACAGTCCATCTCGTTCACCGGAGAGATGGATACAGAAAAGTAATCATCTTCCCCCTTTAAAAGGACAAAAGAAAGTATTGTCAGTCTATTGTCAGGCAAATGTCAGACAACTATCCGCTTTTTATTTCTTCCATCCCGGCAGAAAGCGGATACCTTCGTGTCCCGAAATCAAACAACAACCGGAACATGAAACAGATAATATGTATTCTTGCCCTGCTCCTAATGAGCGTCACGACAACAAAAGCACAAACCAGCCCGGCAACACCCTCCATCCGAGGTAAAATTCTCACAGAGGAAAAGCAACCGATAGAGTTTGCCAACATCGCCCTCCTTTCCGAAGATTCCACCTTCATACAAGGAACGTGTAGCCGAAGCGACGGTAGTTTTGAACTTCTCCCTCCCGCTCCCGGAAACTATCTACTACAAGTTTCTTCCATCGGTTACAAACCCCTTTGCCAGCCTTGCCCCACCGGGAGTACCCACAACTGGATATTGCAAACCGATGCCGTGCTACTTGCGGAAACCGTCATCACCGCCGCCCGCCCCGTTTTCCGACTAAAGGGCGGAAAGTTGGAGACAAGCGTACGGCAAACCCTGCTCGCATCCTTGAATGATGCCAACGACGTATTGAAACATATCCCCGGACTACGCTCCTCTGATGAGGGGTATACCGTTTTTGGCAAAGGGACACCGGTCATCTATATAGACAACCGCCTTCTGCAAGACAACTCCGAGCTGCAACGCCTCTCTGCCGCCGATATTGAAAAAGTGGAGCTCATCACCAACCCGGGTGCAGAGTACGATGCTACCGTTAAAGCCGTTGTACGCATACGCACCGTACGTAACAAAAGAGACAGTTTTGGCGGTAATTTCCGTGCAGGAATCACCCAACGGAGACGCAGCAGCCATTACGGACAAGTCAATCTGAATTATCAGAAGAAAGGACTGTCCCTGCTGGGCATGCTGTACACCAATTATGAAAACAGAAAACGCCACCAGGAGGTTCGCTACCAGATACCGTCCGAAATACAATGGGATGTAAATAACCGGGTTCACTTATATAATAAGGGATTACTTGCCGGAGGAAAAGCAAGCGCCAGTTACGACTTCACCCCCCAACACAGCCTCGGTGCCTCCTATGAGTTTCATCGTACCCCCGATTATCACAGCAGTGACCATTCGGCATATACCGTCCGGGCAAATGAAGAATTGGCCGATCACACCATACATTCCTCCCAAAACTTGCAGCAAACCAACCGGCACCAGCTGAATGCCTACTATCAGGGCAGCATAAAGCAACTCCACATAAACTTCAACACCGACCTGGTATACGGAAAAAGTTATAATCACCAGGAGGCTAAAGAAGAAAGCCAGACCGAAGGCAATCGCGACATCAGCTCTTTCAACCACGCCGACAACCGCCTTTATGCCGCCAAGTTGATTCTGACCCATCCCCTTTGGAAAGGTGAACTGAAGACCGGTGCCGATTACACCTTCATCCGGCGAAATGACAATTTCCTGAACCGGCAGCACATACTTCCCGATACAGACAGTCGAATCGACGAAAGCAAGTCCGCCGTCTTTGCCGAATACTCACTGACATTAGGAAAAATCAGCCTTCTTGCAGGACTGCGCTTCGAGCATGCCGTCTCCGACTATTGGGAGCAGGAAAAGTACGTGTCCGGTCAAAGTCGTACTTACAATGACTGGTGCCCCAACCTATCGGTAGACTTTCCTCTCGGCAAAGCCCAAGCCAATCTCAGCTATACAGCCAAAAGCAACCGCCCCAGCTTCTTCCAGCTACGTAGCACACTGAGTTATAACAACCGTTTCATCTACGAAGGCGGAAACCCACTGCTCACCCCCGAAACCAACCACGACCTGCAGTTCACGGCCCTTTACAAGTGGGTACAATTCGGACTTAACTACCAATACCGCCGCAATGCCATTGCCTTCATGACCAAAGAATACGAGGACAATCCGGATGTTGTCATCTTCACTACCGGAAATTTCAAACGGATGCAGTATCTCACCGCCTCTGCCCATCTGTCACCCACCGTCGGCATCTGGAAACCGGAGCTCGGCATCTACTTCGCCCAACCGTTCTTCAAAGTCACCAATCAAGGCAGTAGCAAGAATATGAACCGCAGCAGCATTTACCTCTTTCTGCAAAACAGTCTCCAGCTTCCGGACGAGTGGATTCTCTCCCTTGATGCCGACTACCAGAGCGAAGGCAACTTCGGCGCCATGCTGCAACGTTCCTATTGGGGCATAAACGCCGGCATCCGCAAAACATTCTTCAACAAAAGGCTGACGCTCGGACTGCAAGCCAATGACCTGTGGAATTCTCGGTATGGCTCCTTCATGCTGTTCGGTCCCCGGCTGACCTATACGAAAAAGGCAAACCCGGACTCGCGCAGCTTCTCCCTGAACCTAAGCTATCGTTTCAATGCAGCAGGCAAAGCGTACAAAGGAAAGCACGTATCGGAACAAGACTTGAAGCGGCTATAAACAGAACTTTGGGGAAGAAAGAGAAACAGAACAGAAGAATATTATACAAATAAGCCGACCACCGGAGATATTTCAGCAATATTTTCCCTCAGAATGTTGCATCAAGTAAAAGTTTCTCTTATTTTTGCGGTTTAACAGCTATAAATTATAACCTTTAGACAGAAAATACTATCATTATGGATACCAGCAAAATCGTAGGAGAAAAAATAAAATCACTCCGTGAAAGCCAATCCATCAGTATGGAAGAACTGGCACAGCGTTCGGGACTTGCTATCGAACAGATTGAACGTATAGAAAACAACATCGACCTCCCGTCACTGGCTCCCCTCATCAAGATAGCTCGTGTGCTGGGTGTACGTTTGGGAACTTTTCTTGACGACCAGGATGAGAACGGTCCCGTGGTCTGCCGTAAGGACGAGTCGCAGAACAGTATCAGTTTCTCCAACAATGCCATCCACAGCCGCAAGCATATGGAGTATCATTCACTCTCCAAATCCAAAGCCGACCGCCATATGGAGCCGTTTATCATTGATGTGGCCACTACGGACGACAGTGACTTTGTACTCTCCTCACACGAAGGCGAAGAATTCATCATGGTGATGGAAGGGACCATGGAAATCAGTTACGGCAAAAATACCTACCTGCTCGAAGAAGGTGACAGCATCTATTACGATTCCATCGTTCCGCACCACGTACACGCCTATGAAGGGCAGGCAGCCAAGATACTTGCAGTAGTTTATACACCAATTTAAATTAATGGAAAATTAAAAGGTGAAAATGGAAAATGATAAATACTTTCTATTTTCACCTTTCAACTTTCCACTTTCAACTTCCACATCATGTTATACGAACGTACCCTCGGCCAATGGTTGGAACATTGGGCCGAAACAACACCAGACAAAGAATATATCGTTTACTCTGACCGCAACCTGCGCTTCACCTGGAGCCAGTTCAACCGCCGGGTGGACGACATGGCCAAAGGACTTATCGCCATCGGCGTGGAACGGGGAACACACGTAGGTATCTGGGCAGCCAATGTACCCGACTGGCTGACTCTATTATACGCTTGCGCCAAGATAGGTGCCGTCTACGTAACGGTAAACACCAACTACAAACAGTCCGAGCTGGAATATCTCTGCCAGAACTCCGACATGCATACCCTCTGCATCGTCAATGGCGAAAAGGACAGTGACTTTGTGCAGATGACCTATACCATGCTTCCGGAACTGAAGACTTGCCAACGCGGACACTTGAAAAGCGAACGTTTCCCTTATATGAAAAACGTCATCTACGTGGGGCAGGAGAAGCACCGGGGCATGTACAACACGGCCGAAATACTTCTCTTGGGCGACAATATAGAAGACAGCCGCCTGAATGAACTCAAAAGTCAGGTCACTTGCCACGATGTAGTGAACATGCAATACACCTCCGGCACTACGGGATTCCCGAAAGGCGTCATGCTTACCCACTACAACATTGCCAACAACGGTTTCCTTACCGGTGAGCACATGAAGTTTACCGCCGATGACAAGCTCTGCGTCTGCGTACCATTGTTCC